>Ga0210040_10006296_pt1 | contig 14822 bp, 10 predicted proteins | sample CryGeyCG12114_NA_FD_185462 | JGI IMG/M metagenome (GOLD analysis project Ga0210040, IMG submission 185462) | Groundwater microbial communities from aquifer - Crystal Geyser CG19_WC_8/21/14_NA (SPAdes) (version 2) | ecosystem: Environmental > Aquatic > Deep subsurface > Groundwater | place: USA... | reverse complement strand
GCACGAGCGCGGAGACGGCCATGCACCGCTCCCCGGCGGAGCCGAACCCGGCGTTGACCGCGGCGTCCGCGACGAGGTCGAGGTCGGCGTCCGGCAGCACGACCATGTGGTTCTTGGCGCCGCCGAGGGCCTGGACGCGCTTGCCGTTCGCCGTCCCGCGCTCGTAGACGTGCTTCGCGATCGGGGTCGACCCGACGAAGGAGACGGCCTTGACGTCCGGGTGGTCGAGCAGGCCGTCGACGGCGACCTTGTCGCCCTGCAGCACGGAGAACACGCCGGCCGGCAGGCCGGCCTCGGCCCACAGCTCGGCCAGCCACAGGGCGGCCGAGGGGTCCTTCTCGCTGGGCTTGAGCACGACGGCGTTGCCCGCGGCGATGGCGATGGGGAAGAACCACATCGGGACCATGGCCGGGAAGTTGAACGGGCTGATCACGGCCACGACGCCGAGCGGCTGGCGGATCGAGTGCACGTCGACGCCGGTGGAGGCGCTCTCGGTGAAGCCGCCCTTCAGCAGGTGCGGCATGCCGCAGGCGAACTCCACGACCTCCTGGCCGCGGGCGACCTCGCCGATGGCGTCGGAGAGCACCTTGCCGTGCTGGGAGGTGATGATCTCCGCGAGCTCGCCCTTGCGGGCGTTGAGCAGCTCGCGGAAGGCGAAGAGCACCTGGGTGCGCTTGGTGAGCGAGACCTGGCTCCACTCGGCGAACGCGGCCCGGGCGGCGGAGACCGCGGCCTCGACGTCCTCGGGGGTCGCCAGGAGCACCGAGGCGGTGACCGCGCCGGTCGCCGGGTCGGTGACCTCGGCGGTGCGGGTCGAGGAGCCGGTGAAGGGCTTCCCCTCGATCCAGTGGGAGATGGTCGTGTCCACGGCAGACTCCACGTCAGACCTCCGGTGCGGCGGGTGGCGAGCCCTCCCACCCTGGCCCCTCCGGCGCTCCCCGGCCAGCGACGGACCGTCAACGGATCGCCTCGTGGCCTTACAGTGCGTACGTGCTTCCCACCCTGACCGACGTCCTCGACCTGCCCGTCGTCCGCGCCGGCCGGCCGCAGGTGCTCGCCGGGACGGCGTCCCTGGACCGGCCCGTGCGATGGGTGCACGTGAGCGAGCTGGGCGACCTCGCCGGTCTGCTGCAGGGCGGCGAGCTCGTCCTCACCACCGGCCTGGCGCTGGACGCGCCCGGCGCTGACCCGGGCGCCTACGTCGAGGCGCTGGCCGGGGCGGGGGCGTGCGGGCTCGTCGTCGAGCTCGGCGAGCGGCTGCCGGCCGCCCCGGCGCCGCTGGTCGCCGGGGCGGAGCGGCTCGGCTTCCCCCTCGTGGCGCTGCGCGCCCCGGTGCGGTTCGTGGCGGTCACGGAGGTCGTGCACTCCCTCATCGTCGGCGAGCAGTACCGCCAGGTGCGCTTCGCCCAGCAGGTGCACGAGGTCTTCACGGCCCTGAGCCTCGAGGGCGCCTCGACCCCCGCGATCGTGGCCCGCGCCGCGGTGATGGCCGGCGAGCCGGTGGTGCTCGAGGACCTCGCCCACCACGTCGCCGCGCACGACCCGGCGGGGACGGCGACCCCCGCGCTGCTCGACCGCTGGCCGGAGCGCTCGCGCCGGACGCCGTGGTCCGCCAGCACGGCCGTCGCCGGGCCGGAGGGCTGGCTCACCACGCCGGTCGGCGTCGGCGCGGGCCGGTGGGGGCGGCTGGTGATGCCCGCCGGCGGCGACGAGGCGGGGCTCGGCGACGACGCGCCCGGCCCGCAGGGGCGCCGCATGCTCCTGGAGCGGGCGGCCCAGGCGCTCGAGCTCGGCCGGATGGTCGAGCGCGACCGGGCGGCGCTGGAGCACCGGGCCCACGGCGGGCTCCTGGAGGACCTGCTGACCGGGCGGGCGGGCAGCGAGGAGGACGCCCGGGCCCGCGCCGAGGCGCTGGGCCTGCCGCGCAGCCGCACCCTGCTGGCCGTCGCGGTGCAGGGGGCGCCGGCTCCCGGTGCGGACCCGCTGGCGGCCCAGCGCCACGACCGGCGCCTGCGCGAGGCCGTGACCCGGGCGCTCGGGGTGGCGCGGGCGCGCGGCCTCGTGGCGGCTGTGCACGCCGGGCACGCCGCCCAGGTGGTGGCGCTGGTCGCCGCCCCCGACGGCCCGCGCGGCCCGCGCGACCCCGACGCGGCTGCCGAGCGCCTGCTCGAGCGCCTGGCCACCGCGGTGCACGCCCAGCTCGCCGACGCCCCGGGCATGGGTCCGGGCGCCGTGGGGGTGGGCCGGGCGACGGCGTCCCTGCTCGAGGCCGGGCCGGCGCTGCGCGAGGCCGGGCACGTCGCGGAGGTCGCCTCCGCGGCCGGAGCCGGGCCCCGGCCGTTCGCGCGCAGCGGCGACCTGCGGCTGCGCGGCCTGCTGTCGCTGCTGCGCGAGGACCCCCGGGTGCAGGCCTTCGCCGAGTCCGAGCTGCACCGGCTGCTCCAGCACGACGCGGCGCGCCGCGACGGCCTGCTGGACCTGCTGCGCCAGCACCTGGAGGTCGGTGGCAACAAGACCGAGCTCGCCCGGCGCACCCACCTCAGCCGCCCGGCGCTCTACGCCCGCCTCGCGGTGCTGGAGCGCGTGCTCGGCGTCGACCTGACCGCCGCGGAGTCGCGCACGGCGCTGCACGTGGCGCTGCTCGCCCACGACGAGGCGGCCCGGGCGGCCGGCCCGCTGAGGGACTCCCCCTTCAGCGCACATGTGGTCGCAAGTGCGCGGATGAGCCCCCCCATGAACGCTCTTGTGGTCGCAAGTGCGTACTGGGGGGCGCGTGAGGGGCGTGGGCGACCGCGAACGGGGTAGGTGCTCGGGGACACCGGTCCGACCCAGGAGCCCGTCATCCCCTGCGCCACGCCCCCGGGCCCCGCCCTGCCCGCTCCGCCCCTCCCCCGCTCGGCCCTCCACCTGCTGCTGTCGACGGCGTGGAGCACCCGCCGCCACCTGTCCTTCGGGATCGCCGCGGGCCTGGTCTGGCAGGTGGGCGCCGCCCTGGCGCCGCTCGTGCTCGGCCGCGCCGTCGACGACGGCGTCGTGGACGGCGACGTGCGCGCGCTGCTGTCCTGGTGCGCCGTGCTGGCCGCGCTGGGGGCGACCGAGGCGTTCGCGGCTCTGGTGCGCCACCGCCACGCGGCGGCGTCCTTCGCGGAGTCCTCCGCGCTGCTGCGCCAGCGCCTCCTCGACCGGTCGCTGCTGATGGACGCCCGGTTCCACGACCGCGTCCCCCCGGCCTCGCTGCTGGCCCGCGCCACCAGCGACGTCGAGCGCGTCGGCAGGCTCCTGGACTCCCTGGCCCACACCGTGGCCTTCGCGGTGACCCTCGTGGGCGCCACCGCGCTGCTGGCCGTGCTCGACGGCCACCTGGCCCTGCTGGTCTCGGGCGGGCTCGTCTCGCTCACCGCGCTCATGGCCTGGGCGGCCCCGCGCCAGCGGGCCCGCACCGCGGCCCTGCAGGAGGCCGTCGACGCCGTCACCGTGAGCATCGACGAGACCGTCACCGGCCTCGACGTCGTGCAGGGCATCGGCGCGGAGCGGGCGCGCGAGGCGGCCGTGGCCCGCGACACGGCGCAGGTGCAGCGGCGGGGGCTGGGCGTGCACCGCCTCAACGCCGGGGTCGAGCCGTTCCTCGACGCCGTGCCCCTGCTCGTCCTGGCGCTCACCGTGCTCGTCGGCGGGCGCCTCGTCCTCGCCGGCGACCTCAGCGTCGGAGACCTCGTCGCGGCCACCTCCTACGTCGTCCTCCTCGCGGCGCCCACCCGGATCCTCGGCGAGCGCGTGGCGACGGTGCAGGCAGCCCTGGCCTCGGCGCAGCGGCTCGCCCAGGTGCTGGGCGCCCGGCCGGGGCTGGCCTCCGCCGAGCAGCCGGTCCCCCTGCCACCGGGCCGGGCCCTCGCGGTGGCGGTGGACGGCGTCACGTTCGGCCACGGGGGCGCGCCGGTCCTCGACGGCGTCGCGCTGGGCGTCCGCGCCGGCGAGCGGGTCGCGCTCGTGGGGCCGCCGGGCTCGGGCAAGTCGACGCTGCTGCGCCTGCTGGCCCGCCAGTACGACGTGGACGCCGGGCGGGTCCTGCTCGGGGGCGTCGACGTGCGCGACGCCGACCTGGCGCAGCTCCGCTCGCGCGTGGCCCTCGTGGCCGAGCCGGTGGTCTTCTCGGGCACCGTCGGTGACGCGATCCGCCTCGCCGACCCGACCGCCGCCCTCCCCGAGGTGCGCGCGGCGGCGCGGGCCGCGGAGGTGGACGGCTTCGTCAGCGCCATGCCCGACGGCTACGACACCGAGGTCGGCGAGCGCGGAGGCCGGCTGTCCGGCGGCCAGCGCCAGCGCCTCGCGGTGGCCCGCGGCCTCCTGCAGGGGGCGTCGCTCCTGCTCCTCGACGACGTCACCTCCGCCCTCGACCCCGCCACCGAGGACGCCGTCGTCACCGGGCTGGCGCAGGCCACGCGGGGCGCGACCGTGGTGCTCGCGACCTCCCGGCCCGGGGCGCTGCGCCTCGCGGACCGGGTGGTCGTCCTGGACCGGGGCCGCGTCGTCGCCGACGGCCGGCACGAGGAGCTGCTCGCCACCAGCGCGCTGTACCGCGGGCTGTGCGGCCACGGCGAGCGGGTCGGCGCGTGAGCGCGCCCCTGGCCACGCCGAGCGCGCGGGCGGTGCTGCGCCACGTCGGCGCCCTGCTGCGGCCCCACCGCGGGCGGGTGGTCCTGCTCGCGGCCGCCGTCGGCGTCGGGGCCCTGGCCGCCACCGCCGCGCCGCTGCTCGTCCGCTCGGCGGTGGACGGCGTGCTCGCGGGCACGACCGGCGCGCTGGACCGCGCCGCCCTGGGGATCGCGGTGCTGGGCGTGGTCGCCGGCGTCGTCACCGCGGTGCGCCTGCGCCTGTGGGGAGCGGTGGCCGAGGCCGTCCTCGCCGACCTGCGGCGCCAGGCCCTGGCCCGGGTGCTGGCCCTCAGCCCGCCCCAGCTGAGCCGGCTGGGGCGCGGCGACGTCCTCTCCCGCACCACGGGCGACCTGGAGGTGCTCGGCGAGGCGGCGCGCCTGAGCCTGCCGGTGCTCGTGCGCGCGAGCGCCGTGCTCGTCCTGGCCGCCGTCGTGCTCGCCGGCCTGTCGCTGCCGCTCGCGGGCGTCGCCGTGCTGGGGCTCGCGGTCGTGGGGTGGTCCGCGCGCCGGCTGCTGCGGCGCACCACGGTGATCTACCCCCGGTACCGCAGCGACTTCGGCGCCGCCCTGGGGCTCATGCGCGAGAGCCTCGTCGGTGTCCGCGTCGTCCAGGGGCTCGGGCGCGAGGCCGAGCGCTCCGCCGCCTACGGCGCGGCGAACCAGCAGGTCGTCGACCGCTACGGCGAGGGCACCCGGGCGCGCAACGCCTTCTTCCCCGTCGTCATCGCCGTGCAGTCCGCGGCCGCGCTGGCGACGCTGGCGGCGGGGGCGGCGCTCGTCTCCGCCGGGTCCGCCTCGGTGGGCACGGTGAGCGCCGCCGTGCTGGGGACCGTCGCGCTCTACACGCCGGTGAGCCAGCTCGCCGACGTCCTGGACCAGGTGCAGACCGCGCGGGCGGCGCTGGGGCGCGTCGTGGCGCTGCTCGACCTCGCGCCCTCCCTCGACGCCCCTGAGGTCCCCCTCCCGGTGCCGGCCGACGGCACGCTGGCCGTGGACGGCGTCCGGTTCGCCTACGGCCCGGGCCGGTGGGTGCTCGACGGCGTCGACCTCGTCGTCTCCCCCGGCGAGGTGGTCGCCCTGGTCGGCGAGAGCGGTGCGGGGAAGTCGACGCTGGCCGCGCTGGCGGCGCGCTGGGCCGACCCGGACGCCGGGCGCGTCACCCTCGGCGGCACGGACCTGCGCGACCTCGCGCCCGAGGAGCTGCGCCGGGCCGTCGTCGTGGTGCCCCAGGAGGGGCACCTCGTGCGCGGCAGCGTCGCGGACAACGTCCGCCTGGCCCACCCCGACGCCTCGGACGCCGACGTGCTCGCGGCGATGGACCGGATCGGGCTGCGCGAGTGGGCCGAGGGGCTCCCCTCCGGCGTCGGCACCGCCGTGGGCCACGGCGGCGGGGCGCTGTCCGCCGGCGAGCGCCAGCTCGTCTCCCTCGCCCGGGTCGCCCTCGCCGACCCGCAGGTGGTGGTCCTCGACGAGGCGACCTCGGCCCTCGACCCCGCCACCGCCGCGCTGGTCGACACCGCCCTCCACCGGGCGCTGGAAGGCCGCGCGGTGCTCATGGTCGCCCACCGGCCCGACAGCGTGGCCCGCGCCGACCGCGTGGTGCGCCTGGCCGGCGGGCGGGTCGCCGGGCCGTGAGCCGCTGGGGTCGACCCGGCGCGGCGACGGGGGAACACTCGAGGCGTCGTCACCGTCGAGGAGGACCGGAATGACCACGACCGAGGACCGCACCGGCAGCGTCGCGCCCGCCACCGCTCCCGTCACGCCCGAGCAGCTCGAGGCGCTGCGCCGCGACGGCACCACCGCGCAGAAGGGCGCCTTCTCCCGGGAGTGGGCGCAGGCGATGCGCGAGGACGTCGAGGCCGCGTTCGCCGAGGCGCGCCCGCGCCCGCGCGGCGCGGTCGGGCGCGGCACCAAGCGCTACTACGTCGAGATCCACCCCGAGCAGCTGCGCGGCTTCGTCGACCTCGTCACCCATCCGTGGGTGGCGTCGGTGTGCGAGGCGGTGCTGGGGCCGGACTACGAGATCGTCGAGGTCGGCTTCGACATCCCCTTCGCCGGCGCGCAGGACCAGCCGTGGCACCGCGACTTCCCGTCCCCGCCGCAGACGCTGGGCGAGGGCCGGTACACGTCCCTGGCGTTCAACCTCACCGGCGTGGACACCGAGCCGGACATGGGCCCCTTCGAGGTCGCCCTGGGCACCCAGTACGACGCCCCGGACGAGCGCTGGGACCACGAGATGTTCCCGCCGAAGGAGCTCTACGGCCGCTACCAGGAGCGGGCCGTGCGCAAGTTCCCGTCGATGGGCGACATCTCCGCGCGCTCGGCGCTGACGCTGCACCGCGGCACCGCGAACCAGTCGGAGAAGAGCCGACCCGTGCTCGTCCTCGGCGTCGACGCGCCCGGCGCCGGCAACGCCGCGCACCACGACCTCGCGGTCACGCGCCGGTACTGGGACGCCCTGCCCGAGCAGGTGCGCGCCCACCTGCGGTGCCCGGTCGTCGACGAGCTCACCCCGATCACGCAGAAGCACGAGATCGAAGGCCTCGTCATGGGCGACGCCTAGCGGGGCGACGCCGAGGACTCCGGTGCGAGCGCCGACCGCACCGAGGTCCAGGCGGCGAGCGCCTCGCGGACGTCGGGGCGCGCCTCGTCCGCGAGCGCCTGCTCGTGGGCCCGGGCGAGGACGTCGTCGAGCAGCACCGGGGCACCGGTGCCGGCGGACTCGACGGCGGCCTCGACCATCGCCAGGCTCAGGACGTTCTCGTGCACCTCGCCCTGCGGGGCCTCGCCGGTGCGCAGCGCCTCGCAGAAGACCGCGAGCGCCCCGGCGATGCCCTCGTGGGGGGAGCGGGGACGCGCGCTGGGAGCCAGCCCCTCGGCGTCCAGGACGGGCTCGGTCTCGCCGTCCCACAGCGCGGTGCCGCGCTCCCCGCTGGCGCGCCACGCCCCGTTCCACGACGTCTGCGCGCCCGGCGCGCACCACGAGCCCGTGTAGGAGAACCGGGCGCCGTCGTCCATGACGAACAGGGCCGTGGCGCTGGCGTCCCCGGCGTACCAGCTCCACGCGGGGTTCCACGAGGAGCACCACGCCGAGACCGGCTCGGCGCCGAGGACGTAGCGGGCCGTGTCGAACGCGTGGATGGCCATGTCGACGAGGAGGGGCTGGTCCATCGCGTCGCGGAAGCCGCCGAAGCGGGGGGCGCGGAAGAACTCGGTGCTCAGGGTGCCGACGGCGCCGAGGTCCTCCACGAGGCCGCGCAGCGCGGCGACCTGGGGGTTCCAGCGCCGCGACTGGCTGACCACGAACAGCTCGCCGCTGACCTCGGCCGCCGCGGCCAGCGACAGGGCGCGGGCCAGGGAGTCCGCGGCCGGCTTCTCCCCCAGCACCGGCAGGCCCGCGAAGAGCGCGGCGGTGGTCACCGGGTGGTGGGCGGCGGGGACCGTCACGTCGACGACCGCCTGCGCGCCGCTCGCCCGGGCCAGGTCGACGACGTCCGCGCCCACGGGCAGGTCGGGGCGGCCGAGGTCGGAGGCGGCCCGCCTCGCGGCGTCGAGGTCGAGGTCGACGATGCCGACGAGGGCGACCTCCTCCGAGGCCTCGAGCGCGGCCAGCCACGCGCGCCCCATGGCCCCTGCCCCCACGGAGACGACGGGCAGCGGCTGGGAGGGTCCGCAGTCGACGCGGCGGTGGCTCACGCCGGCTCCCCCGCCGCGTCCGCCATCGCGCCGCCGTAGCCGTGACCGGTGAAGAAGTCCTCGGTCTCGTAGCGCAGCAGGGTCGGCAGGGCGCGCTCCGGGCGGTCGGTCACGGCCCACTGCACGGCGTTGGAGATCACCCGGCGCACCCCCTCGTGGTGGTAGACGGGGTAGTCCTGGTCGCCGGGGCGGAAGTAGAAGATCTTCCCGTGCCCGCGGCGGAACGTGCAGCCGGAGCGGAAGACCTCGCCGCCGGAGAACGTCGAGAGGAAGACGAGCTCGTCGGGGGCGGGGATGTCGAAGAACTCCCCGTACATCTCGTCCTCCTCGATGATCATCGGGTGCGGCACGCCGCGCGCGATGGGGTGCGTCGGGTCGACCGTCCACACGAGCTCCCGGTCGTGGGCGCTGCGCCAGCGCAGGGTGCAGCTCGTGCCCATGAGCTTCGTGAAGATCTTCGACCAGTGCCCGGAGTGCAGGACGACCAGGCCCATGCCGGAGAGCACGTGGCGGTGCACGCGCTCGACGACCTCGTCGCTCACCTCGCCGTGCGCCGCGTGGCCCCACCAGGTGAGGACGTCGGTGCTCGCCAGGACCTCCTCGCTGAGCCCGTGCTCGGGGTCGTCGAGGGTCGCGGTGCGCACGAGCGCGCCGTCGCCGAGGTTGTCGACGATCCCCTCGGCCACGGCCCCGTGCATGCCGCGCGGGTAGAGCGCGGCCACGTGGGGCTCGACCTGCTCGTGGCGGTTCTCCCCCCACACGGTCACGCGGACGGGGCTGGCGGCGGGCTGGGTCACGGGAGGTCCTGTCTGGCGGGGGCGGAGGAGGACGGGCGGGCGCTCACTTGAGCGCTCCCCCGGTGACGCCGGCGGCGATGTACCGCTGGGCGATGACGAGCAGCACGACGGCCGGGACCGAGGCCAGCACGGCCGTGGCCATGACCGTGCTCCAGTCGCTGACGTAGGTCCCGATGTACTGGTAGAGCCCGAGCGTGATCGGCCGGACCTCCGCGTTCGTCGTCAGCGTGAGGGCGAAGAGGAAGTCGCCCCAGGTGAAGAGGAACGTGAACAGCGCGGCCGTGATGAGCGCGTTGCGGCTGATCGGCAGGACGATCGAGACGAACGCCCGGATCGGCCCCGCGCCGTCCACCCGCGCCGCCTCGACGAGCGAGGGCGGGATGCTGCCCATGAACGCCCGCATGATGAGGATGCCGAACGGGATGCCCGCGGTGGAGTCGGCGAGGACCAGCCCGGGCAGGGAGTTCAGCAGGCCCAGGTCGTTGTAGGCGCTGTAGAGGGCGTTGGCCACGACGATGCCGGGGATCATCTGGCTGATGAGGATGCCGAACAGCACGATCCCGGCGCCGGGCACCCGGAACTGCGCGAGCGCGTAGGCGGCCGGGGCGGCGATGACGAGGCTGAGCACGACGCTGCCGGCGGCCACGAGGAGGCTCGTGAGCAGGTTGCCGCCCTGGTCGGCCAGGGCCGTGGTGTAGCCCTCGAAGCTCGGCGACAGCGGGAACCACGACGTCGCCACCGCCGAGCCCGCGGGCTGGAGGGAGACGTTGAGCATCCAGTAGAGGGGGAAGAGCAGCACCGCGAGGATGAGGACGCCCGCGACGGTGGACCCCCAGCTGCGGCGCTCGGTGCGCACCGGCGGCCGCGCCGGCCCGCTCGTCGAGGTGCCGGTCGGGTCGGTGGTGCCGGACGCCGGGGCGGCGTCGGGCAGGGGCAGGGACGCGCTCAGCGACACGGGGACCTCACTCGTCCAGGGCGCGGCGGTTGACGCGCAGGTAGAGGATCGCGAAGGCCAGCGAGACGACGATGAGGATGTTGCCCATCGCGGCGCCCTGGCCGAAGTCGAACTGCTGGAAGGACAGGTTGTAGGACTGCGTGGCGATGGTCTGGGTCGAGTTGGCCGGCCCGCCCTGGGTGAGCCCGAGGATGATGTCGAGCGCCTTGAGCGTGTAGACGACGCCGAGCACCAGCACCACGGTGACCACCGGGCGCAGCAGCGGCCAGGTGATGTGGCGGAACGCCCGCCAGCGGGTGGCGCCGTCCAGGGCCGCCGCCTCGTACAGCTCCTCGGGGATGTCCTGGAGGCCGCTGTAGAGCAGCGTCGTGTTGAACGGGATGCCGATCCAGATGTTGACGACGACGACGGTCACCAGCGCCAGGGACGGGCTGGTGAGCCAGCCCGGGTTGGAGTCCAGGCCCAGGCCGCCGAGCACCTGGTTGAGCACGCCGGTGTCCTTGTCGAGGATCCAGCGCCACACGGCGCTGGCCGCGATGAGCGGGATCAGCCACGGCAGGAGCAGCAGCGAGCGCAGCAGCCCGCCGAGGGGGAAGCGGCGGCGGAAGAACACGGCGATGGCCAGCCCGAGGACGAACTGGCCGGCGATGGACCCGACCGTGAACAGCACCGTGTTGAACGTCGCCTGGGTGAACACCGACGAGCTGATGACCGCCCGGTAGTTCTCCAGGCCCACCCACGGCGCCTCACCGGTGATGAAGGTGCGGGTCGTGTACTCCTGGAAGCCCATGAGGGCGTTCTGCACGACCGGGTAGCCGAAGAACGCCAGCATGTAGACGACGGCCGGCACGACGAAGCCCAGCTCCAGCAGCCGCGTCCGCGCCCGGGGCCCGCTCCAGCGCGAGCGCTGGCGCGCTGGCGGAGCCGTGGTGCCCGCCGGGCGGGCGGCGCTGCGCGCGCCGCCCGCCCGCTGTGCGAGGTCAGCCATTCTGGGCCTGCTCCAGGGCCTCCTGCGGCGAGGCGCCGCCGGTCAGCGCCGTCTGCACCGCGGTGTAGATGGCGGTCGCGGCCGTGGGCCACTCGTCGCCGAGCTTGCCGGTGCGCGAGCGCAGGTCCGGCACGACGTCGACGAAGGCCTGCATGCGCGGGTCCTCGGCGACGATCTGCTCGCCGAGCTCGGCCTTGGTCGGCACCGAGCTGTTGGTCAGCGCGTTGTCGACCATGTTCTCGTCGGAGTTGACGCACTCCACGACCGCGGCAGCCTTGGCCTGGCGGTCGGCGTCGCCGGTCTCGGGGACCGTCCAGGTCGCGCCGCCCAGCGGCGAGACGACGGTGCCGCCGGCCTCGGGCGCCGGGATCTCCACGACCTCGTACGTGACGTCGGGGTTCTCGGCGAGCACCGGGAACTGCCACGGACCGTTGATCATCATCGCGGCGTTGCCCGCGATGAACTGGTCGTTGACGTCCTCCTGGCCCCAGTTGAGGACCGACTCCGACGCCGAGCCGCTCTGGACGAGGTCGACCCACAGCTGCAGCGCCTCGGCCGTCTCCGGCGTGGCGATGTTCGTCTCGTCGCCGCCGTTGGACCACATGAAGGGCAGGAACTGCCAGGTGCCCTCGTAGGTGGGGGGCGCGGAGAAGGCGATGCCGTACTGGTCGCCCTGCGTGAGGGCGGCGGCCGCGGTCTTCAGCTCCTCCCACGTCGTGGGCGGCTGGACGCCGGCCGCGGCGAGCAGGTCGGGGTTGTAGAACAGGGCGAGGCTCTGCGTCGTGGGCTGCAGGCCGTAGAGCTCACCGTCGAGGCTGTTGGCGTCCAGGACGCCCGCGCTGATCCCCTCGCCGGTGATGTCGAACTGGCCCAGCGGGGCCAGGGCGCCGGCCGCGGCCAGCTGACCCACGTCGGGGTTGTCGATGCTGAGGACGTCCGGCAGCGTCTGGGACGAGGCCTGCTGCAGCGTCCGAGCGATGATGTCGCCGCCGGGGATCGAGTTGCGCTCGATGGTGACGCCGTTCTCCTCGCCGCAGCTGTCGAGCAGGTCGCCGAAGTAGGTCTTGCCCGGGTCAGTGACGAAGGTGTCCTGCACGGTGATGCTCGTCACCTCTCCCCCCGAGCCGCCCGACCCGCTGTCCGAGCCGCCGCCGCAGGCGGCGAGTGCGAGGGGCGCCGTCAGCGCCAGTGCCGCCGCGCCGACGGTGCGGTGTGCTGCTCCACGTCGAGCCATTGCCGGTCCTTCCCTGGGTGCCGGCAGCGTCGCCGGTCACACGAGCTGTGACGACGGCGTCGTCACAGGTGGTGCTCGCCGCCGATCAGCATCGTCGATGCGTATCGACGGCGGTCGTGCACGGGCCCGAGGGGCCCGGGTCAGGCGGCCGCGAGGCCGCCCGGGATCAGGAGGGGCTCAGGGCCCCGCGATGGTCGTCCCGCGCCGGGTCAGGCGCGGGGCCACGAGCTCCACCCCGCCGGCCGGCTCGTCGCGGTCCTGCTCGAGCCGCCGGAACAGGGTCTGCATGGCCCGCCGGGAGACGTCCCGCGGCTCGGTCGACACGTTCGTCACGGCCGGGACGGTGGCCTGGGCCGCGGCATCGGTGCACAGGGCGACCACGGAGGCGTCGCGCCCCGGCACCACGCCGCGCTCGGCGAGGGCCTGGAGCACCCACGGCACCGAGGCGGAGGCGGGCACGAGGATCGCCGGGCGCGGTCCCCCGAGCGCGAGGGCCTGCTCCACGGCGGCCCGGGCACCCTCGCGCGAGGGCTCCACCGGCGAGACCTCGACGTGCCCGAGACCTCGGGCGGCCGCGTCCTGCGCCGCGGAGCGCAGGAAGCGCCCGACGTAGTTGACGTCCCGCGCGACCTCGTCGGCCGAGTACCCCAGCACGACGACGCGGTCGTGGCCGCAGGCGGCCAGCTCGGCCACGGCCAGGCGGGCCGCCTCGGGGAAGTCGAGGTCGACGCAGGGCAGGCCCCAGGTGTCCTCGGGGATGCCGATGAGGATCACCGGGACGCGGGTGGCCGCGGCCACGGGGAGCCGGGCGTCGTGGGCGGCGATGTCCATGAGCACGATGGCGTCGCACAGCGAGCGCCCCGCCAGGCGGGTCAGGGCCGAGGGGCCCTCGTCGGCGGTGACGAGCAGGACGTCGTGGTCGGCCTCGCGGGCGCAGCTGGTGATCGTCTCGATGAAGGGCAGCAGGCCCGTGGTGTCGGCCGAGGGGCCGAAGGGCACGACGAGGCCGACCACCTGGGTGCGCTGGCTGGCCAGGGCGCGGGCGCCGGCGTTGGGCTGGTAGGTCAGCTGCTCGATCGCCGCCTGCACGCGCTTGCGCGTCTCCTCCGAGATCGGCCGCCGGCCGCTCATGACGTAGGAGACGGTGCTCTGGGACACGTTCGCCAGACGGGCGACGTCACGACTGGTGAACACGGGCACCACCACCTCCGATCATCATCGATACGGATCGACTGCTGCGCCGGACCGTAGCAACGGCATCCTGCCTGTGCAAGGCCCTGCGCGACCGTGACCCGACCGTGACCTGCGCCGTCATCACCGCACCCCGCCTTGCCCCGCGGCGGGGGCGTGCCCTAGCGTCGCCCGCAGCGGTCGTCGAAGCGTATCGACGACGCCATTCGACGACGAGGCGGGGCGCGCGGATGAAGTTCACCGACGGCTACTGGCAGGACCGGGCCGGGGTGCAGGTGCTGCGCGCCCGCGAGGTCCGCAGCATCACCGCCGAGGCGGACCGGATGACCGTCCTGGCGCCCACCGCCGTGGTCCGCAGTCGCGGCGGCACGCTGAACCAGCCCGCCCTGACCGTCACGTACAGCTCCCCCGCGCCCGACGTCATCCGGGTGCGCATCGAGCACTGGGCCGGCGGCGTGCGCCCCGCGCCGGAGTTCGCCGTGGCCACCGACCCCGGCGCCCGCGTGGAGGTCGCCGTGGACGAGGCGGGCGGCGTCCTGACCTCCGGCGGCCTGTCCGTGCGCGTGCGCCGCGGCCCCGGCTGGCGCGCCGAGTTCGTCGCCGGCGGCCGCGTGCTGACCGCGAGCCTCGACAAGAGCGTCGGCCTCGCGACCACCGGGGACGGCGAGCACCACGTGCACGAGCAGCTGGCGCTGGCCGTCGACGAGCACGTCTACGGCCTCGGCGAGCGCTTCACGCCGTTCGTGCGGAACGGCCAGGTGGTCGACGTCTGGAACGCCGACGGCGGCACCTCCAGCGAGCAGGCCTACAAGAACGTGCCGTTCTTCCTCTCCGACCGCGGCTACGGCGTCTTCGTCGCCCACCCCGAGCACGTCTCGTTCGAGGTGGCCTCCGAGGTCGTCTCCCGCACCCAGTTCAGCGTGCCGGGCCAGGTGCTCGAGTACTACGTCGTCAACGGCCCCACCCCCAAGGACGTGCTGGCCCGGTACACGGCGCTGACCGGGCGGCCCCCGCAGGTGCCCGCGTGGTCCTTCGGGCTGTGGCTGTCGACGTCGTTCACCACCGACTACGACGAGGCCACCGTCACCTCGTTCATCGAGGGGATGGCCGAGCGCGACATCCCGCTGAGCGTCTTCCACTTCGACTGCTTCTGGATGCGCGAGTTCCGCTGGTGCGACTTCGAGTGGGACCCCGAGGTCTTCCCCGAGCCCGAGGAGATGCTGGCCCGGCTCAAGGCCCGGGGCCTGCGCATCTGCGTGTGGATCAACCCCTACATCGCCCAGGCGTCGCCGCTGTTCGCCGAGGGCGC
>Ga0210040_10006295_pt1 | contig 14823 bp, 8 predicted proteins | sample CryGeyCG12114_NA_FD_185462 | JGI IMG/M metagenome (GOLD analysis project Ga0210040, IMG submission 185462) | Groundwater microbial communities from aquifer - Crystal Geyser CG19_WC_8/21/14_NA (SPAdes) (version 2) | ecosystem: Environmental > Aquatic > Deep subsurface > Groundwater | place: USA... | reverse complement strand
TAGTTAGTTAGTTAGTATGTTAGTAATCACAACATCATTACGGATGTAAAGGTGCGTGGAAAAAAGCACAGTAATTCTCTGTAGGCTAAACAATCACAGTGATTACCCATGGAATTGCATGCGCTGCTTGTGGGCGTGAAAATTCATTCAATTTGGAAAATGTGGTGGAACGCACAGACCAAATGTGATGAGTTCTCCATAATAGGTTTGTTATAACGAATAGATATTTCATTTGCCCACATACATATAGATAGATGCATAAAGTCTGTGTAGATAGTTGGGTGTTTACATACAATATTTTAATCTATTATGTGCATGCGAACATAATTTGATGGGACCAAGAAAAATATCAAAGATTAAGACATTTAACGACAATTATTTTGTGTTCCCCCATTTCGAAAATTATGTATTGACAGGTTTTCTAAGATTAGATGGTTAGTTAGATACGTAGTTTGTATTATCTACCATCCCTTGGTGTTTCCTAAATAGAGAAAAAATAGTGTGGTAGACCCCAAATGCCACTGTTGACATTATAACTTTTAGGGGACATTTTAGTTATGATGACAAGACTTCACAAATTTCAAAGGGTGAGATTCTCACATGGGCACCAAAAGGTCTGACAGGAATTTTAAGCTGTCTGTAAAGCAATTACAGTTAACCTACTATACTTGGTTTGTATTCCACGTCTACCACGACTTGCCTGCTATAACTTATTTGACATGATGGATTGACTTAAAAATACGATTTAATTTTTTTCACCCGCAAAATGTTGCACACAATTCTTCCCTTTGATAATTTTTAGGGCTGTAAACTAAACTTTCTAGACAGACTCCAGTAGCGGCGAAGATTGATTGACACTTGGTAAATTATGCGTTGAGTGGAGGAAAAGGCCAGTTATTTAGATGAGCATGGAAAATTGGAAACGCTCTTTTTATGCATGAATGAACTCTATTTACTCATCTTCCTGGGATTCATATAAAACCAAACTAAGCCACAGGAAGGAAGAAACTAATACAAGTTACTATTATCATTTAAATTTACACTTGCATACACATTAAACGTCTTCCATAAATAATGCCAGAAAGGGAGCACTAAACTAAAACCGAATCCAATGGTTAGTTAGTTAGTTTGTTCTAGCTGTAACGGCTCCAGAAAAAATAATTGTATGCATCGAGTAATCATAATGAGAAAATGTATGCACCATTATTCCATGTTTGAGTGAATCCCATGCTAAGATCAATATGGCTGGCTAGAGGGGAACTCAATAATAATCCATGATGATAACCCAGAGCATTAAATGAAAAGGAAGTTGTACAGCCCAAATGAGTTTACTTGTATTTGAGTGACTAATTCTGATCCGAATCTTATATACTGCAGTTTAGAAACCTCTAGCAGTTATTTTTAGTTTGAGTCAGTCATTCATGTGTGTTGTCTATATGGCACATCCCGTCTTGGGAACTAACTACACATGTATATATTGTACATTGACTGACTTTTGGTTTTCAAGTATCAATTTGTCTGTTGGCTGTAAAATCTTTGGTTAGTTTTACATACAAACATATTGGTTTGTACTGGTACCCGTACATATTTATTTGCTCAGGTGGGGCATGGAGTATGGAGGGGGAAATTTGCTGGGCGTTTTTGCAACACTCCATGGCCCAACATTAAGCTCACACTGTCACACTTTAATGCATCATTTGCACAGAGGAAAAATGTTGCCAGCTAATTTTTAGGTTAAATAAGTCTTTCAGTATTTGTTTGCTCAGGAAAACTTTAGGTCCCAAGAGAGATCATGATGAAAAAATAGCTAACCCGACTAACTAACTAACCAAAGGTTCCTTAAACTTGGTTGGGGATGTTGGATTAGGAATAACAATGGAAGCAATGTATTCAGTTTTTTGAGCTTGTCATAAAGTTTTCTTGCCCTTGCCAGCATTCAAATACATTGAGTATTGAAACCAATGATTTGCACAAGTTGAACGTCGAAGCCACATTTTGTAAGTCACTAACTATGAACACGTATCAATGGTTTTTCGACTCTGCAGATTTGAGCTGACGACGTCATGCTTAAACAGCACTTTTTTTGTTCCAGGAAGTAGCATTAGCAGTATAGTAGTATAGTTAGTTAGCTAGTTAAATTTTGCACTGAGCAAAATTTTTATTACAGACTGAGGCACCCAAAGGGAACTAAGTAACTAACTATAACTTGTATAGGAAACCACTGATGGTTTGTTTTGGCTCGAAGAGTACTTTTTTTCGAATGTAACTCATTTTTTTCTTGTCGTCCAATTCTTCTGCCAAAAACGAAATCTAGAACTCAAGTGAAATTCAACAGTGAAGGCAGTATTCGCTCGTTCATACCTACCTACTAATACTATTACATGATTATAATGATGTTGAGTTTTGTGTTGTTTTTAGCATATAGTTTTTTTTCTCCACGGGGCTTGTTAGTTAGAAAGTTATAATAAAGTTAGTTCCTCTTTGTGTGTAGTAAATGGTGCAAGTGCGTGAGGAGCATGTATTCTATTGTAATGAAGATGAGAGCAGTAGTACATTACCGAAAAGCTTATATGATCCTTTTAAAAGCATTTGGCTCGGGTTGAAAACAAATTGAGTGCTTTCCTCTTGTCTAAACTTGTCAAGTCTTTTAGGCCTGAACACACGTCAAGGAAAAGTATGTGTAAGAAGTAAACTGTTATTTGCAAGCATAAGCTTGACTAGTTAGTTAGTTAGTTAGTTATGGATACGTATTGTTTTTATCTAGTGATATTCTTTGCAAAAAGCCATACTTGTGGTATCATCATTTTGTTTTCCGTAGAAGCAGTTATGGCTGTAAAATGATGCTGACAAGGGAATGAAATGGAATGTTTGAAATTTTTTCCCTTTGTGTGCACATAAAGGACGGAAGTATTGGGTACTATACTACTAACTAACTATAGCTATGCACTATGTGCTTTATGTAGCGTTGCGTTATGTGACATGGAAGATGTGAAATGGATGTGTGTGTGTGAGCGGTGAACCTGAACAGGAAAGTGAGAAAAAGATAAGTTTCATTGTGTGGAGAAGAAAAATTGAACTGTTAGTTAGTTAGTTAGTACAGGGAAATGGCTATATTTAGATGGTGAAAGAGCCATTTGTACTTGGGAATTAGAATCACTACTAATTTGTAAAGAAAACATTGTCTTTTCATTAGACTGCTGGGAGAGCTCATTAGTTGTGTGAGGAATGTGAGGAACAATACCATTTTTTTTTGTACGAGAAATTTACATTCTTATAAGAAAACATGTGTAGTAGAGTTTAGTTAGTTGGATGGGGAAGATTTTTATTCTATCAATTCATCACTCTGGGAATGATATTACCATATTATCTCGTAAAAGGATTTGCATTTGAAATCACTTTTTATGTCTGTGTGTGTAGGCGCAGACTTGAATGTTTTTTTAAAGCTTAGGAAGTTGTAGCTGGGACAGCGTTTATTCCCCACACCCCAACCCCACACATTTTAGGAAATGGCCCAGAATTTTGTTCCCAGACTGCCCCTATAAATCATAATAAATGCCAGAATACTAAATACGGAATGTGCATACGATGTTGGGAGACTATATTACATAAATTCTTTGAACTGTTTCACTAGCCATTTGGGTATGGTGAAAAGAAATGTAGTTTTTGTAAACTACTAACTTATAGTGTGATGTATGGTAATGTGCCAATAAAATTCTGTTAACATCCACTTTTAAGTATGAAGTTTACAGTTTTACACGTTTACTTTTAGTGTTATCACAATATTTTTGTGGATCAGATTCTTTATAGACAGCCAGTTGGTTTGGTATGTAAATGTTATGTTATGTTTGTCAAAATTTTCACGTGGGTTGTATTTTTCATGAATTTTAGAGCCAACATTAATAAGCAAGATGATGCGGTCTGTTATAATTTTCTTTTATTTCTCCCATCTGCTAATCTTTAGCCAAATAAGCATACAAAACGAAATGGATCACCTTATTAGGTGAAAAAGTATGCACATGCAAAATGTTGAACCAAATTTATTACACTTTTAGTTTAGTTAGTTTGTTGATAAATCATAAGCGGTTCATTCACATGAATGAGTTTTATATTCCCATCACAATTAGTAATGTGAACAACTAGAACTACAAGCAGATTCATGCAGGGTCTTGTGCATGAAATATGCATTTTTACATGCATCGCTGGACTCTCCTCTCGCGTGAATACGATTATTGGGGACATATCCTTTTGTTTCGTTCTGTACAAATCCGGTTAGAGGAGATTTTGCTGCGTGAAGATGGTCACATTAATTATTACTGTGGCGGAAGGTATAGTTACTTGACTTGTGAATATATTGTTTGTGTCGTCAGTTGAGTGGAAAACTTGCTCGGAAGTAATAATCATAATCTTCTGGTTGATTTAAGTTTCAGCTTCAGTTTCCAATGATATTATAGTTAGATGCGATGGGCAAGAAGTGAAAAGAACAATTACATAAAAGCGTTCTTGAATCTGTGATCTTGTTATTGCGAGTGTATTCGTTAGCTAGTTTTATATATGTACGCGTCAAACCCTAACTCCCATCCTTTTTTATCTTGTCCAACAAACTAACTAATTAAACTGAAAGCTGGCTGGCGCTAGAATCTCCAAATAAGTCACGTTGAGTAACGGTGAATGCACCTTGTAATCAGATTAGAGTCCTTCAACTAGTGACAGTAATGAAAAGTTATTTTTCAAAACTTTTCGTATTAACTTATTTAGTTTGGTGGAGCAATCAGAACTGGAGTTAGTTGTACTATAGTTCAGCCGTTTATTGCAACTATTAATGGGCATACTCTCCGGTAGGCAAGATTTAGCGCGGGATTAATTTATTAGATTCAGCTCAAGTATACTTTTGCTAGTTTAGATAGTTATGCAACTGATTACAATATCTAATGAATTTTCGTTGGCTTTTTACTTGATTGGGGGAACATTCATCAAATTTTAGATAACTCATTTAGCAGAGATAAATGGAATCATTTCATTATGTAATAGAATACGTACGTAACTGTGATCTACGATTCAATTTGTGAAATTGCAGTTTGTAAATAAAATATTTTATCACTAGATAGTTAACGAGTGATAACCTTGTGTTTATTGGAAATTTAATTTGCATTGGAGTCACTCTCACAGTCAGCTAGGTAGTAATGAATGACTTGCGCTAAAAGTGTGCTATTCTTTACGTATATATTTTCACACTTCAAAAAGCATTGGTGATAAAGTTAAATGGACATAGCTGAAATTATTATGTCATTATTGTACAATCCTTTCTTCAGTTCTATTATGCTCTATAGCTTTGATGCGAACATGCTAACTAGCTAACTACATGTATAAAGTTTTACAACGTGAGTTGTCATCAATTAGATTGCTAGATTAATGTGACAGTGAAGGTTATGAACACATTCTGAAACGGAATACCAGGACGTAATAATTCCAATGGGATCTACAGCAACACAATACAGCAGTTAGTTTCGTTAGTCAGTTAAAGTTATGAAGAATTTATGAGACACTGTAATAATGGTAGCATAACCAAGTAATAACTTAACTATACTTGCAAACTATACTGACGATTCAAAATATAAGAATTGCTTAATTAACAAAGTAATGAATGAGAGTACCCTGGGGAAAATTTGAAGCTCCAATAGTGAGGATGAAGACTATTTCAGTAAGTGGATTGGGATCGATTCATATTAGATTAATTTACTATAGACGGGGAGAATACATTATGATAATAAAGGGAGGAAAATACAACTAGCCTTGGTAAAGTTGAAGCCATTACTTTTATTACGTTAACATGTATTATTCGTTTGTATTTGTATCCCCTCCATAGTAGAGCGGGAGGACAAGAAAAAGTTTTCATCTCAATGAAAACTGACAGATAGGAAAAGAGAGAAAACTACTTTGTAGTAATTTATTTTTCTTGAGAGGACAGAAAGGAAAATAAGCACTTTTGAGATGATAATATCTTTGGGTTTGTAGTTACAACACGAGTAATAGAGAGAGTGGATAAATGCAGAGAGATACTGGGAGATAATCCTTCAATGTGAGAACATAACATGAGTGATGATGGTTTTGACTGAGCTGTACTTTTGTATTCTTTGGCAGTTTCCCCTCTATTTGTGATTCCTTTTGACAAGTGGTAGGTTTCTTGAAAAATGAGTGTGAATTTAAATTTTCCATAGAGTCAGATTAGTTGTTCATTTCATTGCATCATTCAAACTGTGTATCCTGCAAATGCTGCGTCATGGTGAAGATGCCATCATCTCATTTGGGATTTGTACAATGAAACGACGAGAAATTTAAATTTGAATGCCTTTTGTATACAAATTGTGTTTTCTTTATAAAGAAAACACAATTTTACGACTGGGAGTAAAAACTAACTAACTAGAGAGCTAGAGTGCAAGTAGCGCTTTGAAGAAAAAATGAGAAAAGACAATGTTATTTTCCCACGTCATTCCTCATATCTTGCTTATGATTTACGATATCTTATACGATCCTGGAGTAATAAACTACCATTGGATTTCATTAGCTTGCATTTCCCTATCTAGCCAATTGAAATGTAAAAACATGCTTGGCTTTCCCTACATGAAATAAGAAGATATAATCTTTTTTTCTCCTCCCAATTCAGCTTGACAATTGAAGCAATCAAATTGTAATGAATACTATGACTCGCAATCCTCTTTCATCTCATCCTTTCTTGTATACTTTTCCTAATGGCATGTTTCTCCAATCAGGATTGAAACATAGGACTCGCCCTTTCATCTCACACAACTACCACAATTTTTATCACCCTTCCAACGCAAATATTTATTGCGCTTTTAATCGATCAAACTATAACTGACTGAACCCAATAGTAACAGTAACTTACTTACTCTCTTGGGAATATAAAATAAATCAAGGGAAAAAAATTCATCACCACAAGAAACGTATCTCACAACTAACTAACTAACTAAAGTCCTGTATGTGCTCCACAACTTTGCACTCTCATTCTGAAGCCCCTTTCTTTTCTCTGGCTGTCAAAACAACGTACGGCCACAATATATGGAATTCAATGCTCTTTACTCACTACGACTGTATAAATGCATGCCAACGAGCAAACACAATAGAACCCACTATTTGGTACTAACTGAATGCATCCATATCATTATCATCAGCACATCTTTCTCTGTAGTTCTTTCCTTGTATGTTAGAAACTACTAGATGCACCGAAAAGTTCTCCACTTAATGCAATACATTAACCAGCGGGGATGAATAGTCAGTCAGTATTTAAGCTAGGGAAAGTTTATACGCGTATTTTCTACCAATACTGTCCTGTAGTGGTAGTTAGGATGCATACATGTAGAAATATGCATACATATATGTAGAAAAGCTACCCCAACATAACAAGTGCACACACAGAGAAAGATCCACAGAAAGTCAGTAGTAAGTAGTTAGGACAGCCATTCATATATGTTTACGATGGCACTTGTTTTGTCCACAATTTATGGAAGCTGAGCAAGGGAAGACATGTGATCTGATGCGTTACGTACGTACATACGAGGAAGCAGTAGGGAGTAGAAATGAATGATACAAGTAGAATTGATGGACCAAAGGAGGAAGGAAGGAAAAGGGGGAGAGAAAGTACAATGTAGAATGTATCGACAGGAAAAAAAGAGAATCTTTGGAATCTTGTATGTCAATGTTGAAGCAAACAAGGGAACCAAATAACCTCTGATCCTTATCTACCGTTAGTTTCAAACTAGGCACAATGAATGCGTTGAGGAGTGATGGTGGGTGTGATATATTTGGGAGTCTGATAAATTGGGATATAAACATGAGCTGAGACAGTGACAAAGGAAGAACATTGTTTTGGCTGGAGTAAAGTGAATGTAAAATGTACTTGGAGAAAAGTGATTTAGTTAGTTAGTTAGCTAGTTAGTGAAAATGTTTGCGAATGATTAGATTTAATTAGTTATATAGGTACTGTCAAAATCGGTAGCAACAAATCAATAATAATTTGGTTATGCAAGTGGAATTAATGGGCAGCGTCCGGAAACTGTGAAACTCAGTCACTACTCATGTATGTGAGGAAAGTTAAGTAACAAGGATAAGATAAGCTACCAATTTTATGCCATTAGTTTGTAGCGACGAAAGGAAGCAAGTATTCTGGCAGATTGTGGCCAATAGAAAGTGAACTGGAGCCCGGAAGTTAGTTAGTTAGTTAGTTAGTTAGTTACGGAGGAAAATATAATGGAGGACAGATTAATACAAATGTAGGAGGAAAGTTAAGTTTTCTGGTAACACAGACATGGTAGTGTACGTACAAAAGAGAGATTTGTCAAAAGTTTGAACATGGAGAGAGGGTTCTTTTGATGGGTATAAAAAGTGGACATTTCCCGGCGCCACCAAGTCGGCCGCATCCATGTATGTACATGGGAAGGAAGTAGGGAAAAAAGTATTTTTTTATTATTATTATCTCTCACCCATGTCAGTAGATAGAGAGAAAGCACTTTACGTATAGGAAGAGATAATGTCTTTCTCTGGGATCCTCTGCTCGTTGCCAACAACATCGTTCTATCTAAAGTTGAAGCAATTTTTCCATCACCAATAATAACAGTTGCAATCCTACTACTATGTACGATAATATTATTATCTTTCATTCTACTACTACTACTACCCGTTATTGCTTATGGGAAATGTAGTAACTAACTAACTACATGGTGAAACGACCGGCAAAAAGTTTTGGTGGCGCCGTCAAGTCTGAATGCTGAGGATTGGTTGGAGCTTTTGATTTTCACCCGCCTCTGAAACCTCCCAGCGCGGCTTGGGCCGATGATCTGACTAAGGCCACTTTGGCTCCAAGTTTTTTTGTCCCTTCAGTTCCTACTCGGCTTTTCAAAAGAGTAGACTTTCTGACTACAGGCACCCGGATTAGTTAGTCAGCAGTAGTGGCAAGAGGAAAGAACATGTCTGAAAATATTGGCTCAGGCCAACAACACCATTTGACAAAGTCAGTTCGTTCTTAGTCATAGTTGGTTACAAGGGCGAATAAAGAAAGCCAACTCATTAGTCATTGGGTTCAAAAAAGTAGATATAGAGTATTAAAAAATAAATTACTTCTACTATTACTACTTGTATTGTGTACTGTTATCAAAAGGAAAGGACAAGTAGTTAGGACTCTGTTGGGATGAGCTGTACAAGCAAGAGACTTGCTGATAAAATCAGATCCTTTCTCACTTACTTACATACTAAAGAAAAAGTTAGTTAGGGAACCTAATAGTGTATAAACAATGTAAAATAAAGTACTAACTAAAAGTCAGGTTTAATATACATTTTTTATACCATATAATTTGTGAACTAAGCAGCAAATTTACAGTGGGCTGTAGAGAGTTTACTATAATAAGTCAGACTTTTGTTCACTCATGTAGTGTATGGGAAATACTTAACACTTGTTTTTCTGCAATATAATGCAGCTGCATTTTCCAAAATTTTATGGAATCATTAATTGTCACTAGTAAGTGGGTTAGTCCCATAGCCTAGCGTACATATGTTCAAGTGCGAACAATAAACCCGTCATAAAATCCTGTGCACGAAATACGAGCCAAGCGCATTTTGTCAAGTGACTTTCTTTCAAGTATGGCTAGAAACAATAAATTTATACGATTGCTCTGCTAAATGGGTAATAATTTGGTGGCTTCTGTGAAACCATCTGGGTATACAATATGGATTTTGTCGTACAAAAAGTAGCACTACCCACTAACGACAAGCCCGGATGTGGCTTCCCTACTACTAAAAGTATCATGACCATGTTTGTGCAAAAGCTACACAACCATTATAGTTTGTACTGGTAGTGGTCACTCACTATCTGACTTACTCACCACACTTTATATGGCAGTTTCAACATGCACCTGAATCATTGGTTTGTGCCCAAAGCATTTCCATTCTAAATCTGTGCTATCAGTTCAGGTAGGTTAATTCTTCTCTGTCGCATTGATTCTGGTAAAATTATTGTGTACACTATTTTCAAGTAGTGTATATCAGTATCCATAATTTTTTTCAATTTGTGTGCAAAAAGCTTTAAGTATCGATTCAATCCCAATCTGTCCGGTCATACTCTCTCACTTTTGATAAGATACGAAGATATTGCGGAGAAGCATCCAATTTACCTATCATGTGTATCGTTAGTTATAGTTAGTTGAATGCGATTTTACAGTCATCCCAGCGGATTTTTGCTGGTGCGATTATCATATTGGCAGCCAATACTGACAGTTTATATAACAAGATCCTAATCAGATGTCTTTTATTTCTATAGGTTCATTGTTGTCATCCGATGATTCACTGAAAGAACAAAGGACTGGCTGAAAAACTTGTCGGGACCCACGCACATTGAAATAGCGAAATTCTTGAAAGCCATACATGTGAAAAAGATGACTGTAGCTAACTATTTAACTACCTTGTATTGAAGATTCTTGAATACAATCAAAGCTAGCGTATGTATAAGTGCCCTACACTAGGAGAAGTAGTAAACAAAGTTAGCTACAGTACTTACAACATTGGAGATACTACAGGCTGCGCCTGAAATCGAAGCGGTTGTCTGAAAGATTGAACTTGTTTAGTCTCTTTGCAGTCTCCAGTCCAGTCAGACGAGTTAGTTATTTTATTTGACTGCTCTAATATTTGTATTTAAATTAATAATAAGTAATTAACTAACTATATAAGTTTACGAACTTTGTTGTCTGAAGAAGTTTAGAAGGCACAGCCGTCCTAAATATTTAAAAGAATTTGACACTGACAATCTATTCTAAAATTTAGGACTACATTGTTTTGATGGTTAGCTAGTTGAAAGTGATGAAGTAGATGGAAAGTTAGTTGTGTTGACAAGAAAAGAGGAAATAAAAGAAGACCAAGATGGCCTTATCATTGAAAATCTCGGTGGTGGAGAAAAATGTCACAAAAACTATGAAATTCGCTCCGGCCACTACTGTGTTCGATGTTTGCAAGATTATCAGAGAAAAATGTTCTGAGTTGCCCAACATGGATAGGACTAATCGTAAGGGTTGCAAAGATCTTTTATGCAGCTATATATCTTTTTAAAAATATCAAGTATATGATGAGTTTTTTTTCTTAATTTGTAATTGCAGCTACTGATTACGGGATTTTTCTACCTGGAGAAGCTTATGGCTGTGGATCGTGGCTTGAGCCTAGTAAAACATTGGACTATTATTTGCTTCGTGATGGGGACCTGGTTGAATATAGAAGAAAATTGCGTACGTTACGAGTGCGTACGTTGGACGGAACGAATAAAACAATGCTTGTGGACGATAGTCAGAATGTAACCAATCTGATGGTCGTTATTTGTGCTAAAATGGGTAAGCCTGATACTTGAAGAATCCACAGTATCAGATCGTTCATTTATTGTGTGTCCAGTATGTTTAATCAATTCATTGGATGTGACAGGAATCACCAATCACGACGAGTACAGTTTGGTACGAGAACCTTTGGAGGATACAGATACACTGAATCGGGAAAACTTTGGGACACTGACTTTACGTAGAAAGAAGGAAGAAAGGGAGCGTGAACGAGATGCTAAGATGGAGCAGCTTAGGAAGAAATTGAAGACAGATGATGAAAGTAAGTATTTGATTCTTCAGTCATGTCCGCCTCCATCTTATACACAATCAAAATGAGCTTTTAAAGGCTAACATACTACATTTTTGACACAGTAAGCTGGGTAGACCATTCTAAAACATTGAGGGAGCAGGGTATTGAAGAATCAGAAACTTTGTTGCTTCGGCGCAAGTATTTCTTTTCTGATCAAAATATTACTGCTAATGACCCTGTCGAGTTGAATCTACTTTATGTTCAAGCAAGAGATGCTATATTGGATGAAACACATCACGTCACGCAACAGAAGGCATGTGAATTTGCTGGAATCCAGTGTCAAATTCAATTCGGTGATCACGATCCACAAAAGCACCGTCCTGGATTGCTAGAGTAAGTGAAGCGTAAATGACATTTGTTTTCATTTTTATCATGTTTTGTTGCACGCAGTTGTATTAATGTTATTGCTTCTACGCATTGACTTTATTATTATTTATTTGTTCATTCACTCTTGTTCATTGCTGTGTATTCTCATTTGCTCTTTCAGTTTGAAGGAATTCCTTCCTGTCTCTTTTATAAAAGTGAAAAATATCGAGAAAAAGATATTCGCTGAGCATAGACAACATATGGGCATTTCTGATCTGGAGGCCAAAGCTATGTACACGAAGAATGCGAGGGACTTGAACACGTATGGAGTCACGTTCTTTTTAGTGAAGGAAAAAATGTCTGGCAAGAATAAACTGGTACCAAGACTTCTTGGCGTTACGAAAGATTGCGTTCTACGACTGGACGAGCGAACGAAAGAGCCTATTAAATCTTGGCCTCTAACCACTGTACGTCGTTGGGCTGCGTCCCAGAATACGTTTACGTTGGACTTTGGAGATTATGCGGAGCAATATTACAGTGTTCAAACAACTGAAGGAGAACAGATCGCCCAGCTCATTGCTGGGTACATCGACATCATCCTGAAAAAGGTGAGTCTCATTCAGTATTGCAGGTGGATCGTCAAGCTAGAATGCATCATCGTGCAGTTGTTAACGGTAAATTGTTTTTATTTCAGAAACAATCAAAAGATCATCTGGGCATTGAGGGAGATGAAGGGGCTGCTATGTTTGAGGACAACATTCATCCTAGTAGAGCTACTATAGTGCAACGACAGCCTTCAACATTACCTAAGCAAATTGAAACTGCCTCTGTGGCCAAACCAGCTGTAGTTCAAGCTGGTGCCGATGGTAAGTAAATAACGAATTTGTGCGATTTTAATTTAGTGAGTTAGTTAGTTACAATTTAAGTTTAAATGTTATTTGTTTTGTGCAGGAATTCGAAGTATTCATACTGGCCATATGCAGAGTCCTCACTTTAGTACATTTCGTGGGCAAGCCGATGTAGCGCACAGCACTCAATCATCGGTAAGTAAACATTTTGTCAGCTTGAAATTATAGTTGTTATGCAGACAAATGCAGACCTCTGTAGAAATCGAATTTTAGATATATTAAATAGATTTTAGATTAGGATATTGGATATGTAGATTTTACATCATATAATGTAAAAGGAAAAGGGAGTCGGAAATGACCAACAGCTCGTATCCGTATTATATAGGGCCAGAATTAATTTGATTTCTCGCCCTAAAGTATTGGAGCTAGACCAGCCTTGTGGTTTAGTAAGACTATCTTATATGAATGTATGGTATTCACTGAAAATGAAAAGTGAAAGTATTTCATTCCATCATATTTCTCATACCTTTGGATTTGGGATCATGAAACCATACAGGAGATATCTGTTTTAACCACCAAATTCCTATCCCATGCATGAATCAATCGAAAATGGGAAGGTAAAGTTTAATTTATTTTCTGTTCCCTACAATCAGTTTCAATCAGATATTCTATTCAACTGGCTATCGTTTTTCTTCTGTGAACCTTCAATGTTGGCATATTTTCAAAATGATTTTCTTGTACTTGTTCATTAGAAAATTTTCCTTTAAATCATTTAAACCAGTGCGATGCACTAAAAATGTAGTTTCAAATCCTCTTGTAAGATTTCTTTTACGGCTTATTTATCACTCCAAAAGACTTTTTAGTTTAAATTTAGATTTGCTTTGTTAATTACAGATGCATCAGCTTCAAAGGACGGAAATTTATTCTGCGTCCCAAAAAGCCCTGCATGGAGGTCATGAAGCTGTGAACAAATCAAGAGATATTCTTGATCAGCCTTTGAATCTTCCTCCAATTGGAAATGATCCGGTGAGTAATTATCATTATCGGTACTCCCGTGTTACCCGTTTCGTTTAGACTTTTGTGTTGACAGAAGTTTAGTTTGAAGCTAATTTTCCTATCTATCAACTATAGTGGATTTTAAGTTCACTTTATCATCATGCTCTCTATTCTTCTGTATTCCTGTCATTCAACTGTCGTTTGCATGCTCACATTTAAATCTCCGTGTATTTCTAACATATGTGATTAACACAGTTTAACACAGTTGGTTAGTATACGATTACAAGCTCAATAACATAATTATAACATTACTTTTAGAAACTGAACTGCCATGGAACGAGTCAGTATACTCAGTATTATTAACACTCACTACTCAACTAAAGAATTAACTATTGATTTTATTCATAGTCGTAATTATATTTCATTTTTGTGTTTTAACATAGTTTCCGTACGTTTTTTCTTATGTTTCATTTCAATAAAAGTTTTTGTTGGATTGTCCAATACCTTTTGTCAAATAGCATGCATTTTTGCAAATTTTCATTTCGAATCACTTGTGACTTTATTAGGTTTACAATTTTCAATACACTGCACAGTACAAACACTATACACTCATTTATCACTTTCTTCCAAACTTTGCACAGTTTTCTGTCTGCTTTTGATTGTTTGTTTTCACTACTTGTGTGTTATTATTTTGGTGTGTTTCCTGTGTTCAATTTTTCATTTCCAAGTAAATAAATATTCCAACCAAGACATTTTTGTATTGTTACATGTAGCAATCAAGAAAATGGAAGGAAACCACTTTGGACACGAAGAAACAAAATGTACACACTCAAATAGCGGCCATGAGTGCTGCCACTGCACATGTAGTCACTATCACATCCACAGATGAGTTAGACTCGGGTGAATTGGGAGAATCAGTTAGTGCAATTTCCACAGGGTTGCCCGAGGTGGCAAAAGATGTGCGTATGCTTGCTGCCCTTATGGATGATGGGGGCGATAA
>Ga0210040_10006294_pt1 | contig 14824 bp, 9 predicted proteins | sample CryGeyCG12114_NA_FD_185462 | JGI IMG/M metagenome (GOLD analysis project Ga0210040, IMG submission 185462) | Groundwater microbial communities from aquifer - Crystal Geyser CG19_WC_8/21/14_NA (SPAdes) (version 2) | ecosystem: Environmental > Aquatic > Deep subsurface > Groundwater | place: USA... | reverse complement strand
TATTGCCATTGCTAATTTAGTCTGGCTTAGTTTTAAAAAAGTAGCCTACAAAACCTTAAAAACAGTTTACCAACTCAAAAAGCAACTCCTCGATGAATACCTTATGCTTCAACTCAAATGCCCAACTATCGTTTTTGCGTAAGTCCTAATGTTAAAAAATTACTTTAAAATTGCCTTTCGGAACCTGTGGCGCCACAAAGCATTTTCGGCCATTAATATTTTGGGTCTAGCTATTGGTATTGCTACTTGTTTGGTCATTACGCTGTTTGTGGCCGATGAACTGAATTACGACCGGTATAACGAAAAGGCTGACCGCATGGTACGCCTGATTTTCCGGGCTTCCCTGAACGGGGAAAAAATAGGAACGGCTACTTCGGCGGCACCGGCCGCGCAAACCATCTTATCCGATTACCCGGAAGTGCAGGAAGCTACCCGGATGCGGACTCATGGTGCTCCTTTGGTTACTTACGGCAATAAAACCTTGAAGGAAGAAGCCTTTGCCTACGTCGATGCTAATTTTTTCCAGGTATTCACGCTGCCATTCATCCGGGGCAATGTTAAAACTGCTTTAATGCAACCAAATACAATGGTTATTTCGCAGGTCATCGCCAAGAAGTATTTTGGCGACGAAGACCCGATCGGAAAGGTATTACAATTTAAAAGTGAAAATACCAGCTATAAAATAACCGGGGTAATAGAAAAAATGCCCCTTAATTCCCACTTCCAGGTTGCTCTTTTTGCTTCAATGGCCAGCTTGCCCGAAGCCAAACAGCAAATTTGGAGTAGCAATAATTTCTTTACCTATCTGGTGCTGCGTCCGGGTTATAATTACAAACAACTCGAAGTTAAACTCTCCCAAGTAGTGGAAAAGTACCTGGGACCCGAAATACAACGCGACATGGGTATGAGTCTGGCCCAATTCCGTAAAAAAGGCAACGATGTGGGCCTGTTCCTGCAACCCATTACAGATATTCACTTGCGTTCCGATTTGGCGAATAGCATAGAGCCGGGCGGTAATATTAAATACGTTTATATTTTTGGTGCCATTGCCGTTTTCATGCTGATTATTGCCAGTATTAATTTCATGAATCTTTCTACCGCCAGCGCTTCTAAACGCGCCTGGGAGGTGGGTATCCGGAAAGTACTGGGATCGGTAAAAGGGGAATTGGTGCAACAGTTTCTATTAGAATCAATTTTGCTCACCACCATTGCTTTGATACTGGCGATTGCTTTGGTGCATTTGGCTTTACCGATTTTTAATGCTTTATCTGATAAAGAACTAACCTTGCAACTTACATCTAATTTTTGGTTGTTACCGGGCCTGCTGCTTTTTGGTTTACTGGTAGGAGTTTTGGCGGGGAGTTATCCGGCTTTTTTTCTTTCTTCGTTCCGGCCGGTGGTGGTATTAAAAGGAAAACTTACCGCTGGCCGGGAAACTTTAAGTTTACGTAGCGGCCTCGTTGTATTTCAGTTTTTCATTTCCATTGCCTTAATCATCGGCACCACCGTAGTGTACAAACAACTCACCTATATTCAGAACAAGAAAGTTGGCTACGACAAAGACCAGGTATTGGTACTGCACAACACCTACGTACTGGGCCAACAGGAAGAAGTGCTCCGGCAAAAACTCTTGCAAGACTCCCGGGTAGTAAATGCCAGTATTTCTTCTTATTTACCGGCTGGCTCCACCAGTTCTAACAGTTCGGTGATGCTGCCGGCAGACAATGCTTCGCAGAGCGTAAGCACCCAACAATACTACATTGATTATAATTACATCCCAACCCTAGGTATGCAGTTAGTAGCCGGGCGGAATTTCTCCAAGGATTTTGCCACCGATTCTACTGGTATTATAATAAACGAAGCGGCAGCCAGGGCATTTGGCAGGCATAAACAAGTGGTCGGCAGCACGGTGTCGTATATTTTCAATAACCAAGGCAACAAGGCTGTTTACAAAGTAATTGGTGTGGTAAAAGATTTTCATTTTAAATCGTTGCACCAGCGCATTGCCCCATTGGTCATGTTCCTGGGTGATAATTCCGGCTCCCTGATTGTAAAAGTTAAAACCAAAGATATAGCGGGTTTACTGGCAACTATAAAAACCCACTGGACCAACTTTACCGCCGAAGCCCCTTTGGAATATACCTTTATGGATGACCGTTTTGCCCAAACCTACCAATCCGAACAAAAGATTGGACAAATATTGGGCATTTTTGCCGGTCTCACCATTTTTGTTGCCTGCCTCGGCTTGTTTGGCCTGGCTACGTTTACCGCCGAACAGCGCACCAAAGAAATCGGCATCCGCAAAGTGCTGGGCGCTTCGCTCCCTAACATTGTAGGCTTACTCTCCAAAGATTTTCTGAAGTTGGTTTTACTAGCTAATGTTATTGCCTGGCCGCTGGCCTGGTACGGTATGCACCAATGGTTACAAGATTTTGAGTATCGCACCAACATAAGCTGGTGGGTATTTGCTTTAGCCGGAGCTTCGGCTCTGTTAATTGCTTTGATTACCATTAGTTTTCAGGCGATAAAAGCAGCTATTGCCAACCCGGTAAAATCCTTGCGGAGCGAGTAAAATTCATTGCCAAATTTGACTAATCGCAATAATGAATAAGGTTGACAATCGGGAATTTTATTATTTGGCTACTACATCATCACAAAACAAGCTTTAAAAAACTTTAATAAGATTACATGCTCCAGAATTATTTCAAAATTACTATCCGAAATCTTTTTAAAAACAAGACTTTCTCTTTTATCAACATTGTGGGCCTGGCGGTGGGCATGGCGAGTTTCTTGTTGATTACGCTCTGGATTCAGCACGAAGTAAGTTTTGAGCAGTTTCACGATAAGAAGGCTAATTTGTACCGCGTGTTTACTAATTTAAAAGAGCAGGGAAATGTAGTAACCGGCAACACATCGCCGGTGCCTTTGGCCGATGTTCTGAAACATGATTTTCCGGAAATAAAAAATACCTGCCGCACCAGTTGGGTTACGAATCATTTACTAGAAGTAGAGAATAAAAAAACAGCTTTCCCCGGCCTTTGTATTGGGCCGGGCTTCCTGCAAATGTTTAGCTTTCCGTTACTAAAAGGAAACCCGGCCGCCGCATTCCCGGATATTCATTCGATTTTAATAACCGAAAATTTGGCAAAAACTCTTTTCGGGGATCAGGACCCGCTAAATAAAATTATCCGTTTAGATAATAAAGATAACTTTAAAGTAAGCGGAGTGCTTAAAAACCTGCCGCAAAATACCAGCTTCAACTTTGACTACTTACTGCCTTACAGCTATTTCCGGAAAACCACGCCCTGGGCCGAAACCTGGGCTGCCAATGCCATTCATACCTATGTAGAGCTAAAACCGGAAGCCACCCTCGCCCAAGTACAGCAAAAGATACAAAATATCCCTAGCCAACACGGCGAAAAAAACCTGCAATTATTCCTGCATCCGCTTACCGACTGGTACCTGTATTCTAATTTCGAAAACGGTAAAGTTTCCGGTGGGCGCATCGAAGTAGTCCGGTTTTTTGGCATTATTGCAATTTTAATATTGGTAATGGCCTGCATTAATTTCATGAACCTGAGTACCGTGCGCAGCGAGAAACGGGCCCGGGAAGTAGGCGTCCGGAAAGTACTGGGCGTAACCAAAAAAGACCTTATTTTTCAGTTTCTCGGCGAATCTATATTCCTGGCATTTTTAGCCGGCGTTATTGCGCTGGTGTTGGTATACCTGGCCTTGCCCACGTTTAACGAGTTAATGCGGGCAGGCTTAACCATCAACTACCAGGACACTTATCTCTGGGGTATTTTTATTTTATTTATCTTTTTAACTGGCGCGGCCGCCGGTATTTACCCGGCCTTTTATTTGTCGGCTTTTAAGCCCGTTTACGTACTAAAAGGCATCTTTCATAATAGTAAAAGCGCCTTTCCTTTTCATAAGGTGTTGGTAATTGTGCAGTTTACTTTTGGCATTGTTTTAATTATTTCGAGTTTGGTCATTCAGAAACAAATAAAGCACGCCCAGGGTAGAGATGCGGGTTACCAGAAAGATATGCTCATCTATGTGCAATATTTCGGCGACCTGAAAAAAAATTACCGTCTGTTAAAAAATGATTTGCTCAGTTCCGGAGTAGCGGCCTCCGTTACCCAAACCAATTCGCCGATTACCGAACTCTGGGACCACGATTCCAAAATAAATTGGGCCGGTAAAAACCCCGGACTTCTGGTGAACTTTAACGTGCTGTGCGCCGACGAAGACCTGGTGCCAACCTTTGGCCTGGAAGTTACTGCTGGCCGCGATTTCGATCTGAAAACTTTTCCTACCGACTCTCTAAGTTGTATGCTGAACGAATCGGCGGCTAAAATAATGGGCTTTAAAGACCCGGTTGGGCAGTTTATTGTAAGCGACGACCAAAAGTGGAAAGTAGTGGGCGTAGTAAAAGATTTTATTCTGGGCTCACCTTACACACCCACCGAACCTCTGGTAATATTTGGCGCGAAGAGCTGGTTTCATGTGGTGCACATTAAATTTAATAATAAGCAAACTGTAGCCGAAAGCTTAAGCCAGACGGAAGCGCTGGTGAAGAAATACAATCCGGCGTACCCGTTTGAGTTTAGTTTTATTGATGAAGCTTACGAACAGAAGTTTAGCGATGAAAAACGGGTAGGCAAGTTGGTGGAGCTTTTTACCGTGCTTACCATTTTCATTTCCTGCCTCGGCCTTTTTGGTTTAGCCACTTTTACCGCCGAACAACGCACCAAAGAAATCGGCATCCGGAAAGTACTGGGGGCTTCGGTGGCCAATATTGTGGGTTTGCTTTCCCGCGGTTTTCTTAAACTGGTGTTAATTGCTAACTTAATTGCCTGGCCGCTGGCGGGCTGGATCATGCACCAGTGGCTCCAGGATTATGCTTACCGTATTACGTTGGGCTGGGGCATATTTGCTTTAGCCGGGGCCGCCGCGCTCGTTATGGCGCTGCTTACCATTAGTTTCCAAGCTATCCGCTCGGCAGTAGCCAACCCGGTAGAGTCGTTGCGGAGTGAGTAGTTAAGTAATTGCTTTTTATTTTCACTTGAAAAGGTTTGGTTGTTCAGTACTCATATCCATCCTTCTTTTTACTAAAACAACTATTTGATCTTAACTTGTTAGTGTCTTTTTATGATTGTACATAACGGTTAGTATATGCAATGCCCGAAGCGGAGTAAGGGTTTTGTATATACATTGTTAGGTCACGTTTTTCTTTATTCTTTTCACAAGTTCTTCAGATTCATATATTTTATCATATTTTTCTTTCCGTATTTCTCGGCTTGTAATATCAACTTTTATTCTTTTTAAAAATTCTTCGAAATCTTTGTTCATGGCTAATTTATTGATTGTCTCCCAATCTAAGTTTTCTTTAAATTTTGCAGGAAGCAGTATTTCAGTTGAATTAGGGTCGTCTATATTTAAATGAATAACACCAATTCCAAAAGCAGATGAGAGCCTGGTTAATTCACTAATAAAATCTTCATCTTTGGATATTGAGGCAGCAACTAAATATCCCTCATTAGCCCAAGAAGAATTTGAAACCGTTTGAAAAAAGCTTTCTCGCAGATTTGAGAAACTTAATTCTCTTTTTAGTTCAAAGGATAATATCCGGATGGATATATTTCCAATTGCAGAACTAAGCTCTAAAACATCATTTTTCCATTCGTCGATTGGAAAATAACAACCAACAATATCAGGGTGAACCCATTCTCCAAATTCCTTTTTACCAGATTTAGAATGATTGATTGTTTTTGTATAGCATCTTAAAAAATAATAAGCGTAGTATGTTAAAAATGAGTGAAGTTCTTTTTCTAAATATTCAGTCTTTTTAGGTTGTTCAACTACTATATTTTCTTGAACATTCTCATAATGTTGCAAGTCGATTTGTGCCTTTAACTTTTTTAGATAGAATCGTTTAGGCCTAGTTCCAACTACTTCAAAAGGTGTTTTATTATTATCTCTTGCATTAACATAAATTTGAGCACCTAATGTAGCCCAAGGCGTTTTTCCTTCACTATTGAGTTGTTGGTCATAACCTTTTTCTGTCGCGTACTGCCAAATTTCATTTGCAGTTAATGGTTGTTTCTGTTCGTTCAAGACCTTTTCTGCTAATTCAAGAAATGTCATTTATATTCTTTTGTTTTTTAAATGTGCCCTAATTAGTGTATAAACGTAACAACATGCGGTTATCTGCACTATATATGCAAATAGAATCCTATTTCAGTACCTTTCCTACTACCTACTTGAAGTTACCCATTCTTTTAAAATCTTCACCTACAAACAACCTAAATCCCTAAGAATAATATGGTGGACCAGCATTGCCCGATTGACTCATTATAATAGCCTGCACGTACCGGGCTTCCTGAATATTATGTTCAAAAGCTAGTTTTTTATGATTAATAACATCCACAATGGTTCCGATGAAGCAGAGGCCACCCGTAAAAAAATATAGCAAACCCATTCCTATTTGACCGACTAAAAAGCGTTGCACTCCACCTACAAAAACAAAACCGACCAGTGCTGCCACCAAAATTATTTGTGGATTTTTGCGCCGCGACCGGTAAATATTGGCGAACTGCTGGGCTTGGGGTTCGGTCATGTTTTGTACCAGATTGTGCACGTAGGCCATTTCATCGGGTTCCAGGTTGGGCATTAAGTTTAAAATATTTGCCATGTTAGTTAGTATGTTGGTTATTAAAAGCACGAAGATTAAAGTAGTTTTTGATTAACCGGTACTGGCGGCCGGCCAGGAGCAGCAGCGCCGGAACAGCTAAGGGATGCGCTTCCCAGGAAGCGTGCCATTGGCCCCGGTACAAGAAAGCAATGGCATGGCCTAAGCCGCAACCCGGACACCCGTTTTCGAACACCCAGCTAAACGGACACAAAGAAAATACATGCGGAGCCGTAGGATTTAAAAACGCCAGCAATACCAACCCAATAAACCAGCAAAACGCTTCTGTCAGATACCATTGGGGATTGGTAATCTTTAAAACCGGTTCTTTTTTTAAGGACGTGCGGAGCAAAATTAGGTTATTTTAACAGTTCTGGTTTTAATTATTTAGAGTAGAAATTTAGTTGCTGAATGAAGGCAATAGTACGCTACTCTAATTTAGTATAATTTTTTAAATATATGAAAAGACAAACAAAATAACAATGGCTAGTAGTTAACCGGTAGAAATCAGGCGACTACAAGACAATTTTAACGGGTAAAGATTACTTGTAGTCTTGCGTAAGTGTGCAGTATAAAAGCGTTACCAGTCAATATTCTACTGCTATTCTTTTAACACGAAGTTTTAGGTGAAATTAAAATAGCCATTAAAGTCCGGCTTTGAGAACTAATGAGTTTGGGCACTCTCCAATATGGTAGAAAAGGTACTTAGCGTATTGGTTGCTGCCAACTACCGCAAAATGAAAAAGCTAAGAAGCTTTTAAATAAATCAGGCAGAAGAAGATTAATTTAACTAACTGCTAAAGCGGTTTCTCCTGCCTAATACAGAATATATTACTTACATGTGATTAGGAATTATTACCCGAAAAATGGATCACTAATAAGCGGATAATTTAAAGTTAATTATTGCCAGCCAAGAATAATCAAATTCTTACGTTCGGTTTCTTAATTTTGCAGCGTAAGCGGTTTATTTAAATAAAAATCCAAGATTTTTTTCCGGAAAGCAAAGTCGTACTTAAAGCGCACCAGGTTTAATTGGGCGCGATCGAAATTAGTTTTGGCCAGGTTTAAATCTACAAAATGCACACTGCCGTTTTCGAAGCGCTTTTGCGCCGCCTGGTAAGCCATTTCGGTCGCTTCGGCTTGGCTTTGGGCTGTCTCGAAACGGGTTTGGGCCGAAGTTAAATCAATGTAGGCCTGCTCAATATTTTGCCGTAATTGGTGGCGGGCATTCTCCGCTAGAAACTCGGTTCGTTTGCGGTAGATCTGCGCATTGCTAATCTGGGTGCGGGCTTGCCAGTTATTCAGAATGGGAATGCGCAGGCTCAAACCAAACGAATTTCGTAAGTTAAAATTTAATTGATCGAAGTAATAAAAGCCTTCTGTGCGGCCGTTAAGTTGGGTCTGGGTAGTATAAAGGGGTTGCCGGACGCCATTCACCACAACATACTGGTTATCAGAAGCAACTTCCTCGGTAGTAGAGCCGGTGCCATCGGCTACAAACCGGGAGGTGGGCACCGCACTGGAATAATTACTCCCAACATAGCCGTACAAAGAAAGCGACGGATACAAGCTACCCCGCACCGATTGTAAGCCGCGTTGCGCACTTCTTACCCGCAAATCGGCGCCAATAATACCCGGTTGTATTTTTTCGGCAATGGCGTATACCTCGCTCACGGATTTTTCATAACCAACATCTACTAGCCCTTGCACACTTATTTTCTGTACCTGAAAGCCGGTAGTAGCCGGTAAATTCATGAGTTGCATAAGTTGTAGTTTAGCGGTAGCTAAGTTATTTTCAGCATTTATCCGGTCCAAGGCATCGTTGCCGGCTTGCACTTTTAAATCGGCGAGCGTTGATTGAGCCATGGCACCCACGGCTACTAATTTATCGGCCCGGGCTAGTTGGTTTTGCGAGGTGCTTACTTGCCAGTTAGTAATTTCCAGCATTTCTTCGTTTTGTAATATAGCCAGGTAAGCCAGCGCCACATTTAAAGTAATGTTGTTCCGAACCTGCTGCAAATCCTGTTGACTGGCTTTAAAATTCAGGTTCATCTGCCGGATTAAGTTTTGCAGCTGTAAGCCATTAAACAAATTGAGGTTGGCATTTAAGCCCACATCGGTAGTTTGGAATTGCTGCGTAATAGGTTGGTTCGTAAACGGATCGATGGAGCGGCCCGCATTAATACCGTGCGAGGCATTAATTTGCCCGGTAGGCAACAAGCTCATTTTAGCTTGCACCTGGGTGGCTTTATCAGCTTCTAAAGTCAATTCACTCGCCCGCACCTCAGCATTGTGGCTAATGGCATACGAAATGCACGCTTCTAAAGACCAGGGACCTTCTTTGGTTTGAGCAAAACTATTACCGGTAGTATATATCAGTACAAAAAGAAAGATGGAAATTTTAAGCGTAGACATACTTGTTCATTTAAGAGCAGCAGGTAGTTACTGCGGTGGTTATTTTTAGCTAAAATATTGATTCAGTTTTGAGTAGAAAGCTCGAATTCAGACAGGCAGCCCGGTACACTTTATACACGATGGTAAACGCCACGCTAACAAAAGGCCATAATCGCTTGGCATTACTGTGATTCTGGAAGAACTCACTCTGGAATTTGTAATTAGAATAAGATATGATGCAGCAGCTTATGGCAAAGCTTAGACCCAGCAAATTAACCAGCAGATATACCTTATTTTTAGCCAGGTTACGAAGATCAATTTTGAGGTAATTGTAAAACATAAAGCCGCTGTTAGTTAGATCTGCTTTATATTAATAATAAAAATGCCAATTATTTATTTATTTAATTATTAATCAGTTAAGCTTAAACATTTTTGAAGTAAGTGTACTATTGTTCGGTTTCGATACAATTTTTTGTTCGGTTTTATAACAGGATTGGCATTACTTTGAAAGCTGTTTTACTCAGTTGTTTGTTTTACAAGATTGCTGCAGTAGGTAGTACGTCTTTAGGAACAACTTTCTTCTGATTGATTCTAGCTAGGTAAAGCTTACTAAATTGGCAGGATAAACGTAATTTGGTACGTAAAGAAACTAGTTTGCAATAATTTAGAAAATGAATCCACGAGAATCAGAAATTAAGACTATCTCTGAAGAGTTTGCCCACTGGGAAATAAAAATATCAAATTTGAATTCGTTAAATTTATACGACGCCAATATATTCTCAGAACATTCAATTTGTGAATTATTGAATTGTATTTACGATTACAAACTCCATAACATCAATCCAATTCAAAAGAACTTTCCTGCCATTGATCTTGGGGATAACTATAATAGAGTTTCCTTTCAAGTAACTTCAACAAAAACAAGCAAGAAGATCCAATCAACCTTAGATAAATTTATTGAAAAAAAATTCTATAAGGATTACGACAAACTCTTTATATTAATTCTTGGCAAAAAGCAGAAAAACTATCCTGAATTCAAGTTGTCAGATTACTTCGAATTTAACAATAAGAGGAACATCATTGACTTTCATGACCTCCTTAGCTTTATTAGCTCCTTATCAACTCCAAAAATTAAAAAGATAAGCAAAATACTTAGTGAGGAAAACCAAACTACAAATAAAATATTACCTAAAGTAAGTAAGGCTTCTATAATTAAAAGAAACTTAGCTCTTAAAAGGAGAATGAAAAAGGACTTGTTGCTTGAATTAAAGCGTGAGGATTGGGAATATTCTTGGTTCGAACCTTGGATTAAGTTCAAGTACCAAAATATCTTAATAAGGTCAGTAGATGACAGATCTTTTCCTGAAGTCAATGTTACACCAAGTGGTGAAATGAGTTCCTGGTTTAAGGGAGAAGTTTGGGATTTCTACGACAATGGGATTGAACTGATTTCAATGGGTGGCAAGGCAATTTTCGACAAGAAGGGGAATTGGGATATCCTTAACTGGAAAGGTGATAAAAGGGAAAGTAATTCAAATTATGAAGTGGTACCATATAATACTTTTTTAAGGATACCTTACGAATATATAGTCGATTATGACATGGAGACAGATCGGTATATTGGAGTTCCATCTATATATGTTGAGTATCTGAAAGATGGAATGCCTTATGAGGAAATTCTTTATGGAGAAGCAGGTAACTTTAGTTTGAGGCGGCACACACGGATTTTCAACAACAGGAAAAAGAAAAAATTAAAATAATTATCGTCAACAAATTTTAAAATGCATTGCAATGCACCAAAACAAGACGTTCTCAAACCTAAAAAGTTAACAAAACAGTTTTGCATAGTCAGTCTACATCTCTTCCGCTATAATAAGGTTCATCATTTAAACAACTACCTAAACCTACAGTTCCTGCTGGCTTAAACAGTGAAAACTCCCAAGCCCCAGATAATATATAACGAATCAATGCCGATAACCGGACGATTAATGAAGCTGCTTTAAGTAATTTGTAGGGCACAACCGTAGTTTTCATTTCGGAAAATAGGCAGATAAAACTATAAACTACTTTTATAAAATTGACTCCTGTAGCCACCTGCCTAATCAACCTGTATTTTAAATAGCGTAGCAATACCAACCCGGAAACCAACTTGTTTGTAGGTGCCGTTTTCGAAAGAGGCAGCCGCTTCGAGCCGGAAAATTCGGAACACATTATCCAGGGAATAACCCAACTCGTAGTAGTGCGGCGACTGGCTGGTTTTTAAGTAATTTACAAATATATTTTCTTTAATGCCGGTAAACCGCACTTCGGGTATATGCGTGAGCAAGAGTTTCCGAAAAGAAAAATGCGTATGCCCCGAAAAATACGCGTTATTGGTGCTATAATTATAATAATCTAACAACCGAAAAGCGCCGGCCGGGCGTAAACTGCTCAGGATAGTCTGGTTGCCATCGAAATGCTGGTAATCCATAAAATACATTTGCTTTGTATTCAGAAAAGTACCGCCGCGCAGTTCGTACTCCAACCGGCCACGCACCCCAAAAGACAAGCCGTGGTTAATGCCTAATTGTATCTGGTCGTAGTCTACATCGCTGCTGAATATATCCGGAATACCTTTGCGGTAGGTAAATAGAAACTCCGGCGAATTTTCCAGCAAAGGTATTTTGCGATTGTTTTGCACGCGGTATTTACCCCAAGGCCGGTAGCTGATATTAGCCTGTAAGGTTACGGCTTCATGCTCCGGAAAACCAGTTGTGGCAAGCTCCCTGTTTTGGGGTAAACTGGGCGAAAAAGTCCGGGAATCAGCATAAAAGAAACTGTAGTTAGCGTTGTTGAAAAGCTGACGGCGGCGCGCCCATTCCAGGTTACCGCTAAATTTTATAAACGGCGACAGTTGGTATTCGAAGCCGGGTTTTACGTAAAGCTTTTCGTAAATCTTCAGGTAATCCTGCCGGAAAAACAGCGCACTCACCGTATTTATTAAGGGATGAATGGGCTCCTCAGCATTAAACTGCTCTACAAACTTGCCCCCATCTACGTATACCAGGCGGTTCCGGAACGTTTTGGGATTGTTAATGCGATGAGAGACCCGGCCCTGGGCATAAAAAGTCTTGCTCGAAAAACCGTACCGCAAGGTGGGCGTAAACTCCAGGCTTTGCCGCAAACTATCGTAGCGGTGCCGGAGCCGCGCAATTAAGTTGATATTTACCCCTTCCACAGTATTATAATAAACCTGCGTAAAGGTGGGATTAATATTGATACTGGTTTTGGGCGATAAGTTATAATTGCCGCCTGTTATCACATCGGCGGGGCTAAACTTTTTCTTTTTAATGGCTTTTTTGGGGTCTTTGCCGGTTAGTTTAGCTTCCTCTACTACCGCAACTGAATCGTCGCGGTGGTAGCCTTTTACTTCTTTTTCGGTTAAGGGTACCGGGCGCGTACTTTCCCAGTAAGTGGAGTCGCGTTTATGGGCCAGAGTATCCACAGTAGAGCTTTTCTCACTTATCACTTCGGGTTCCAGCCGGGTTTTCTCTGCTTCTTTCTCGTAGTTATTTATCATTTTCCGGAATTGCTTCCGGGTCATTCTGTCTTCGCTGGCCAGGATATCAGCCGCCGGGGCATCTTGCTTCGTGGGTTTGGCCGCGCGTACTTCCTGGGGTACTTCCTCTACTTTTTCGTCGATAATCTCGGTTTTTACCAGTAAGGCTTTATTTAGTTCTATTTTGTATTCGCTGCAGGAAGCCAGGTATTTATACTCCCCACCAAAGCCCATTACCTTGCCCGAGAATTTATATTGGTGCGTTACTGGCATCCAGACATTTTCGGCTACGGCGGCATAATTTTGTTTTGCCTGAATGGGAAAGCCCATAATGCTGGTTTTCAGATCGAGGCTATGAATGGCCCAGAGGTTTTCAATAATAAAAATATAACCTTCAAATACTTGGTCGCCCCGCGAACGCGGCGTTACTTTTATTTTATTTATTTCTAAATCGCCCTCCCGAAAACTGCCTTCGTACTTAAATTTATAGTAGCCAAACGCATTGCCCGCCAATGGCGAAACGGCCTCAGCCACTTTGTCTTTGTAAAAACTCTGGCCAATAAATAAGCTCGGCGAGGCCGACCCGGAACCTTTGGCTTCGCCGGAAGTCCGGATGGATAGCACCCGTTCTTCAATGGTGTTGGGCTGCCGGAATTTTATTCTGCTAACCGATTCGCTGGTATAGGCTTCATTTAGTTTTACGCCTTCTTCTTTTAGTTTTTTCTTCAGAAAAAAAGGAGCATTCGTGAGCTCGCCGGTGCCTTTCATGTACACCTTCATCTCGTAACTGTTATACTGCAACCGGTGAAATTTGCGCTTGGCAATGGCTTTGCGCATAATGGTATAAGCCGGATCTTCGTCTTTACCCGAAACTTTTACTTCCGTTAAGGTGACGGCTTGTTGCGTCAGCACAAAGTCTTTCGAAATCCAATCGGCTTTAATTTCTACTTGTATTTGCTGGGCTTGATACCCGATATACTGCACCGAGATGGTGTGCGTACCAACGGGCAATTTTATCTCGTAGAGCCCATCTATATTAGAGGAAGCGCCATTTTGCAGGTTAATGACATAGATGGAGGCAAAAGGCAATACTTCGCCGGTGCTGCTTTTAATGGTACCCCGCAGGCCCTGGGCCCGTAGTGCCACTGGTGAACACAGCATCAACAACAAGAAAAGTAAGGCAAGTAGCGGTAAGCGCATTGACGAAGTTTTAAAGAATAAATTTAGAAAATTTAACTGTAGTTATAACCATAGATGCCGAAGTAACCCATTTAGTTGCTTTGTGGCTGCAATCTTTTTTCTGCTGAAAGATATGTTTTTGTTTTTGAAGACACTACAGTTGTGTTTAGGAAGGCTTTCCTGTGCTTTAATCTTTTCTAACTTTTTGGTTTTCGCCTGGCCGGCTGGGCCTTACTTTTCTCCTTGATGAGAAAAGTAAGCAAAAGAATCAAGACCCTTCAAACTCGCTGACCGCTCGAACAGTGAAGTGTCATAAGTGCATCCGCTAAGGCTTTTCTGTTTAGCTATCAATGAAACAATTTATAATTTACTGAAAAGAAGCTTTAGAAGTAGCCGTAGTTCTGTGGAAACTTCATCAGTTTGGACAGCGAGGGCCTGCTAGGATTCCGGTGCGCAGCATTCGCAGGCGGAGCCGGAGAAAGGAAGCATAGCCCGACCGAGTGGCCAAACGGGGCCATGCGGCCAGGAGCAAACTTAGGCTTATACTTACAGATAGCACCAACACCTTGAAAGATGCAATCTTTCAAAAGATAAACAGATAAAAGATAAACAGATAAAAGATAAACAGATAAAAGATAAACAGATAAAAGATAAACAGATAAAAGATAAACAGATAAAAGATAAACAGATAAAAGATAAACAGATAAAAGATGAACAGATAAATGAAGAATAGTTAAAAGAGAAATTGTTTTAAAAACATTTGATTGCTATTCTCAATATTCCTCCAAATTAAATAACCATATTCAAAAGCAGCACACCAGCCAAGCCAATAACCGAGACCAACGTTTCCATGATAGACCAGGTAGCCATGGTTTGCGGAATCGTTAGACTGAAATATTCTTTAAACATCCAGAAGCCCGGATCATTTACGTGGGAAAACATGAGGCTGCCGGCACCGGTGGCCAAAACCATTAGTTCCGGACTAACGCCGGTAGCGGAAATAACCGGTAAAGCAATGC
>Ga0210040_10006292_pt1 | contig 14827 bp, 24 predicted proteins | sample CryGeyCG12114_NA_FD_185462 | JGI IMG/M metagenome (GOLD analysis project Ga0210040, IMG submission 185462) | Groundwater microbial communities from aquifer - Crystal Geyser CG19_WC_8/21/14_NA (SPAdes) (version 2) | ecosystem: Environmental > Aquatic > Deep subsurface > Groundwater | place: USA... | reverse complement strand
ACAAAAATAGTACTCAGTATCCTTTTTACGGGTGTCATATTGATAAATGTAATCTTCAAAAACAATACGACTACTAACTTTTTTGCTCATTTTTAAGCCGCTTTAAAAAAATTCCAAATAACTGTTATAGTTCATTTCAGAATAAAATGGAATGTTTTTTTCGGTAGGTTATTTGGCATTGGTTGTTTCGTTGTCAACAAAATGTAAACAAATAATTTTTTCAAATAATTTTTTTTAAACTGAGAAAATGAGCAATGAATATTGTTGCCACAACATTTTACAGATTTAGTGGTTTACTTTGTATAAATCGACCATTTGTCGGGGATAGCCGAATAACATGGGGCAACTTTTTTTTACTTTGAAATGAACTATAGTAAATAAATTTGATGTAAAATAGCCCCTTTTTTGATTTTCTTGTTCAAAAATTTTCCAAACATGGGATACTGCCAGACCTTATAAAAAGCTGTTTGGTTAGTAACTATAGGGACCTTGAATTATGCAATAACTACATGCTCAGGCGCTTGCATTAAAAGAGCAGGGTTGCAGGGTAAATAATAAAATGTGAAAATGCAGAAATTCATGTTACTGAATGTTACTGTTACTGACATGCTAATTTAACATAAGCACACTTGCTAAATTTATTTATTTTCGACAATGGTTACTTACAGTTATGATGTTGATGAGTTTTCGCATCTGAACAGTGTATCCATCAAGTTATTTCTGATACACACAAACATACGCCTAATCGCATTAAAAAGTCGAGTGATCCCACAAATTAACAACTTGATGAAGAGGAAAGTTTAGTATAGTAAGGGAAAGAAAGTACACCTTTAGTACCAACGTTATGAAAAACAGCACCTTCGAAAATTATCCAACAGACAATTGTTAAAAATTTTATTCCATGAAAAACAGTAACAGCATAGCATTGAGGAATACAGTTTATGCAATGCCATACATTATTTATTCACGTTTGACAGCTTTACTTTGCCTGGAAAATTTCTAGCTAAATCTTGATCTTTGACAGATTTAATCAAATCCTTTTCCCGTTGAGTAGCCTCTTTATTCCGTAGGCACGCCTCATACGCCGTCCTGGCTGCTTTTCCTCTTTTAGTTGTACCAGGCAACATTTTTATACGAAACTTGTAATTCTGGAGAGTGGAATAAGGTGCAACAACCGGAACAGCAAATAAAAGTTCGTCGTCTTCCAAAGGCGATGCTGTAAATACGCGAGCGAGACACATTTTTTAGCGTTTACATACTGATTTGTTTGTTATATGAGATGAATATCTACAATAAATTTCTTTCACTACCTGTTAACGTTTTCAATAATTCTAATTCAGAATTTTCAGTGTCTTCCACAGTATCTTCAATCTCTTCATCTTCAATTTCACCTTCCTCAACATTGGGAACTTTAATATCTTTTTTCCCAATTTTTGTAAGTGACTGGAGAGTACTGTCATTTGTCGTTTTAGTTTCAATATCTTTGGTGTCCTCAAAATCTTCAATTTCATCAGGAATGGGGCCTTCATTACTGGTTTCATCTTCTTTCACTGCAGCCAAGATAGAGCTCTCAGTGTTCTAAACGAAACGTAAAGTAGAAAGCAACAATCAGTCCTCGTTGAATCCAAGATTACCAAGATATATCAAATAGTTTAGAGAAAAGTATAGCAAAAAAAAATACATAATACCTTTAAAAGTCGGATTCGGAGTTTTCTTTCCTCATCATCCTGAAATTTATACTTCTCTTTTAATTTCTTTTTCCGACCATGCTGACCACGTTTGGGTTTAGCATCTCCATCTTCCTTCCCTTCCCAAACTTTTACATCTTCCTTTTTCAACTCGGTCTTTTTACTTCGGGATTTATCTTGAGCAGAAACTAATCCATGCGTAAGAGAATTAATCTTACTTTTAAATATTCCCTTCTGTGTACGCAAAACTTATAAAAATTTACCGGTAGCTTTCTTTTTGTTCTGATTTTTAATTTTTTGGGCACTCGGTAGAGAGCGGGGTAAGCCAGACGAGACAACAAACGTATCTTCCGTTTCTTCTTTGTTCACTGCGTCCTGTGATGTTTCACTCATGGTCCTGAGTTTTATCTTATTGGTTGCATTATCAACACATATGTCCACATGTGTGTCTGGGAACTGATCTTCGTCGTCCAACTCATCTTCCGAAGAAACGATTGGAATGTCTTCTTCAAGTTTTTTTGTAACTTCTTCAACAGCTGGGGCACGATCGTCTTCATTCTCGCCCAAAGTTCTTCTAGCCCTCTCATTCTTATGCTTTTCAACACACTCATCCGTTAATTTAAACAAAAATCCAAATCCCATCACCAATTGACATGGGGGTAGATAATTCTTCTTCCCGCGAATCATAAAGGAACCTGTTGGAAGATATTCTCCAGTTGGAGCCGACTTGTTCACTTGATCACCCTGCAAGCCAAATAATGTCTCGTCTCCATTAGATAAAACTCAAAAACAAAAAACAAATAGCTTCAGGAACTATGAGACCAATAGTTGTAAAGCAAGGTGATATACTTACCCACACCCACCAACAGCTGGAGATAATTTTGCTATCCCACGAGCCACTATGAAACGATACTTTTAAATATAAAACAGGAATCTAATACACAATGTACATCCCACGGACATATTTATCTCGAAGTAAACTCACCTAGAACATACAGCAAAGTTGCTTGCCTCATTCAAGGATTTAGGAAGCACAGGAGCATTGACATCGTCATTTTTCACTATCACTGAAGAGGCCCCATGAACATCTGAAAATATTTAAATTCTTTCGTTTGGCAAAAAGTACAACCAATAATCAATATTACGTTTGAGCATTGTATCTCATAATCTTTTCCAAATAATAACCTGTGTGAAGATAGACATCCTTTGGTTTCAAATACTTTTTGACGAGGAGTTCATTTTGTTGAGCATCCCGTCCTCCCAAAACCAAGTAGTTTTCAGAAGTTACAAACCACCGAAACTTCTCGAACCAGAACACCTAATATCAGGAAGTAGAATTCGCAGTTTAATTTTAACTCAATTTTCTCTTTAAAACAAGACCAATAGGATTGCATATAAATATTACTCATAGGAAAGCAAATACCTTTCTAGCTTTCTTTATTGAACTTATAGTTGCCACTTCTTTTAATGCAGCCATTGTTCTTTTTTCAGTGGATTTGATTGCCTTCTCCTGAGACTCGATAGTCCTCTCTTCTTTTCTAGCAAAGGCCTTCTTTAAGTCATAATATTTCGTAGCGTTTGCATAGGCAGATAAATTTAAGTCTATGGCCACTTTCTCAGTTCCGCTTTCATCTTCGTGATATGGATCGCTGTGATCATAACATACAACAAAAAATAGTCTAAAAAACGTATAGGGTAGTATGCAGTGTGAATAGTATTTACAACAATAAAGTTTACCGCAATTCTAATGTAATTCTGTTTTGATTAAGATTAACATCCGATATCAAAGCTGCTAGAGGATCACCGCTTGATTTTGCTTCAAGTATATGCTCTTTGATAGCATCCCAAGGAATCTGACTAGCGATAAGTTTCCGAACAACATTAATTGCAGCACTCACTATATTTTGATTCATAGTAATTAACTCTGCTTTTCGTTTGTCTACTTCTTGCCCAATTTTTAAATCCGCCAGCCTTTTCTGCTGATCTGATTTAACCTTGTCCAACTTTTTTAGCGCATCTTTTTCCTGCCAAGAAAATACGTTTCTTTAGATTATCCGAACTGAAATTAAAATGAAATTTCGGTATTGCCAATTAAATAAATTACTTGATTCAGCTGCTTCATCTCAATCTTTTGAGCTTCAACTTTTGAAAAAAATTCGTCTACAGCGTTGTCTAAAGTGTCAAACTTAATAATATTATCGCTAGGATAGAAAGACTCTATAACGATAGGATGAAACTGATCATAAAATATTTTTGGTTGATTATTTTCAGTTTCTCCAGAGTTTTCAAGTTTCTGATGACTGACAGAAGTTGATTCAGTATTAGGGTTGAACAAAATTAAACCACCTCTTGTATCAGGGTTTTCTAATAATGTACGGCCATGGTCCAATGCACGATACAACTTCTCTGCTAGGGCTCTGGTAAAAAAAAAACACACTTTAACATTCAATTCCCACGAACAACAATAAATCAATTAGAAGTTCGACCTACTCACTTGGACTCATCTGGATCTTCCAGAATTTTAGTCTGCGGAGTAAGGCTTTCCATTTTCAGGCAGTAAGCAAATAAGGCAGGACCAAATTCAATTTTTGACAAGAATATTTCCCTTAGAGTTTTCTTTTTTCCAGATAGTAGTAATTCATCTACTTCTGGCTTCTCAAGAGAGACTGTTTTCTTAACTTGATCTATTGCATATGTTTCGTGGGCTGCCAATCTTTATTAAATTATGAACGTCATTAGTAGTATTGCATTATAGTATTAGCTTTTTTTAGAAAGTTTAATAATGTCGTTTGTAAAACTACCTTTCTTCCCCCACAACACGAGGTCTAAGAAGACTCAAAATCTTGTACGTGTGATCCGTTAAAATAATATTGCCTTTGTCATATAGTTCCAAGATAATATGATGTGTGAAAACATCAGTACCGAATTGGAAATCAACGATTCGATCAGCGCCTAATTGACGAATGGATTCTAACCGCTTGTTATTCAAGTGCTTCCGAAGTTTCATAGAAAATCCAGATGGAGCTAAAAGAAAATTCGAGTGATAAAAAGACGAGCAAAAAACATCCTTTAAAATGCATCGAAATCCAGATAAGTAAACTCAGCTAATATATGCCTCTCTGGACTTGATTGACCGATCTAATGCAGTTCCAAGCACATGGCATACAAAAATATCTGCATCAATCAGCCGAACAGCCCACCCAAAAATGAGAAATGCTTACCAGGATTTTTAGGCCATTCAAATGATGTTGTGTGGAAACGGGTGCCTGACTCAAGTATTAAGACCTTCTTTTTCTCGGGCTTGGCCAGTCTTAAAAGGTAAGTTTTTTTGTCCACATCGTATATTTGATCCACTCTCATTCCCAGTAATCTATGGAATCATTATAATGACATAAATAAGTAAGTGAACTCGTATGTGTATCTCAAATGAGAAAATATTAATGCAAAATTTTGAAATTTGCGTTCAAGTAATCTTAACGCTGTAATTATAACTACAATTATTACAAATTAAATAATAGAAAAAAATCGATTTTAATTTCCAATTTAGTCAAGTGGAAACCCATGAAATGTGTGTGCTGCACTTTTCTTGATAAGAATCTTTAAAGCCGAGTGTAACTCTGAGCCTGAGCTTGGTTAACCGATCTATAGAACTAATCCTTCAAATCAAATCAAATCCATTAACTAACGTGTCTAATATTAAATTAACAATTAAATGCTGGTCTCCCTTTGTTGACACAATCCTTAATAATATAATGTCACACAACGACTCACTCATCATTCAATTCTGGAATCAAGTATGCGATATCAAGGGTTGTAAAACGTCCCTTCATGATGAACCAGATGGACCACTTCCCAACTGAAGTAAACAGTGACAATGTAACAAGTACCCAAAAATATATATCACGTTCGAGATTTGTCTTCTATCGCAACACGAATGAACATCCCTATAATGCTTATCAATTATTATTCAAACCATAACACAGAAATTAAAACTTTAAATAGTTTAGTTTATAGTTTAGGCGACAAATAAAATAACAAAAACCCTTACAAAATAATTTAACATTACAAAGCCAGATCCCACTTTTTTTTACTCAATGTCACTCTAAGGTTTAATCTTAGTTAGTTTTACATTTGGTCATGATTCATGAATCGCGCGAATTTGTTTTCTCAAAATCTTTAAACATTTTTTTTGCTCGAGGAAAGTTAGTATGAGAGCAAGAATATTTGATGTGTTCGTGATTATTAATTGAGGCTATTTTGTGATAAATTGTTTCTACATGTTGTTATCCTTGTAACTAGCTTCAGGTTCAAGCCAATCTGATTATAACGTAGTTGCATGTCAATATTGGGCAGTTAGAGGATAGTTGGCAGTGCACCTGATTGAAACCAATGTCTGTTAAGGAACAAACCTGCAACTATTATTCAGGTTATTCAGGTAACTTGTCCCAAGAAATATTTTCCTAATGCAAGCCTGGCTACGCTCCAGACCGGGAGCGGGCTCATTTTTTGGGGTCTCGAGTTGAGCGGAGTAGAACATTTTTTTTGGTATATGGAGCGGGCGGAACAGGGCAATTTTGGGGCTTGTAGCAATTCATGGGCACCCGTCCTAAATAGGTTGAGCGGTCCGTAGAGTGTAGAGTACAGCTGAAAGCTGAGTTAAAGCGTGATGTCGAGTATGAATTACACTTCATTTACGCTTTCAGCTTAGTTTAAGCATGAATCTAGAGACACTCTTGGGTTGCATGCAACGGCCAGATGCACAAACTCTTCAACTGAAGCGTAGCTCGATTATTATTTTTCTCCTTAATTTTCGGGTGAAGTTTTTTTTGGAGCAGGCAATATTTGGCCCAATTTAACTGAAGTGCTTAGCTCTAATTTGGGTGAGTCGGGTTCAGAGGAGCGGAGATCCCATATGAAATAGAGACATGGATTGAAGCTCCCACATGTTTTAGAGACATGAATTGAAGCTTCCACATGTTTTAGAGACATGGAGCGGAGCGGATGTTGCTAAAAAAAATTGTTTTAAAAACCAACAGTATGTTTTCAGCTGTCTTTGAGAGACCACAATGAATGAAATCCGGCCGTTTTCTGTAATCGAAAAAGGAGTCACTCCCCATGATAACAACTTTTCTCCCACATACGTCGAACAGGTACATGTGTAATTTGAATTTTGCTTTGTGTGTTCGTCTTTCATTATGTGGAGCTGTTTCCTCTAACGATAGAAATGGATGCTATAGTACAAGATATCGAATTTCACTTGTGAATATTTGAAAGGCATTATTACATAAAGCATAAATGAAAGACTTACGAAACTATTGATTTGGGTGTTTTAGGATGAAGTGGAAGAAAGTATTCTTGAAATTTACGATGCATTTCATCAAAAACATCGTAGTGATCACCCTCAACTGAATAAGGAAAAACATGGAGCATTTTTACGTCGTGGGCTTGTCAAGCTGTCGGACAGTTATGAAGTTCGTGAACAAAATAGGATCTTAATAATAGAGCGGAATTCTTGATGAACGGGTGTAACTGAAAGATTATTTTTACGTAGGCTTTGGATGCAAGTCGTCCCTGGTTATGCTACTGGATACTTCATTCAATGAACCTTATAAATCTAAAGATAACTGAAGAGGAAAAGCTACGTATAAGTACCTTTTTATCAAAATGTCAAGATCCCAATAGTGGTGGATTTGGAGGTGGTCCAAATCAAATTGCTCATCTTGCAGCTACTTATGCGGCCATAAATGCATTAGTTTCGTTAGGAAATGTAGAATGCTTACAAGTTATTAATAGGTAAGGCAAATATCCTAACAAACAATATACTCATTATTGGATACGTAATTTTTTATAAAATATTTAAATTAAATTTTTACATAGGGAACTTCTGTACAAATTTGTGTCTAGTATGAAGCTGTCAGACGGCTCCTTTCGTATGCATAGAGGAGGAGAAATAGATGTCAGAGCTGTTTACTGTGCTGTTGTTGTCTGTAAACTAACAAACCTTCAATGTGATCATTTATTCGAGGGAACTGCGGAATGGGTTGCTAGGTTTGTAATTTTTTCTTTGCAAAGTTCTACCGTAAACGTGTCTACATCTGTGTTATGGAATCATTTTAGATGTCAGACTTATGAAGGTGGTTTTGGAGGCTTTCCTGGCATGGAAGCACATGGTGGGTATACATTTTGTGCCGTGGCTACGCTTATTTTACTTAAGCGATATGTGCTATTGAATGAAGATGCACTCACGCGGTGGTTAGCACACAGGCAAATGGCAGTTGAAGGAGGTTTTCAGGTAGGAAAAACTTTTGTAGACTTTTCAGAAACTAAATTGAGGTTGATATAAGTGGGACGACGACACACGACTTATTTTTTTCTAGTCGTTTCGAGCTGAGCTAACTATTAAAACTGGTAACTTTGTTTTGTTCATCATTTACAGGGTCGTACAAACAAACTAGTGGATGCCTGTTACTCTTTCTGGCAAGCTGCTTGTTTTCCGCTTCTTAGTTCATTTGTCCATAATTACTATTCTTCATTTGATGATGAAGAGGCACCGCAATGGCTGTTTCACCATATTGCCCTACAGGAGTATATTTTAATCTGCTGCCAGCATCCGTTAGGAGGCCTAATCGACAAACCCGGGAAGTATGTGCAGTAACAATTAAACTGCATCTATGGCTATTTCTTTTTTAATTTTTTTTTATATTCTTTGTTTCTACTACAGACAAAGGGACTATTATCACACTTGTTATGCTCTCAGCGGTCTAGCCGCTGCCCAATATTCTTCGAAAGGAACGCCATCAGTCCTCGGTATCCCGAATAGGAATGCTGTGGGTTCCATTAACCCGCTGTATAATTTGACTGTTGAGACTGCCGAAAAGGCGCAAAATTATTTTGATAACTTACCAAGAGAATCCCTGAAGAGAGATGACCTTGAGTCAACACCAAGTTCCACATCCCCTGTCGTATTAAGCTAAAAATAATTATTTCTATGCTGTTTTTAATTACCAATTTTAACTATCAATAAAGTCATTTCAACAATTTCATATTCCGTTCATTTACTTGCTAGCCACTTTGCCTTTACTTTTGTCTGTTTTGTTTCACTGTTCCGTAGTAATATTATCTTCTATTCTATACTCCGTTCTTCACTTATGGCGTCGGTTAGTATAGTTTTCTTAGCTAGTTGAAACAAAAGGTTGGCAGTCCGGTGGTACAGAGCAGTTTTGTTATATTATCTGCTCAAGAAAATATGATGTGTGCTTGGATTTTCTGGAAAAACCTCGCCTTTGCCCAATAAATGCCTGCATTGTTTAAGACATGTTAAAAGTTTTTTTAGGTTGCACTAGTGAAGTTTTCAATTGCAGAGTGAGCGGTTTAAGCGGGGAATTCGATTTGTTGTGTTTTTCCAATCTATCATTGCCACCATTTATAAAAATTTTACAATAAACTTTTTAAATTTGAAGTTGTAGAATTGGATTTTATCTGTTAATAGCATGTGACTTAACAAAATTTTATACAATTATGCTGTGTCTTAGTCGAATAAACTTTTTTTAAGTGCAATTTTGTGACCAGTTACGTTAACAATCCATTTCCGGTTTTTTTTGGTGAGAAAAGAGCTGTCAATATTTTTCAGTTTGTCAATATGACTTTTCATTATTCTAAACTACCACGTACCAAGTATAGATACTTCATGCTCTTTAGTTAAATATAAGTTTTCATTTTAAATAGCGTGGTTCATTCTTTTAACTTATTATTTACTGACTACACTACTCTGCTGGCTGGCACTTCCTAGCTGTTCACTGCCCACTCACTTTCTAGGTCTCATATTAAGCTTGCATTGCATCCGCGATTTCATGTTTCAATTATTGTAGTTTAACAACTTGATTGACTCATTAAGTGTGTATTGATGAGTCAATTCATAGTATTTTTCAGTGGGATTTGGGATCAAATTGTTGATGGTTTACAATTTATTTGATTTCAGAAGCTATAAATCCATTACGATTGCATTCATAAAATGGATGTCACTGACAGAGTATCATTACCGCGAAACAGATCAACGATTTCTCGAGAAAATTCAGCCGTAAGCGCATGTGCCAATAAAGACTTTGATTTGATTCTCAATGAAATCAAACCACTTCCTGAGAGCTCCAGTCTCAGTCCCAAAGCTGTAGACGAAATTATGCAATCGGCTGCAAAAATCGTTGGTGACGTCAGTGTAGACTGGAAAAAACGAATAAATTCATTGAAGCAACTAAGAAGTCTTTGTGCGGATCCAATACACCATGCTCAAATTGTGGCTTACGTTAGACACCTTGTACCCCCTATGCAATCTGCAGTCAAAGATTTGCGATCTCAAGTTGGTCGTGAGGCTTGCATCACCGTAGCATTTCTCGCTAAGAGATTGGGGAGCAAAGGAGATATTTTTGTGGACCTTTTACTGGGATCTATGTTTTCTCTTTTGATTGCTAATGCAAAAATTGTGTCAATCACTGGAACATCGACTATCGCTACCATATATGATAGCGTACATTCCTATCGTTTGATTCCCCCATTGCTGGTTCAAATGCAACAGAAAGCTAAAGACATTAGGCGGGTTGTCTGTATGGCGACAAAAATTGTGCTACAAAGTTGGCCTTCGAATATTGTTAACCGAAATCCACAGACTTTGCAAGAGGTTGTAAAAAAGGTAAATATCGTCATCTTCACCTCGTTTACGTTGCCATGTACAATTTCATAATAGTTTATACACTTTCTTCTCAGGGTATTACTGATGCAGACGCAGAGACTCGTGTGTTGGCACGAGAATGTTTTGCTGTATTTCAATCCCGTTTTCCAGATCTAGCAGCCAATATATCTGATAGTTTGGATAGTAATCAAAGACGTCAACTCGAAGCTGTGGTCAGCTCAATTCAAAGTGGCGAAGGATTTTCTGTTCCGCTCACTAGAACCAATGGAGTTAATTCCAGCCAATCTTCTCTTTCAAGACAAGGTTAGTTATTGATCGCCCATATTTCGTGATAATATCCTTGCCTTGCCATCATATATCATCTTGTCATCATGCATTCTTGGGCGTAACATTATATAGTTTGCCGAGTATTTATTTCGACTGCGTTTTCTCATTGCAGGTTCTATGAAAAAGACGAGTATTCCTGTTTTGTCATCTCGAGCTTCTCCTGCTAGAACTCCTGGATCTGGACGTTCTTCGTCTGCAATAGATTTACAAGCAGCCAATCGTGCCCGTCAGCAGCATTTTAGCTATAACACACTGAGGTGAATAACATTGCTAAGTATCCTTTTCTTTGCTGTTTTTTTTTGGAAATAAAACTTTGGATCATTGATCGTTTTCAAGTAAACAATGCATCCGTTCTTTTAATTTTAGTAACAAGAAAACTCCGCTTCGGTTCATGGGGCGAACCAATTCTTCGGTAACATCTCCCACTAGAGGAACTCCTGCGAACCATACTTTTGGGGGTCAATCCAGTAATTTTACTCCCGGTTCCTCTTCTATGGCTTCGCCTGCTACTCCTGATCAGCGATCTCGCACCCGAAGTCGCGTTTCTAGATTATCCCAGTCCCAACGTGAGTAAATGCTGATATAAAAGGGCTGCCGAATTTTTATCATTGTGATTGTAGTTCACAGTTGATTTTTAAATTCATGTTGGCATTTTATCTTTATTAGCTGGAAGTCGTAGTAGCTCTCCGTCATCAAAGTTTGCTTACGCGACTTATACCTCTCCTTACGCTCAACAAAGTAGTGCGGAGGGCTCATCATCTTTCAATCTAATGTCTCCTCCCGGTTCCAAAGGTTTGCGAAGATTTTCTGCAACTTCTTCGGCATCCAGTAGTCGAGATTCGTCTCCTCAAGGGCGTTATGCTCAGAAAAGACGCACGCGTTCCATTACTCAGTCTCCTCAAGTTTTTAACTCGAATAAGTAAATGATTTGTTTCATTTTGTTTGCCTCATTTGTCATTTAGATCTAACGATATCATCGTTATCATTGACTTTTGTTGCTTTGCTTTATAGTTCTTCAAATACTACAGCAAAGATGTTGCAAGCGTCCAGGGAAGCAGAAAACACATTAGGAGATATGAGTTCACTGGCATTCAGGAGGGATGAGGTGGATGGGAATCATAGTGATAGTGAAGATTCCATGTCGTCTCACCGCTCATATTTATCCGAAACTTTTTCCCCACCAACACCTAACCGACAGTTGTTTGTTGAGGTTTGTTCCCTCTCATTTCATGTATTGGTTGTATTGTTGTTGTTGTACTGCTTTAAATCTCCCTGTCATCTCATGTAATTTTGAATGCAATTGGAGTATAATATAATACAAGCAGAATATTATACTCCAATATTATACTTTTTTCCCCTCAAATGAGAAGCGTATATCATAGCTTTAATCATAATCTTTTTGAATAATCTAGGATGTGGAAGAGTTGATAAATAAATGTGGAAGTGCCAAATGGTCTGAAAGAAAAGAAGGATTACTCGGAATTCAGCATTATTTGCAACGACATGGATCCTTACCGCCCCAGTATTTCAATAGAATTGGTAAATATTTTATTATTGTGCGATTTTCAAATAGTTTTGTTTGTATCATCATCTCATCATGTATTATCACCCAGGTCAAACATTTTGCCGTATATTCATGGATGCACACACCAAAGTGTTGAGTTTATTTCTTGATGTTCTACATGAGGTGTTATATCGGCATGCAAAAGACTTGGTAGATTTTACAAATGTTTTGTTCAATCGGATTCTGACAAAATTGGGATCCGATTTGTTATCTTCAGTGCATTCGAAGTTAATGAAAACTCTAGAAATACTTATGTAAGTCCACAATATCATAAAGCATGTTGTCATTTTTGTATTTTATTGAGAATTACATAGACGTTGATATTTATCTATGATTTTTAGGGAAGAAATGCCTCCAGATTTGCAGTTTTCTTCTGTAACCCATTATTTGTGTGATCCGACACAAACGCCGAATGCACGATCAAGGGTCGCCGCGTTATGTCATTTGTACAACCTGTCTGCTATCTCCATCCCTGTTAGTGTCGAAGAATTACAGCCGCTAGTGGAAAAAATATTAGGTACAGAAATAATTTAAATTAAATGTTGGTCATCGAATGATACTAAAACACCACTGTTTGGGTATAAATCTTTTCATAAATTATTATTTATTAATTATTTGGTTATTGCTCAGATTGGTGCAGTGACAGTAGATCCCATGAGCTACGCCGTACGGCACAAAAGGTGTTCTATTCTATATTTGATATGGCGGCGCCTCAAATGACTTTAGTTTTAGGTCAACTGCATCCTAGCAAACAGGACAAAGCTACAGCAATTTTAAAGAATGAAGTGCCTCATCGATCCCCCATCCATAAATATTCATCTCCTGGAAACGATACTAGAATGAATGCTTTAAGTGGCTGGAGGTAATCTTTCTTTCGAATAAATGAATTGACAATCTGGTTCAGCAAGAAATGTAAATTGAATAAATTTGAATTGAAAAATCTTTTTATCGACTCAGTTCAATCCATTCGGATATGGAGTCACTGAAACTGTCGCAGTCAAATATGGAAAATGGCTTGGAAGCTATACTGGGACAAATGACAATATCACCTGGGAGCAAGAAAGGTCCACTTGTTTCTCAACTTCACAAAGCTATCAAACAATCTTCGGAGGGAACATTGATTGATCACCTCAAGTAAGGATGGTTTAACTCTCTTATGAAAACATTATTGTGGTGGAATTTTTTAGTCACGATTTCTAATTGAACTTCTTATTCAGAGAGACGTTAAAAATTTTGTTTGATGCGTTGGGAGAGGACCTGAAACCGTCAGAGAAAAGTCAATGTTTTAATTGTTTGGAAGAATTATGTAAAAAGCCCAACGTTGCTCCTCATTTATCTGCTTTTGCTGAATTATTCATCGTCCGTGTAACGGATGTTCAAAACTCTACAACATCTCGCGATGTGTCAAAAGCTGCAGAAAATTGTGGGATGGCCATTTCTGCCATATTTCCACCCGATACTCTTGTTCGGGCCCTTTGTCCAATTGTTCAAAACCGGGAATTTCCTGTCAACCAGGTTTTGTCACTAGTTCAAAGATTAATTTTGTGTTTCTTTTGTACTATTAACTAATGCACCTTTGACCTTTACTTCTTCTGGACAGTATGTTGCAGCTAAGTTTATATGCTTATGTTTGTTATGGTTTAGATGGCTATCAAAATGTTGCATCGTTTAAGTGAGTGCTGCGATATTTCCAAACTGAGAGTTTTGTGCCCGGACATCATCACTACACTAATTGGCGCTTATGACCATGTTGATTCTGCAGTTCGGAAAGCTGCTGTATTTGCCATTGTCGCCGTTTACATGAGGTTATCTATCGTTCTGCATGACTTTCGATCATTTTTAAAATATGCTTTCAATTAATCGAAATGTCTTCAATTTCAGGCTAGGAGATGAGTTACAACCGTATTTAAACTCCTTAAGTGGGTCGAAATTAAAGCTTCTGCAGCTTTATATCCAGAGAGCCCAGCAAAGTACCAACGGTCGTAGTAGTTAGCTTCATCGCTCATCACAAAACTCGCAAACACACATTGTCTTGACATATTACCTTGAATTCACAAGCTGTGCAAAAAAGATTATGACTAATTTACTAATGTTATTTTTACTGTTATAACTTAAGGTTTATTATTGTCGCTTTCTGCTCGTACTTGTTAAATTCATTCGATGTACCACACGAATAAATCAGAACACAATATTCTACTTCATAGATACGAAAAGGATAGAAAAAAATATAAAATGAACAAAGGACTCGCATTTTTTTTGTTTAGCTAACCGATTTCTTAGTTACGAAGAGTATTTCAAAATATGTGATTGCATGATGTCCTATGTCCACCATTCCTTTGGTATGATTTTTAAAGAAAAAGAATAAACAAACTGAAAACAAATTGAAATGCTCGGCATTTCAGTTATCTAAATTTTTCTGCAGTTTTTTTTCTGTACTTTTATTACGAAGCCGAAGGCGAAGTCAGGTAATTACCAACGGGAGCGCCCTATGCTGCACATGTTAAAGCTAAAATCACCTGAAAACGCAAGATGAAATTTGTGTTAGTAAACTCTGTTTGGAACGGG
>Ga0210040_10006291_pt1 | contig 14828 bp, 19 predicted proteins | sample CryGeyCG12114_NA_FD_185462 | JGI IMG/M metagenome (GOLD analysis project Ga0210040, IMG submission 185462) | Groundwater microbial communities from aquifer - Crystal Geyser CG19_WC_8/21/14_NA (SPAdes) (version 2) | ecosystem: Environmental > Aquatic > Deep subsurface > Groundwater | place: USA... | reverse complement strand
GGAGAGAAGGGCATTTTTCTCCAGATGATGGAGGGGCTGGCTGCCGTAAGCGCCGAGCCGAAGACCGTCATGATCGACGCGACCTACCTCAAGGCACACCGCACGGCATCGAGCCTGCGGGTTAAAGGGGGATCTTGGGCGGCTGATCGGCCGCACCAAAGGTGGCACGCTATCGCGCTACGCCGGCGAATATACCGATCCATGGTACGGCAAGATCAGCATTCGCGAGAGTGGCGGACGTCTCAGCATCGACTTTCCGCGCTCCAAGGGCATGAACGGGCAGCTCGACCACTGGCAGTACGACACGTTCCGGACGAACCTCGTCGACAAGCAGATCGAACCGGCGTTCGTGACCTTCGGGATCGGTCCGGAGGGCCAAGTGGCCCGTGTCACGATGAAAGCCGTCTCGCCGATCGCCGACTTCAGCTACGATTACCAAGACCTCAACTTCGTGCCCGCACACGCGGTGAAGCCATGATGAGCGCGACTGTAGGCCGAGCAAGATCTGCCACCTGGCTGCTTGCGACCGTCGCCATGGCGATGCTGCTATCCGGCGGCGCCAACTCGGCCATCGAGCAAAGGGTTAGCTATGACGTCCTGATCCGGGGCGGCATGGTGTACGATGGCACCGGCGGTCAGCCGTTTGTCGGCGATGTCGGAATCCGCGAAAACCGCATCGTCTACGTCGGCCCCGCCAGGCCCCGCGTGTCCGCCAGGCGGACGCTCGACGCGCGAGGGCAGGCAGTTACGCCCGGCTTCATCAACATGCTTAGCTGGGCCAATGAGACGCTGCTGGTGGACGGCCGCGGGCTGAGCGACCTCCGCCAAGGCGTGACCCTGGAAGTCATGGGCGAAGGCTGGTCGATGGGACCGCTTACTGACCAAATGAAGACCTTGGCCGTGCAGCGCCAGGCCGACATCAAATATCCAATCCGCTGGACGACGATGGGCGACTATCTCGGCTCCCTCGAGCGCAAGGGCATTTCAGTAAACGTCGCCTCCTTCGTCGGCGCTACGACGGTTCGCCAAAACGTGCTCGGGGAAGGCGACGTCGATCCAAGCCCGGACCAGCTGCGCCGTATGCGCGAGCTGGTTCGCCAAGCCATGAAAGAAGGCGCGCTCGGCCTCGGCACGTCCCTGATTTACCCTCCCGCCTCTTTCGCCGAGACCGATGAGCTCGTCGCGCTGGCGACAGAAGCGGCGGCGTGCGGGGGCATGTACATCAGCCACATGCGCTCAGAGGGCGACCGCCTGCTAGAAGCGTCGACGAACTGATCGAGATTTCCCGCCGCTCGGGCGCTCCGGCAGAGATCTATCACCTCAAGCAGGCCGGCCGATCCAATTGGAACAAGCTCGACCAAGTCATTGCCAGGGTGGAGGCAGCTCGCGCTCAAGGCCTGCGCATCACCGCCGACATGTACACATACACCGCGGGCGCTACCATGCTTGCGGCGTCCATGCCGCCATGGGTTCAGGATGGCGGTAACGAGGCGATGCTGCAGCGGCTGCGCGATCCGGCTATCGTGGCGCGGGTGAAGCGCGAGATGGTGCAGCCCGGAAAGGACTGGGAGAACCTCTATCATCACGCAGGGCCCGCCGGCGTTCTGCTGGCCAGCCTGACTGAACCCTCGCTCAAGCCGCTGATGGGCAAAACAGTCGCTGAAGCGGCCCGCGTGCGCCGGGTCAGCCCCGAGCAGCTGGTGATTGATCTCACCGTGGCCGACCAAGGCCGCGGCGGCGCGGTGTTCTTTCTGATGAGCGAGGACAACGTGCACCGCCAGACCGCCATTCCATGGATGAGCTTCGGTTCGGACGCCGAAGCGGCAGCGCCCGAAGGGGTGTTCCTCCAGTCCAGTACTCACCCACGGGCATATGGCAATTTCGCCCGCTTCCTCGGCAAGTATGTTCGCGACGGCAAGGTCGTGCCGCTCGCCGAGGCGGTGCGACGACTGTCGGCGCTGCCGGCGCAGAACCTGCGGCTGCGGGACCGCGGCCTGCTGAAGTCCGGCATGCTGGCCGACGTCGTGGTGTTCGACCCGGCCCGCATCGGCGATCGTTCGACCTACGAGCGCCCAATGCAGTTCGCGACCGGCGTGCGGGACGTATTCGTCAATGGGCAGCAGGTGCTGCGGAATGGGCAGCCGACGGCCGCCAGGCCTGGTCGGTTCGTCAAAGGACCTGGCTGGAACGGCCGGCCTGATCGAGGCGCTTGCCGCTCGGGTGGCAGCAAGTCTCCACCATGAGCGCTTCTTCGGTGAAGAGGCACTAACCATTTAACTGCGATAGCCGCGGCCTCGTGCTGGACGAGTACGCGGAAGCGACTGCCAGCAAACGATCTTCATTGACGGAGAATGGGCGCCACTCAGCGAGTGAGTGAGCCTGCCAAGAGGGCTTGCCTATATGCTTCCCAGGCCCCCGCAAGGTTAGCTCTTGGCACGCTTAACGGCAGTCCGGAACACCGAGTAGACGCGAGAAGACACGCACACCTACGCAGTTTCAAGCGCCCTCTTGCTTCCTGGGTGCTTACATTGCTGATGCAAGCCACAGTGAGGGAGACAGAGAAAAGCCCGCTAAGTGTTTCTTGCGGGCTTTTTGTTGGTTGCGGGGGTACGATTCGAGCGCTGCAGAACACGAGTCAGCTTGAATTCGCGCAAGCTCCGCTAATCGCCCTTTTCGGACGCCCAAGGCTAAGTGCGACCCACCCGTAAGCAGACGCTCGTTCCGCTAAGTAGCTGATGTCCGCTTTCTACCCATTGCAGACATTGGCGTGCCAATGCATGATTTTCTCGTGAGCCACTGGATAATTCTTACCGCGTCAGCGTTTTCGCTACTTGTGCCCATGCCCGCGCGAGCACCCAGCATGGAGTCGCTCGACGTCGGCAAGTTTCGGATCACTTCCAGCCAAGAGTTTGGTGGATTTTCCTACTCTGCGTCCCACCGGTCAGTGACTCTCAATTGGGCGTGCGCCGACCACAACCCTAAGCTATAAAATCGAGGATGACGGGACACGCGTCTGGGGTTCTGCGTCAGTTAGTTCCGGCAAGAACATGTGCACCGTCGGTCTGAACGATGCGCTCCGAGAAAGACCTGCTCCAAACGTGTTCTCGTCAAAGCTGTTTCTCCAAAGTTGCGGTCACTTGCTCACGGATCAAGAGCGGCGACGCACAGAGCAATCGATCCGCTCCGCTGAGCCGGACTTCCATTTGGCTTTGCGAGCCTTTGAGAAAGCCGTAACTAAGCTTCACGGACCTTCACGTCGCCGTTGCGTGCGATTTGAGTATGGGCTGCACGACAGGACCTGTGTCGAATTTACACCCGACAATTGAGCCTAAGGACAGGTGCGCCTCTTCTTGCATGAAGGTCCGCTTTCCACCCATTGCGCGCATCCACGCTGAACATCTGCTTTCGACCCACTGCGGACATTCACGCCGAACGACCGCTTTCGAGCCTTACGGACATTGGCGGCTGCGGCGAGAATAGCGCGCATGGATCATCGACCTCGCGAAGACCGCTATTTGGCTGCGGGAACGAAAGTGACGCTCCGGGCGGGGCAACCGGAGGGATCGGAGCATGGTGTCGTCGTTCATTGCTGGAACGATGAAGAAATACAGGGTGAGATTGCTACGTCGCGTTCTTTGGCCATTCTCTGCCCAGCGGAAAGCCGAGCGAGAAGCCTTACTTTTAACGGTATGCAGCTACTTCCCTCGACGCGTTTCAATCTAGCGTGAAACGTCCGCTTTCCAGCCAATTTGGACATTCCGCCGCTTCAAAGGAGAGGAACCATGAGTTGCGCTGGACCTGCCGTAGGTGGAGCGGGTGCCCCCAGCTTGGCGCAGACGTATGGGCCAACGAAAAGCTCGCCGCTTCCCTCCTTTTCGGGTTCGGTCGCGGCCAGCCTAGCCTCGACCAAGCCGGGGTTCGTTCTAAAGCTCCGCAGCTCCGGCGATATACCCACGTCCACGCTGTTGCTCTTCCTGGCGCCTTCACCACATGCAGGACAACATGCGGGCTAGTGGCAGAGAACGCTGTCCTAAACAAGAACATATGTGGAACATGCAGATGGAGAGGAGTCGCACATGCTTGTTCTAGACCCGCCCGCTCTGCTCGGCTTTGCAGCCATCATCACCAGTCTTTCGGCTCTCATCTGAGCCGTGCGTAGAAAGGCATAAGGACCTGTTCACCTGAAGCCAGCAAAGTTTCGCCCATGGAGTGACGTAGCCGAGTGATGGCTTGGAGTGCGGCGTTGTTCGTGGTCCTGTTTGTCCTTTTCGTCCGCTTGTTTAGGGGCTGACCGTTCAATCTCGGGACATAAGCAGGGTGATCTTGAGGGAACGTCTGAATGGGATTGCAAGCCGAGTCAGTTCGTCTAAAATTCACCGCATACCATGTGACTAGAGGGTTTATGGTTGTGAATATGGGTCATCGGCCACATGGGGCACCTGGATCCTGCGATGGTTGCTAGAAAGCTCACGGTCAAATTGCACGGTCGACGTTTCGACAGCGCCTTCTCCGCCCATTGCCTCCGATTATCACGCAATTCAAATCGACTGCTTGCGGCCGGGCACTTCGCCTACGTCCGGACGATCAAACCCGCATCTTCTCGTAGCTACGATGCAATGGTGTAGCTGGCCAACCTTCAGCGGCAGGGCATTGCCCTGCAGCTTCAAACGTGGGTCCTTAGGCGGTGCCACGTTCAAAACAGCCAAGGACAGGCCGAATGATCCCCAAGTTATTGCATCAGACTGCTCGCAAGATGAGTTGGGAAGAGCGCCGGCTTGCCCAACATGCACGCTCGCTTATGCCTGATTGGAGCTATCGATTGTGGAGCGACAAAGAGAATCTGGGCATTGTGATGCAAGTTATGCCGGAGTATATTGAAGAGTACAATAGTTTACCTTCAGGAGTCGCACGGGCTGACATAGCTAGGTGCATGTATATGTACGTTCATGGCGGAGTATACTTCGACACGGATTATCGGTTCTTCAAAGCTCTCGGCGCAGATTTTGTGAGCCAACGCTGTGTCCTAGGGCTTGAATCGCAGATGTTCATCGAGGATGGCACAGTAGGCGTTGGCGATTGTCCAAAATTCGGCAATGCTTTCTTGGCATCGGAGCCAGGTGTGGAAGTCTGGCGACTATTTCTCGTGGACACCTTTGAGCGCTTTCGCGCCGGCGAGCGCGATATCCTGTATTTAGCTGGGCCACATGCTTTAAGTATTTACTTGAAAAGGCACGAGGAATTACAAGCCGCCGTGACTATACTGCCAGAGCACGTTATCTACCCCAACCTCCGCCTTGGACATCTGACCGCTACGAGACACCGAGACACCATTGGCGTCCATCTATGCTGGGGAAGTTGGCGAAACAAACCTTTCGATCAGATGGTGCGGAATCGAGCCAGACGGACGATCTCAGCAGCTCTATCTTACCAAAGCAAAGTCTGAGATCCGGGATAGGATCCTTAAACAGGAGACACCTTAGGCGGGGCGGGACTCAGGCTTAAACGCATCGGGGCCGGAGATGGCAGGCGACTTCTAGTCAGAGTATCGTCTGCCACAGCAAAGGCCCCATTTGCCAGGATCTGTTTCAAATGGCGCTGCGAGCCCAAGGAACTCTTGACCCTCAATCATACGAGCTTAGGCCCTTAGGGCACGCTACAATTCAGCCTACGAAGACGAGAAGCTTAACGATACGAGCGTGACCGCTCCAGACACTGAGGCACCACTCTATGATCAGAATACAGCCGGTTCAACAATGAGCAACCCTCGTGCTGGTTACATAGCAAAACCTCGGTCGGTTTTACTTGCGTCAAACTACAACGTCTGGCGCGAACCATTCAATTCCCAGGCAGAGTCTTTTCTGAACGTCATCTCTCAAGTCGAGAACGCTGATGTTCTCGCGCCCGGAGGAGCTTCCTACCTGACCGGGCAAAGGTTCCACCCGAGTATCCCTTACTTGATCGGCGAGACAATGCACAGGGTATCGTCGCAGCTGCTCAATGGCCTAGGTCGACCGGGCGCGTCGAACATGATCAAGACCGAGGTTAACAACAACTACGATCTGTTCTTCTTTATGTGTCAGTTTCCTCAGGAGCTCACTGCACTCAATCGATTGAAGCACTGGCGCAAGCGTAGCGGGATTGCGGTAGCTTATATACTAGAGACGTGGTCTTCGATGCTCTCAAGCGTAGCGGCCAACCTCCGCTTGCTTGACCAGTTCGATCATGTCTACGTGCTCAATGGGCAATCTATTTCAGAGCTGCGTCGATACACCAAGACGCCTGTGTCTCAACTTTTCCCGGCAACCGATGTCGCTCTTGCGACTCCTATGCCGGGCACTGCCGGCAGGTCAGTGGATGTTTTTAGCTATGGGCGGCGATCCGACCACGTCCATGCCCAACTGGTCGCGATGTCCAGCAAGCTTTCGGACTTTCTTTACGTCTACGACACCGTGAGTGGCGGTTCCGTCAAACACTGGCTTGACCATCGGCTTCTCAATGCCTCGCTGATGAAACGCAGCAAGTTCTTCATAGCATACAACCCATCGGATGTAGGCGGTACAGTGATCGGCCAGTCCAAGGGAGAACAGGCGCCTTCCACCCGTTATTTCGAGGGTGCGGCAGGTGGCGCGGTGATGCTCGGGAGCCGGCCTCGCTCGGAGGACTTCGCTCGCTGCTTTGACTGGCCGGACGCCGTCATCGACGTGCCCGTCGATAGCGACATCGCCGCCGTTCTCTCGGAGTTGCTCGCGCAGGAGGACCGGCTACGAACGGTGAGCCACCGCAACACCGTTGAGAGCCTCACGCGACATGACTGGTCACACCGATGGCAGGAGGTTCTTAACCAGTTCGGGTTGGACAGCTCCCCTGCCCTTCATGATCGTCAGGGTGAGCTGCGCCGCCTGTCTGATCTGCCGTACAGGTGGGCTTAGCATTTGGGGTGGAAATCGGCGCAGGGGTGTCCAGAATGCTATAGCGCGTCAGCGCCAGCCGACGAGCAATCTCGTGCCAGTTCGGACGGGGGCAAGCTCGTTCGGTGCCGCATCCTCAATGTCGCTTTGACGGGAGAAGCCACTGTCATGCAGGCGCTACCCGCCACGATGTCTAGTCACGCGTCGCTCAGCGTTGAGGACGAGGCATTGCGCTCCAACCCGAAATCACCCGTGAAGCGGACGTTGCGTGGCCTGTACGCGCAAAACGCTTCGTCACACTTTCAAAAGCGGGCCCACTTGCTCGGTCAGGATCGAACATCGGCGACTATATGGTCCTTTCTTGATCCCACTAAGGCGGGTAAGCAGAGTGCAACCGAGTCCTGAACGGGTTTCTCAGCTGATTGGCATTCGGCCGCTTGCTCGTCGGTCGGGTAAGACTCTCACTTCCGCCGACCTCGCGAGAGGTTGAGACGTAAGGGACTTCCCACCTAAGTGAACAACTCAACTCAGACAAATGGCCCCCAGGCCGCTCCGACCGGGTATCGCAAGAGAGCGGTTAGTGGCGCGATCGTCACTGGCCTCGCCGCTGGCGGCAGGGCGGTGCTACACGTTCTCGCGATCGTGGTGCTGGCACGGCTACTCACGCCCGATGACTTCGGTGTCATGGGCATGGTGTTCCCGATCATCGCTCTGGCAACCATCTTCCAGGAAGCGGGACTGGCACTTGCCGTGCTTCAACGAGACCGGATCTCGGATGAGGAGCTGAGCACCGTGTTCTGGATCAACACCTCAGTCGCGCTTGCCCTGTGCTTGCTGCTGCTGATCGCGGCGCCGTTCGTGGCGGAATTCTACGAGGAACCACGGGCCGCCGCCCCAACTGCGGCGTCCGGCTTGCTGGTGCTCCTGGGGGCGCTGTCCGCCCAACACGGTGCGCTGCTTAACCGGCAGATGCACTTCGGCAAACTGGCGCTCATTGAAGTTCTGGCTCTCTTGACCGGCACGGTATTGGCGATCGCAGTTGCATTCTTTTATCAGACATATTGGGCGATTTTCCTCTTGAGCTTCGCCACTGCCGCCGCCGCGTGCGTGTTGTCCTGGGGCTTCAGCCGCTGGCGCCCTGGCAAGTGTGCGCCGCTAAGCCAGGTTTCCGACCTAATTCGGTTCGGCGCGCACTTCACGGTGGGGTCGGTGGCGACCTATTTCGGCCGGAACCTCGACAAGGTTCTGATTGGGCGTTTCTGGGGAACAACCCAGCTGGGCTTCTACGATCGTGCGTCCAAGGTCGTACTCATGCCTATCTTGTTCGTCCACACTCCACTGCTTCGCTTGATCGTACCGATGCTCAGCCAAAGCCGTCAGGAGCCCGAACGCTATCGCCGGATGTTCCTTCTCGCTTTTCAGATGTCCTTGCTCCTGACGGTTCCCGGAGTTGTGTTGCTTGCCGCCGCCGCCCGGCCGGTGGTAGTGCTGGTGATGGGGGAGCAGTGGGTTGGCGGTGCTCCTATTTTCGGGTGGCTCGCGGTTGCCTGTCTTGGGCAACTCGCAACAGGTCCGTTGACAATGCTCTTTGTCAGTCAGGATCGCGCGCGCGATGCGATGATCTCGAGCGTCGCCACCAGCATCTACTCTTCCTTGGCGTTCGTGATCGGCTTGCCATGGGGTGCGCAGGGTGTGGCCGCGTCGTTTGCGGTCAGCGAACTCATCCGAACGCCGGTTATGCTGTGGTACGCCACGCGGGTCGGACCCGTCAGCCTTGCTGACGTAGGGCGAGCGATCCTCCCTTTCATGGCAGTCACGCCGCTGTGTTTCCTGGCGGTGACTACGCTCGTCCGGCAGGTGGGCGAGTCGACTAATCCGTTTGCCTTCGTGGCAATTGCCGCTGTCGTCGCCTATGCGCTCGGCATGCTGAGCCTGTTGCTCAACCGGGCCGGTCGACAATGCCTTAGAGAGGTTTGGGTCATGGCCGGGTCGCTTTCCTCAAGGCAGCCTGGCCCGTTTGACAGTGTCGCGACCTCTAGGCGGCCATGAACACTTTCCAAGGTCTTCGAGTAGGATAGCAGAACATGCTATGAGACAGGAGAACGGGCTCCTAGGCTGGGACTTCGCGGCCGTTTGCGGGCACCGGCGAATTGCGCGTGAGTGTCTGCTTCTGGGTCAAACTGTCGCCTGGCGTTTATAGGCGCGGCCGCATCGCCAGCGCCGACCATCGTTGCTCAGTCTAAGGCATCAAGGTCCGGGTTCGTGTAAAGATAGGCGGCCGGCACCGCGAGGCAAAGACCTATCAACGGCGTCATCAACACGTGCGCACCACCTATCAAACATCAAGGAGGGGCGGAATCGACAGCAGAAACAATGCCTTCAAGACGAGCGGACCAGATGCTGCGCGTGCGGTTGCACGCAGCTGGTGACGTTCGCTGAACAGCCGAGTCAGCAACGCCACAAGCTGACTTGCCGACGTGCGGCAGGTTCCTGGGAGCAAGGCGTCGATAAAGCAAGCCACAGCTGCGGACAGCAGTAGGCCGGCGACAAGCAGGGCGAAGCCGAGGTGTTCGAAGTAGCTTTGCCCAGCCTGCTTGAGGTGCTCGCGGCTGGACGCGATGAGCGAAAACCTTCTCATTCGGGAAGTGCAACGAGCGTGTGCAGCTTCATTAAGCAGTTTGGCCACGGGCCGTGTTGTGGCCTCGACAGGGTAATCTGGCATATGTTTGCCTGACGTTTCGATAGCTTGGCGTTCGACTTTGCTCGTGTGGTCTCAGGACCGAAGGGCAACCAGGGTCGGAGCCAAGAAGGCGGAGATCGGAGCAAGGGCAATCGCGCCAGTGGCAATCCGAGCGAGGCCAGTCCCAAAGCGCTTTTCGACCCAGTCGAAAACTCCGCTTAGGTTTAGAAGCGAGTGCACATCTGCCGGTTTCACCGCCTGACGAAAGGTCTGGGCGACCTATGCAAACCGACACCGTTTGCTGACTAGGCCGGCTATTTGCCCATCGCTTAGAAACATAAGCGCGCTACGCCTGCTCGGAATCAAAACTTCAAACAGCTACTTAGCTAAACGAAGGTCCGTAACACGCGCCGTAAGCGTTCGGCCACGACCGTCGAAATAGGCAGCCGATCCTAAGCGCCCCGTTCAATCCGGTGGAGGTGGTAACTTCTACACTGTCGGCGTCTGTGGGGCGCGGCGCTGTCTGGCCTGTGGTATTATCCCGCTGTCGGCAGCAGAGGTGCAAGCTCCGCCGGGAAGCTGGTCGGGATTTGATTGACGTCTGGGCACACATCCGAGAATTCCACTCGGCACCCGCGCTGCACTTGGGCGTGAATGACACGCCAGGCTTGCGGCAATTGCCCGACGCGAGCGGCATCAGCCGCATATCCAGCGCATGCACCCTGCGCCTTGATCTTGGCGTTTTCGCAGGCATGTCGTGCTCTGACCATGTCGGCTCGGTAAAGAGGTTTAAGCATCGAATCTGAAGAAACGTCGATGCCCTTTTGTCCGTCGAGCGCGATTGTCCGAGGAGGGTACCAGCTTCCCGCACAACTGGTAAGCCGGCAGTAAAACCTCGTATCGAGCAACTGGAACTCGGGGTGACCATGGCCGGTCAAATCACGCGGCCACGCCAGACGGGACGGATCGACCTCACAAAGGGTGCCATGATCATCTTTACCGGCACTGAGCCTAACGCGCTGATACCGGGTCACCTGCGGCCAGGCCAAGTCGATCTGAACGCAGCCGGCACTCCCTCCGTTTTCCGAAACCAGAATCAGCGACGGATAAGCCGCATCTGAAGTGAGTTTCCCCATACCAACAAACGCGGCAACACCGGGCTCGCCCTGCATTGTAACCGGCTCCATCCCCGGCGCCTCGACCGTTGCGACTAAATACGAATCACCTTCGGAACATCCTTCCGACGCCGGGCGATCTTTTCCGCACCGCTTTATTTCGATGCGCGCAGCTAAGCCTGCCGCGTTGATAGTCTGGCTTCCCCATTCCGGCTGCCACTTAACGTACTGCTGGACTGGTCAATGTGAGGCGGGGTGGGAGGGCGAGACGCTCCGGTGCCGAGCATAGCCAGCGCGATGAACAAACGTAGCACGATCCAGCACCTCTGTGTTTTGAGTGAAGATGGTGCGCCCGACGCCGGTAGTCGGCAAGCAGATTAGCGCCAGCTATCGGCCATTCGCGCCGAAGTTTTTCACTTCCAAGGCAGCAGCTTGTCGAGCCGGTTGATCGGGTGACCCCGCCCGATCCGGTCGAGCACATCGGCGAGCCAGTCTTGCGGGTTGACCCCGTTCAGCTTGGCGGTTTTGAGCAGGCTGTACATGGCGGCCGCACGCTCGCCACTTCAGTCGGCGCCGGCGAACATCCAGTCTTCCCTGCCTACAGCGATGCCGCGCAGCGCGTTCTCGGCCAAGTTGTTGTCGATCTCGAGCCGCCCGTTCTCGGTATAGGCGAGCAGCGCGGGCTTGAGCCGGAATGCGTAGCGAAGCGCCTCGGCCAGCGGCGTGCGCGCCGATACATGGCTCAGCACGTCGTCGGCCCAGGCGAAAAAGTCGAGCGCGGTCAGCTTCGACAGCTTGCGCGCCTTGCGGCGGTCGTCATGCGGGTCCCGCATAATGCTGCGCTCGACCTCGTATAGGCTCCGGATCATGCGAAGCCCCTCGCCGCGACCGAGCTCGGGTCAGCATGGTAGACGTCGTGGAGCTTGCGCCTGGCATGCGCCCAGGAAGCGACCAGCGTGATGGGGCCGGGCTTGCGGTCCGGGTCGTAGAGCCGCTCGAACCCGGCATAGGCGTCGGCCTGCAGAAAGCCGGTGAACGCCTTCAGGTGCTCGCGCGGGCGCTCGCCCTTGCGGTCGGGACTGTATCGGAACAGCACAGCGGGCTTCTCGCTCGGCCGCCATCGTCGGTTGTAGCGCAAATACACCCATAGCCGCCCCGTCGCGGTCTTGCCGGTGCCGGGCGCCAGCACCGGAACGGGTATCGTCGGCGTGGAGCTTGGAACTGGCCATGACGTGGGTAGCGATTCGGTCGACCAGCGGCTAAAGCATTCAACTGACCTGGCCCAGCCAGTCGGCCAGTCGGCCGGCGTCGAGTGGCTGAGCTCGACACCCTCGCGGGCGTAGATCTGCGACTGGCGGTAAAGCGGCAGGTGGTCTGCGAACTTGGACACGACCACATGTGCCAGCAGCCCCGGCCCGGCTCGCCCGCGTGGGACCGGCAAGGAGGGTGCCGGCGCCTGCGAGATCGCGTCGCACCGGGTGCAGGCGAGCTTGGGGCGGACGTGCCGCATGACCTGGAAGCGGGCGGGCACAAATTCCAGCACCTCGGTCACGTCCTCGCCCAGCGGCGACATGGTGCCGCCGCAGGCGGTGCAGCCGTCCGCCTCTCCGGCGCGAGGTGGATGACCTCCTGGCGCGGCAGGTGCGCGGGCAGCGGCTCACGCCGGGGTTTGCGGCCGAGTGCCTGGGGCACGTCGGCCAACGTGTCGCCTGCGACCACGCACCCGGCATGGGCGTGCTCGGCTTCCAGGTCCTCCAGCGTCAGCTCGAGCTGGTCGGCGAGCAGCGTCAGCCGCTCGGACGACTGACCGAACTTCATCCGGCGCAGCCGCGCCAGCTGGACTTTGAGCTTCTCGATCTGTAGCCTGGCGAGCCTGGCAGCGTTCTTCCCCGCGTCGATCTGCTCGCGGGTGGTCTGATGAGCGGTGCGCTTGGCTTCCAGCGCCTGCTCCGAAGCCACGAGCCGGGCTTGCATTGCGGCCAAGAACGCCCGCACATCTTCAGGGTTTTCCGGTATGTCTATCCCGCCCGGCGACATGGTTTTCTGTAACAAACGGGCGACCCGCGCCCAAGCGGAAACCACGCGTTTCTGCGGCTTTCCCTCCTACATGTGCACCGGCTGGCGCGGTGCCGGAGGTGCCACGGTGCGGCACCAGCCCATCGCCTCGACCAGCAGCGCGAACTGCGCCGGTGTCAGCACCACACCGCCATCGAAGAGCGGTGGCCAGACGAAGCCGTGCCGCTCCAGACGCTTGGCGAACAGGCACAGGCCGGTGCCGTCGCAGTGCAGCGCCTTGAGGTAGTTGCCGCTCCGGCTGCGGAACAGGAACACATGGCCAGCATAGGGCTCGACCGCGAAAAGCGGCCGCACCAGCGCCGCCAGCCCGTCGAAGCCGAGGCGCATGCTGACCGGCTTGCTGGCGAGATAGACCTTGGTGCCGGGAGCTACTGATATCACGACGCTTCCCGCAACGCCCGCAGCACGCGCGCCAGCGCCTTCTCGTTGATGTAGCTGTCGAGCGACAGGCGAACGCCGCTGGCCAAGTCGATGTCGATACCGCCCGGCCTGCTGCCGGAATGCGGGCGCACCAGGTCGTCCGGGGCTGGCGTGGCCTCGCGGGCAGGCGTGATGGAACCGCGCTCGACGGGCGTTGCCGGAGCAAGCACCACGACCGGCTCAGGCGGCATAGCCTCCCCGACCGCGCCATAGGAAATAAACTGCAACGGCTCGCTGGCGATGCGCTCCGCCTCGCGGCGCGTCTTGCGCCAGCCGTGGATGAGACTGGCGGAGATGCCCAGCCGGCGCGACACGCCCTCCACCGTGGCTCCCGGCGCATCGCACTGCGCCAACACCGCCGCGTGCTCCTCGTCCGAATATCGCCGGCGCCGCTCGACCCGCGTGATGACCTCCATGCGCCCCATCACCACTCTCCATACGGAGTGCGAAAGGTCACTCCTGAGAGCCGACCGCCTCGCGCAGCAGCGCCGACACAGCAACACGCGTCAGGGCCGGACGCTTACCACGCGCTGGGACACGAGCACCGACGTTCTTCGATCGGCCACTTGCACTCAGTAGTCACACTGGAACGAGAGTAGCAGCGACCTTTCAAAGTCAACGGCGAGCTGAACGGGCGTCCGCAATCCTTGTCTGCTGGCCTGATAGCCGCCGGTCTGTTTACGGCCACGATCAGGCCATCTGAACTAAGCAACCCGAAGTGTCCGCAAGTGGGCGTTAGCGGACTATACGATTCTCGGTGGTGGAGCGGCCATAATAGCCCTTCGTTCAGCTGGGCGCAGATGATCCCCTTCGACCGAAATCGGACATAAGGGTAGAGGCTGCAAAGCGCCCTTTCGAAACGCTCAGGCCTGCCAGGCTTACCCGTAAGCGGACGTTCGTTCAGCTTAGCGGCGAATGTCTGCTTTCGGCCCATAGCAGACATGAGGGGCCGCACGGCAACTCGCCGAAATCAGGAGGATACCTTTGTTTGTACCTTGTAACGGGGTAACGCCATCCAGCTCAACAGGCGCCCTATTGTAACGCCGAGCACTCTTCTCGCCGGCCCAGGAAGAACGTAGAGCCACTCGCCCCAACCAGTTTTCACCCGGAGAAGGGAGAGCGCAGTTGAGATCGCAAAAGCAGCTATGAAGGTAAGTGAGCTGATTACCGCTGCCTCCTCGACACCCATCGTCAAGCAGAAAAGGCTGACTAAAAAGATTACCGGATAATGGACCACGTAATATACGACGGCATTCCGTCCGATGAACTTCAGTGGGCCGGACACATGCTTTGATGCAACGCTCTTTGCTGCCCACATGAGGAAAAGCACGGCACCCACAATGAGCAGTCCGAACTCGACCTCGTATTTAGCAGCTTCGTGAGAGCTGGTCACGACTGGCACGGCAACTGCACAGATCGCGGTCAACAGCACTGCCTTACGACTGCTTAACCACTCAAACAATTCTCCCTTTTCCGCCAAGAACTTTCCGACAAAGAACATTGCCATTAGAAAGAAGTATTGCGCTGTGTGCACGCCCCCATCCGGTGAACCGAATGAAAGGGCGGCTGCCAAGACTATGAGCGCGCCCGTGGGAACGGTGCGAAGTGGCAAGGCAATCAGATAGTAGC
>Ga0210040_10006290_pt1 | contig 14828 bp, 11 predicted proteins | sample CryGeyCG12114_NA_FD_185462 | JGI IMG/M metagenome (GOLD analysis project Ga0210040, IMG submission 185462) | Groundwater microbial communities from aquifer - Crystal Geyser CG19_WC_8/21/14_NA (SPAdes) (version 2) | ecosystem: Environmental > Aquatic > Deep subsurface > Groundwater | place: USA... | reverse complement strand
CATTCGTAGAATTTATCCAGGAAGTATCATTTTCATGTACATTACATTCAACATTCAACTCGACCATTGTATTTGGCTTATTCAAAATGCTCAAAGTATTGCATTTCTCGTCCTCATATGCTACTTAAATGCTACAAGTAATATTGCATACTTTTGTATCGAATTTCACGGTGTTGTCTACGTGTAATGAAAAAAGTGTTCACTCTTGGACTTTCACATATGGATAGTTTAAAATTGTCAAATACAATATGTATGAATATCGCTTTTTTGCAGGCACGAATTCTTGAACCAGTATCTAGGCGGAGGAGGAGGAACTATTCTCATGAAAGCTAAACGATCCATTACTAACTCGTTTGATCAATTCATGATGAAACGAAAAGGCAGGGATAGTACTGCTGGATTGAATGGCAGTCCGGTTTTGACTAAAAAAGTGAGTATTATTAAAAGTGCAAAGATACGTGGCTTAAAAAATATTGTAAAACGGCAACACTTGGATTGGAACTTTCTTAATTAATTGATTCTTACAATATAATGCGTGCATTGATTTGCAGCTATGACTAATTTGAGGCTACAGGCTGTTAATCTCGTATGCTGGATTTTTTTTTAAATTGCAATTATTTGCCCTTTGTCATAAAATATGCTTGCATCTGCATGAAACTATCTAACTGATGAATCATATACAATACAGCTGTTATGATTTTATTAACTGCCAGACCATCTGCTGTATCTGAGAATGCAATGATAACTAAAAAAACTAGCTTTTTTATGCTTTCTAAATCGTTTTTTCACCTATCGGTATTTTTTCCCAGGAATTCGTTCATGGCGTGTCTCCAACTCCAAGTGAGGAAGATTTGAAAACTCCACTCAGCCAGAAACAAAAGCAACAGCAATTTCAGCATCAAAATTCATCCCAATGCATGATGGTAGTAAGTGACTCTCCGTTGGATAGTACACCACAAAGACCACGCTCATCTACATTGGGAGCACTCACTGGTGAAAAAATCAGGTGCGAAATTCGGAATAGGCGAACTTCACAACAAGTGAACGAAAACAACACGTTGTTAAGTCCAGCTCCAACTCCCAGTCCTTCCAGGTTTTCAAGTTCTTCCAGGAACTATAATGCTGGATTGGATTCCGGCTTGGGATCTACTCCCCAGGCTTCTCAAAAACACAGCCCTATGATGAATATGTAAGTTTTCATGTAGCAACTATGTATATTTTGATAAAGAAATAATCCTTGGTCAGTTTAGTACAAATCGGTTATAATCATGCTTCATGGATTTTAACAAAGGATACGTTAAATGAAACCCCTGGACGAGAGAATTCCAAGTATACAACTTTCATTTGGGGCTGATTGCTAGTTTTAGAAAAAATTAACTTTGAAAAATGAAATTACCATGTAGAGCGTAGTTTGTTAGTCTGATTCCATAGCTACCAAAGTTACTACTCCTGATTCGGGTTCCTGACCTGTGATTTCATTCGAAACGACAAGACTTCGTCCTTTTGAAAAATATGTGTGTGTATGACTGTCAGAGCCCAAGCTAATTAAAATTGCATGTTAAAGCGTTAATATGAGTACCTTTAATAGTTGTTTGCCTTAATAAATAGTTGGATATTTAGAGTCCTATCGTCAAGGGCTTTCGTTTGATGTATCGTTTGTCAAAATACATGGAGCGTGAGTATAACAGATTTTTTCCGTCAGTTTTTAAAGTGTATTCACTCGGTAAGTTTTTGTATTTGTTTAATTGTGCTCACATTGACATTGCTATGATATTGACCGTCATCAAGGTGGTGGCCATAAATAATTATTTTAAATTTTCGGTTCTTGTTATATTGCACGTCATGGATGGGTTCCATAGAGCCATTAAATCATAAAAAGCATTATGAGTGATTTAGTCAAGCGTCAAGCAGTTCATTTCATGTTTCCAACATTTAAACTAGTGTAGGAAAGGATGAACTGTCTGAGTTTTTGCCATTTGGTGAAGTTTGCTCGTATGAGCCTGACAACAGGTCTCATTAAAAATGAATGCATATACAAGTACCATTATGATTTTACCACCAGATACTACCGAACACCAATAGCATGAAAAACACATAGCATATAACTAAATATTTAGTCCTTCGCATATGACAATAAGCAGGTGGAAAATATTACACTTAGGTATTTTGTTGTGTGTACAAAACTATACTAAACAAAGTTGATTATCAAGATATATATGCCATTAGGCAACTTTCTAAATGACTGAATAGTTAGTCAGTACCATACCACACCATTATAAACTGTTGGAACAAACAGTATGGTATATAGTATATGCAAGGTCGAAATGGATGGCAAAAGGGTTTAAAATGATTGTATGGATTTTTTGTTCACAAATATTTTTCTCTTGAGAATACCACGCAGTAACAATAAAAATATCGTACAGCCAGCGAGTTGAATATTTTGCAGTGTTTGTTCGTTTTATCAGTTTTTATTGGTGCCGTAATAAATCAGTCCATCCGTCACTAACGATACATTCATTAGCAATATCAAATTTTGCACGGTTCCGTGGTTTAGGAACACTATTACTAACTAGCTATGGTAATTGAGGTGAGTGTAATTTGCAGCTTATTGTATTCACTGATATTGTATTATTCGTAGAACTAACTGGACTAGGTTATGTACTATGTTTGCGTGTTGGTTCGTTTTAAGTTTTAAAAGAATAGGCTACTCCCTACAAAAGCAAATTACATAGGAAAGTTAGTAAACCTAGCTCACGATTGATTCTGCCATGCAATGAATTCAAGCCTCAGTCAGTCATTTACAATAATACAGGTGCATATTCAGAACTTCTGCAAATTCAACACGAGCCAACCAAATGTATCTCCATAATTTATTCACTCAGCGGTTAATGTTTGATGAGATTGATTTCCTGAGTACGAAACCATCTAATCGCCGTTTACAATACTACAGTGCTAATCCTACCAAGTTTACGTTATGAAAATCAAAAGGTACTGCTGAATTATCCTTCATTAATTGACGGATCACTCTGGCAATAATATCAAACGATTATGTGCGGTAGCCGCCTTGTTGTATCTCTTATCTTTTAATGTTGACTACTTAATCTGTAAACACGGTTAACTTAAAGGTAAAAATAAGATCAGAATCAATTTGGCTGCATTCTTGCATTAGATTCAATAGTGTGCTAGCTCTGTTTCCGTTTTTATACAAATTTCAATCTGTATCGGTTTTTAAATTCTCTGTCCTGCGTGTTTTGCAGATTCCTCAAAGTCGGATCCCAGTCAAAATCAACGCCTGATTCGTCTTCTCAAGTGCCCAGACGCTCTGGCTCATGGCGTCATGCGATTTTCAAACGAGTCGTTTCACCAAGCACAACTCAATCAGAGAGAGGCTCTCCAAGCCCGTACGTTTCAACTCCAGTTTCCTCACGAGGAACACCATACCATAGGAAAAGAAGCAAACGGGAAATCCGGCAGTTGTGGAAGACTGCTATCAATCAACAAATCATTCTCATTCGAATGGAGAAGCAGAATCTACAAATCCGAGGTTTCCGATTTTTCCAACCAACCAAACTTTTTTATGACAATTAAAGTGTATTTTAGTATTGGCCAGTCAGTTAGACTGTCATACTCATGAACATGAAATAATATTTGTAATAATTTTTTTAGCCAAACAGCAAGAGGCACATGTAAAACGTACAAAGCTGTCCTACAAGGAACTCGGAGTTTGCGATGAAGAAGCTGATATGACATGGGATCAAATCATGACTCAGGCACAAGGAACTCCGTACACAAAATGTGATATTCAACTGCTGAATTCTGCCATCCTGCGTGGTGAGTTTCCTGTCCTTCCATCACATTTTGTCGTCACCCGTTTATCTTATCTAACTAAACTATTATTACAACCAATGATTTGTTGTGGAACAAAACGGAACTTTGATGATGATTACTTATTTCTCACTTATTACGTTCGTACAGTTAATCTATTCCTGAAATTTTTAGGAGTGCCCGCTCACAAAAGAGGTCAAGTGTGGCAGTTTTTCATCCAGCAACATCGAATCGGCAATGAGGGGAATGATGCAAATAGTTGCTATCTCAGTCAAAATGTGACTTATGATCAGTTGCTGCAGCAGCTAACATCTCATCAACATGCAATATTGATTGATCTGGGTAAGTTACGTTGCAACTCTATGACACGTGTTTGCTTTCTTCATTCAATGGTCCCCAACTTTTGTGTAACGAATTTGGTTTTTTTTTTCAGGTCGTACATTTCCATCTCATCCATATTTTAGCAACCCGTTGGGATCGGGGCAGCTTGCATTGTTTAACATTCTCAAGGCGTATTCTCTTCTCGATAAAGATGTTGGCTATTGTCAGGGATTAAGTTTTGTAGCTGGGTTGCTACTTATGCATGTATGTGTAGAAAAACTTTATTATAGAATCATATAATCTTAACACTGATTACTCACTCAATACTGATCATCTTTATATACTTTTAGCTGGAAGAAGACGAAGCTTTTGCTGCTTTGAAATATCTCATGTTTGAACTAAATGCTCGAGAGGTGTATAAACCTGACATGCTTGGACTCCAGGTAACTATAATTACTCAAATATGAAAATGCATTGTTAAAAACAGCATTTAAATTGATGGAAGGAGCACTAAAATATCTGAATCGCTTAGGTCAAATTATATCAACTGACCCGACTTATTCATGACCAAGATCCTGATATCCAGCTACTATTGTATCACAACGATGTTCTCCCGTCTTTATATGCTGCTCCTTGGTTTTTGACAATGTTTGCTTCTCAATTCCCTGTAGGATTTGCTGTACGAGTTTTAGGTAAGTGATGATTGATATTTCTTCGTCCGAACTGAGGATTTGCTACTCGGCAATTCTATGATTTAACTTACTTATTCCGATTTTGTATTGTAGATATGGTCATGCTCCATGGTGTTGATATGGTAGCCAAGTTTGCCCTTACTCTGATCCTTGATCATAGAAATGAGTTGATGGAGTGCACAGGACTAGAACAAGTTATGGATTGCTTTAAGAGTGTGGTGACGAAGATTAACTCTGAAACGCTGGATCGTTACATGAGAAAGGTATGTATTGAAAACCAGGTGCGTTATAACACTGCTAACTTATCGCTTCAAAAGGACAGATTGTAGTAAAATGCACTGTGCATTCAACTAATTCCACATTTAACATTTCTACAGGTGATAGAAACTGAATGGGACAAGCAAATGTTGACCTACGCTGTCGAATATTCTGTGATGAACGACGAGTCTTTCAATCCTTTCATGGCAGACTCAAACGCATCTCCAGTAGTGCCCAGTGATTCTAAAGACAAAAGGATGCAGGAAGACAAGACCATCCAAACGGAGGTGCTTCCGACCATTGGCGACAACTTTGAAAAAGAGCTCGAAAATCGAGACAAAAAAATTGCACACTTGCAAAAAGAAAATAGCGAGCTGAAGGGTGAACTGCAACAATTAGTGAGAATCATGCAAGGCAAAGGACTGGAAGTTCCGGCCCAATTTTTAGTCTATCACTTGTCTAATGGTGACGGTCAAAAAAACAATTGTGATGGAAGTCCGTCCTTAATTAAATGTTAGGATAGGGCTAAAGAACGAGTATGGAAACCATTATGTGGCACTTAAGTAGAACAAAAAGAAAATAATAAACTGCACAAAGAAACGGTTATAGTAACTACGTGTGGCTTCTACTTTTTTACTTGTGTACGTACTGACTACATAGTTTATATATTTGCCTTACACCTGATCTGTATTTACGATATAAAGTCATGCAGTATATTTATCTTGATCACAAAATCTTTCCTTGGGCACCCTAGAGGGAATCCTGATGCTAAACAATTTTGGAAATGCAATGTAAGTAATGGAGATGGAGTGAACTTGTCTTTTTCATTCTACAGGGTGTAGGTTTTGTGTATACTAGTGCTCGTGCTTTGTTGAAGTATTGTATTACTTGTGGAGGAGAAAGCAATCTGTGTTATCTTTAATATGCAACAATAATCTAAAAAAAAAGGTAAAATGTTTAGACTGATTAAAGGCTGCTCCATTCTGTACTGCTGAATAAAATATGCTTCTTGTATCTATAACTGATATAGCGTGTAGTTTCTGTGTACTAGCTCCACTAGCTCTATCAGTAATAAATTGATTACAATAATAATATCAAAGACATTATAAGAATAATGAATAAACATAAGGGGTTTCCTTTGCGTTGTTGGAAAACTAACTCGTCATTTATTCTCATAACAGTGTATGTATTAGGTTACACTATTCTCTCTAGTTCTAAACCTTAAATGTTTTCAGATGAATATTCATTGTTTTATTCCATAGGCACATCATATCTGCCAAAATATCGTTTCGTTTTAAAAAAATGTACGTTTCATTTAATGGCACCGAGGTTTCATTTGCACACCAAGTCATATATTTCTCCCTTGTAGGATAAAACATATAATCTTTGGAAACAGATGCAATCTCTAGAGGAGGACCTCTGTCTCTCAGTTCATTTTTAATTTTATTGTAGCCGTCTCTCAAAACTCCAGTTATAAATGCATCATCTACCTGTTCGTGGAGAAGAGGTATTTTGAGCAAGCATTAAATATCTCATAATATCTGTGTTTAAAATAATGGTCAGTCCCAGTCCTATATGGACTCATCTTAGAATATGTCTACTCTATAGTTGCTGAAATAAAATTGTCAAGCCATGCAAACTCACCCATAGTCTGAAGGGGATTTTCTCACTAGCAATCACTATTTTGTGAATCACTTCTGCCTTCATAACGTACGCGGATCCTGAGCAGTAGTCTGGATACAAATCCAACTCGTAGTCGTCTTCTGATACATACCATTTGTCCTTGGGACCCCTTTGTGGACCATTGCCATACATGCTAAGGCCCCTATAACTCTTTTTGTCTGATTTTAATTGGGGAATTATATCATCCATCACATTGAAAATATTCACAAAAATATCGTCATCCACTTTGAGGACGAATTCGATATTGGGGTGATAACAATGTTGGTCGGCCCATTTGTAGATCATGATATGCTTGTAAGATAAATTCTTGTAGGTGTCCATGAAATCGCCAACAACAATATCGCTGTAATTAGCACTTTCCTCCCGTAGCAGAGGTTCCACAAATGTTGGCTCTGATGTTCCAGCAATACCCATGAAAAATACTACTTTCAAGTTCCATGATTTGTATGATTTCAGTCCTCCATAGGTCTCTCTAATTGCTTCTCTAGCGTCAAAATTATTTCTGGCTGTATGCACTGCTATAAGTAAGTTTGTTTCCTCAGCACATAAATTGTGAGGATCTAAGAGATATTTGAACTTTGTCAAGTTTAAGAGCGGAAAAAACTCCTCAAGCTCGTATCTGCCTGCTGCAGGCGCAGGTTTAGTGTAGGAGTAGGAGAAAAAATAGCAGAAGCATGCCACTGTAATTACCAGGCCCAACAACACTCTTTTTAAAAGATTCATGGTGAGTTTTCCCCACGTGTTTTGAAGTGATGTAAAATGTTGTTCACAACATTACTTAATTTTCTTGAATTGTTATTTTCGTGTTCACTTGGAATCAAATGTCTTATTGATCCCTTAAAAGTGACGGCTGACAACTTTATGAGTTAATATATTTAGCTACACTTTTATTAATAATTGCCTGCCATGAATGCAGCTTAATTTTACACACCAAAAAGATGAACAAACCAAATATCTGAATATCAGGTGGTTAAATAAAAAGTCTGATTATTTATACCAAACATAAGATTAAGCAAAATGTTCGTACATTCATGAGCTTGTGTTCATAGATAAGATAAAGGTGAAAATGGAACACTTTACTCATATTTGTGCTGCTGCACGAAAAAGGGGATATCTCAGAAAGTTCGTCCACTACAGAAATTTTTTTGCTTGCGAACAAGCAAAATTGTTTTGGAGATTTTGGACAGCTAAAATATAAATAAATTCGGCATTTTCAACCTACTTTTTCATCTAACTGTTTATTTTTTAATGTAAAATCAGCATATGCATTACGAAATTAATCAAAGATGACTGGAGATGATACGCCCGGGTATATTTTACACCAGTCCCGGGGAAACAAGAAAATATCACTCGCTCTCGGGAATTCCCCAAAAATTAATGATAATAAGATTACAATAAAGAGTTTTCCTAATAATTGATATTTCTGTTTTGTGGTTTTTGCACACAAAAAAATGAATTTCGTCATCCCAATTTTTTTTTTGTATAAAAATGAAATCTAGCTACATAATTTGATGGTTTTTTCGTTTTCAGCTGACTAAATCGACGGAAATACTGCTGCCTTGTTGATTTGTTTTTCGTTCATTAGAAAACGACTCGCTATCTTGGTACCGCTTGCTAATTATTAAAACCAGCCAAAACTCACAGCTATCACAAAATATTGAAGGTGACAGATTTTTTGATAGCTTCAGCAAATTGGTGTTGAATAAGTCTATTTCAACAGCTTTAGCTCGCAAAATTTAAAGTTTTAAAGACATGGAAAAAAGAAAAAATAAGTCTCAGTTTCAGCACACATGAATCTATGAAAACTTTAAAGATTGTTACTATTCAATTCAGTAACCTCACTCATCTTTTCGGACCGAAAACTGTACTTGTAACCACAATAATCCTATAGTGCATTCAAATCGGCCTAGGAACAGGAATTTTTGGGAGTGTCATCTTCATACGACTAACATATTTGCAGCACAAAACTAAATTAACTTTATTTAGTACAATAAACTTTAGTCTCAGAACGGATGAACATTATTTACCATTACATAGCTATGTTATGACGACATAGCTAATATGCGCCAACTATGGTGTTGTACCTTGTATTGAGCACCTCTTTAAATGAGAGCAAGTAATATCAGCAAATTTAAGATTTTAGAATCAGTTTGATGAAAATCCAAAAGAACTTCAGGAGCAAAATGTTCAGCTAAATAACTGAAACAGAAATACAGAGTTTTGATTTGACTTGTCAGTTTAAAATTGGATTTAAAGTACTTTGTTTTTTAGTGTCTATTTATGGTTGGGTAAAAAAATAGCATGAATTGAACGTAAGTAAATTAAAAAGACCAATGAATGCAAAAATTGGGTAATTGAAATTGCAGAACTAAAGTTTTTTGCAATGTAATGTTAGCGTTTCGTAGCGAATCTAAACTTTTTTCAGAAACCTGGAGAAAAACTCAATCCTTAAGTCTTCAGAAATATGCAGCAGTTGCGAAAATTCTTACGGCAATGTATCGATGAGAACACATGATTTGTTTCGTAGCTTTAAAAATCTGCAATCATATTTTGCTCCTAATATAGTTGGGCTCACAAATTTTTAGGATCGTTGCATTTCAGCAATTGGAAATTTGAAAAATATGTTGAAGTTAGGTGCAGTGTTTTAAAAAATTCAAAACAATTCCGTTGTGCTGAGCATGAAGTGCGAGCTGACAATCGTTTAAATAAAAAAAATTCTCATATTTCGATAACTATAAGGAAATCACACATTTTTTTAACTGAAAAAGGTCCAGTCAATTTCACGAATGGTTAAAATATTTAATGGTTAAATTGACGCCTTCAAAAAATTATTTCCACTAATTTACGTTTGTCTAAGACTTTCTCTGAAAACATGAACTTCATGTTTCTATGCAGTTTTTAAATTATATTCTGAGATAAAACTTTTTTCGGGGAACAATTTAATCTCCACGAGGAGCTGAAAGTTAACTATTCTAGTTTGAATCTACTGTTTTCAGAGTGATGGAAATATATGCAATTCTGTGTCAATTGCTGCTGAAAACGCAATTTAAAAGTTAAATGCATGCCAAGCGAAACTGGAACTTCAACCTAACATGTTTTTAAATCTACGAGAAGTTCAAATAGAAAATATTTTTACCGTTAGGCAAAATAACGCGTGCATATGTCTGGATTTTCAAATCACCGCTAGATGGGATGATACCTGACTTGACTGGTCAATGGCGATTTTGTGAAGCATGTTATTAAAACTTTAAGATCATTAACCATGGGGAGTAGAATATATACAAAACGATAAGCCTGGGTCTGGGATAAAACAGGTTCACTCTGGTATCAATTAGCCCCAATATTTATTTTTAGAGCCGAAATTTCAAATCAAAGGAACTTGACATTTCTAGTTCCCGTGCCTAGTTTCAGTTTATTAGCGGTGTACTTCGGTTTCTACAAGTCAAGTCAAACAGTCATAAACGGGAAGAGGTGTACAAATTGTGCATATTTTTCAGTTAACTACAAAATTTAATTTATTTGGGGGCAGACTCGTTAAGACTAAACAAGTTAAACCGTTTAAATATACTAATCAAAGTACGCATAGTAACCTAAATTGATTGCGGAGTCGACAAAGCAAATCAGCAAAGTCTGATCATGTCCAAATACATGGATTTACCTGATGTAAGGTGTTTCTCTTTGTCATTTGTCAATTTATTGAATAATTATTGAATTGAATAATAAATAATAAATAAATAAATGAAATAATATTGAATTGAATTTATTTTTGTCAATTTGAAATATGGATAGACACTTTTATAATTTATGTTATTCATTGAGTCCAACAATCAAGTTTAGAGGTTTTTGTTAAATATGTAACGGTGGGGCGCAAATTTGTCAGTATTGTATGAAGTGAATTGTTTTCATAGAGCCATCCAAGAAAATTAATCCCAGAGCTATGCAAGCAGTTTTATCATATGGGATGGGTCACTGGAACTGGTGGTGGAATGACTATCAAAGAAGAGTAGGTAAACCAAGCTCGCAATTGCTTTAATTTCTCTAAATGAAACCGATAATTTCTTTTTGGATCTATATCATCCAATCCAATATATTTTCGGCTTCAGTTCATCAGGGTTCGCTGTTTATCCTTTGCAGAGATAAAATTTATATTGCTCCATCTGGTGTCCAAAAAGAGCGAATCATGCCGGAAGACCTGTTTGTCCAAGACTTAGAAGGAAATGACATTGAAGTGCCAATCAAGAAACTGAAAAAAAGTCAATGCACTCCACTGTTTATGTGTGCCTACACAGGTTAGTTCTTTAATTAGGTAAGGTAAAATAGAATCTGGAATGTAGCAACAGCAAGTAGATCATTGCAAGTCTATATTAACAACGAAGACACAAAGCAAAAAAAATTTTTCATTTTTTGTTCACAGAGCGCGGTGCAGGTGCCGTAATTCACACACATTCCAAAGCTGCTGTAATGGCAACTTTGTTAGCAGCCGGCTCCGAGTTTAGGATTACGCATCAAGAAATGATCAAGGTATGTGGGATCAAGGGATTTTAAGAAGTTGAAATATGCAATTCAAAGTTAAAATTTATTTCAGGGAGTATACAATGAAAAACTTAAGCGCCATTATCGCTACGATGAAGAATTAGTCGTGCCAATAATAGAAAACACGCCTTTTGAATGTGATTTAGTTGAAGATATGGGGAAAGCGATTGAAAAATATCCAGAAACTTGTGCTGTTCTGGTCAAAAGACACGGTGTTTACGTGTGGGGCGATACATGGGAAAAGACTAAAACAATGTATGACTTTAAACACATTATTTTATGTAAATGACACACAAACTGCGCTGTTTATATTCAGAATCATTTCATTATGTTATAGATGTGAATGCTTAGACTACTTGTTCGAGATAAACAACCAGATGAAACTATATGGACTAGACCCAAACAAGCGACCAAATGAGGAGGATAAAATTAAAGCATGAAATCACAATTGAAAATTGTAAATTATGAAACGAACGAGAGCATGACAATTTTTTCGACACTCTCATCTGCATCATTTAGTCAGCAAAATGTTCCTTTCAGTTATAACCAAATACTCGGTTGTATTTATTCTGTTCGTGTTCATTGTAGTCAACACAAATAAATCTTTAAAAAAAGTTGATGCTCATGATGAGTTAATCATGCCATTTTTTTTGCATGCATCAGATATACAGAAAATCTGAGTTTTCAGCTAATCAATACACAAATCAAATATATTCATGATTGCATTGTAGGCAGCTAAGAGAATAAACATGAACAGGGACAGCTTCGTAGCTACAAAGTTGAGGCGTAGACTGTGGTTTTTTTAACGGCTTCACTCAAGTTTATACATCATGTCATTCCAAATTCCGTTTTCATTGAATGCTGACTATTCAGAAAAATATATTTCGGCATTCAAAGCAAATATCCTTTTGCAAATTACAGCCATACTAGTTAGTTCATACGATTTATGCATCAAAACATGCAGTCATAATTGATAATTACAAAAAAACTTTTCTACATTGATAAAATGTCAACATTACAAGAATGTAACGAACTAAATCCACTTCTTTTAGTATAGCTATGCATTCACTATTCAAAAGAAGCGTTTTTTCCAAAACCGGATCTATTCAAAGCCTTAAAAATGCCTTGATAAGATTTAGGGTTTTCAATTGTTGGAGGAATCTGGGAAATACAAAAATATTCTTGTAAACCTCACGCTAAAAAATTTTGCAAACCAAGAAGGTTTTAAATATCTACCTTGACGTGTTTGTCTTGAGCCAAATCGGCAATACTTTTCCTTGGTGTTTTTCCTGATCGAGTTCTTGGCAGTTGAGGTATTTGCACAGCATTTTGGAAAGCAGCAACTGGACCAACTGTTTTTCTCACTAATTGTACAAGTTCTTTAACTATTTCCGTTTCTGACTTTTTTGTATCTGTACTCCAAATCCAACAACCAACCGATTGAAATAATACTCACATACATCACACACTAAATCAATTATCATCCTTACCAGATTTCGCAACAAATAAAGCAAAAGGAAGCTGTCCTTTCATCTGATCAGGCACACCGATGCATGCCACATCTATGATATCAGGATGCTAAAGACGACAACAACAATAAACTGCTGGTAAAATTTATATTCGCTGAGATTTCGATTGTAACTATAATTACTTACTTGTAGACAAGCTTCTTCTAAAGCTGAAGTAGAGAGCCTGTGGCCAGCCACGTTGATCACATCGTCTTCCCTGGCCATAACAAATACGTAGCCTTCGGGATCAACATAGCCTGCATCCATTGTATCGTAATACCCCTGTTGGTGTAAAGAATATATAAGCATATGGAGTCAGCAAATGAAACCATATGTTCCTGAAACTTTCCCCATTAGTCAGTTAGTGAGTCAAGTTAGCTATACTTCTCACTTACTGGGTGAGTTAACTACGTACGTACAAATGTACTAATAGCGGCGTCCAACTGCAACAAGTTTCAAACAGGTTTCAGGGCTTAAGTTAGTTAGTTAGTTAGTTTAAGGGCTTATAAAAATTAAAACAACTAGACTGTTAATTTAGGCACACAGATGTGAACAAGGAATTAATTGTAGTAGCTCTGAGAGCTAGTTCATTTACTTAGTGTGTCATATAAAATGGGAATGGGTGACTTTTACTGTCGTAAATGGAAGTGGAAATTAAGTGGATGAAGATCGTAAAAGTAATAAAAATGCTGCTACAACAAAAACAAACGTCAATAGAACTGATGTAGGACTTTGGGCTCGAGTAAAAGTCCATGTTTAAGGATTTGACGCAATCTAAATTGGCTGGAATTTCTTTTTGCATCCACACCACACATTGCGCAGTTATTAACTTGATGCTAATAAAAGTGAGGAGGATTTTCAATTACTTTCTGGAATTTAGAAATTACGTAGTTATAGATGCATGGCATATTAGTACTTCTCAACATGGTCGCAATCAATGAATACGGGTATTAGGAGTTTTAGATATAGTAAAATTTTGACTCAATCATTTCTCAACCATGGGGGAGTAGAGAAGTTTCTGTGCACAACATTATGAACATACCGAACATATGTACATAGCTCCTGGAAATTTTACATGATACAAATATACAATAAAATGCGAAAAACACGTATTGTTAGTTCATTGCATTTGGATTTTCACAACGGCTGAAAATACTAAATCACTACTAACTATAACTAGTTATGATTAGCAAATGGTAGACGGAACAGTTATAGCCCAGAAAAAATACTTTCCTATTGTCATCCGCCCACACCAGAATACCAAAAAGCTAAGAAATCGTCCTTAAAAAACGGAAATTCTCTGAAAAATGATGGGAACATAAACATGGATTCAAGAAAATCTTATAACTATTCTGTCAACCGATATGCCCCCGAAATCAGGTTAAGTGCAGATTCCCAACATGTTCTCTCAACACAAATTAGATCTTACTTCTGCCCTGTCGAGTTGAGTAGGGCTTTACAGGAAATGCTACCTTGTTGAGTGAATTTCTTGGGACTTGATTCAAACTAACCATAAGTCGGCTTTTATCTCAATTGGAAATAAATTCAAAATAATAACTCAAACAAAAGCTGCAAAATGTGCTTCCTATGATTGCCACAGTTTACTGACATTTAACCCCTTCTTTCCATCACATGTCAAAATAAACTCTGTTTCACAATGGATAATAGCTTCAAAAGTTGAACAAATATGCTAAAAATAAAATTGAGCCATAAAAATATCAAGTTTGAATAACAAATAAAAACTATACTTTACAAACTGCTACTACAGTACACGAAAGCTGAACACGGAGTTTTGTATGAGAATGCTTAAAGTATGTACAGTGTACATTCCCCTTGAAGAGTATTAAACTTCCTACACAAAGAAAGTAAAGTCAAATAAAACTCAGCAAGAGGGTATACCGACGAAGCCGAGTTATAAGGAATTATTTATATTAATATTACAAAAAACCAGTAATAATAATTAGGGGTTTTTATCGTTTTTCGGTAGTCTCATCAGCTAGTCTTTCTC
>Ga0210040_10006289_pt1 | contig 14828 bp, 4 predicted proteins | sample CryGeyCG12114_NA_FD_185462 | JGI IMG/M metagenome (GOLD analysis project Ga0210040, IMG submission 185462) | Groundwater microbial communities from aquifer - Crystal Geyser CG19_WC_8/21/14_NA (SPAdes) (version 2) | ecosystem: Environmental > Aquatic > Deep subsurface > Groundwater | place: USA... | reverse complement strand
TGGAATGCTATAATGGTCCTAACTTTTGACGGTCTCATTTTTGCTTTTTAAAGAATTGGCTGTGACTGTATTGCGCATAAATGACATTCAAGTTAATTTAAATGTCATAATCGGTGTGAAATTTTCTAAGAATTCTAATGACGTATCATTCATTATGGTAGTTTGGTCGTTTACGCCTATGGGAACCACTGAAGCAAGTCTAGCTCGAATGGTCCTAACTTTTGGATAGTGACTGTATCCTAATACCCTGGAATAAATGTATTTTTTTGCATAAGTATGGTGACTATGCTTTTTACGAAATATTCAAAATGATACACCTGTGTTGGGCTCAGGCAAGTTGTACCAAGAAGTTTTTAGGAAGACACGAATCTGACTATAATTTGCGTGGATTCTACTCATGATGACACTGGAAAACGTGTTCACAGCCTCATTTGCGTTACTTGTTAACGTGCTTACATTACGTACGCACATTGCGTTTGAAGTCAGTTCTATTCACATGACGCGTAGGATTTAATATTTTTAATGAGTAAATAGAATGTAGTAGTAGGTGGTTCCAAATAATCAGGTTACAGTAACGAAAAGAAACCTAGTGGGCGAGTTACAAGTTCCAAGCGAGCATTATAATCTCCGAATGTCCCTGCAAGTAAATTGATGTTTTGTTGGGATCATTCGTAATTGAAAGCTGACAGTAAGTATAGTATTTATCTTTTATTCAATCATTTTTGGATACTATTGGTACATTAGCTAACTAACGACTAGAATGCATGGTTCCTTTCAATTCAAGATTACATTTTCTTTTCCCAACTCAAACAGATACGAGTCTAATTTCAAAATGGTTCGAGTGGAAAGCAGATATAAAGCATCCCATGCAGTAAGGGAGAATGGTAAGCAAGTAGTGCATGATGCAGTTACGGGCTCCTTACAAGTGGTAACGCAACAACACAGCCCATATTCACATTGGTGTACTAATTTAATGACGTATTTCTCCTCTCTTCGAAAAATAATCCAATTTATTTTGACTAATTTATCCATGATATAACAAGACTAGTATAGTACAGCGGTAAATCTCAGTTATTACTCAACTCACACTGGGTTTTTTGACGAAATCTCACAAACTTAATTTCCACTTGACCCCATTAAGCTCTCATTGGGCCCTCCTATAAGTTAATATCTGTCTCTCTGCATTATGAAATTTCCAATGAGCATCTCTTCTCTGTCCACCCACGTTATCTCCCTTCATTAAGCTAACTCAGGGTATATTAGTTGAGTTCTTACAATAACTCACCATTCACTTCTAGAGAAGCAATGTAACAGCTTATCAACACTATTAATCCCATCGAGTCCTCAAAACAGTACACAGTACACGTGAATGAAATCTTAATCGCTATCCATTCACTTGAAAGTGAGATAGCAAACTAATTCAAGCGTGAACAGAACGGAAAAAAAGTTTTTATCACCACCTTTGCGCTTGACTATGGTCACTCCCTTCTCAATGCACGTAAGCATTTCGTATAAAATAACAAACAAACTAAATAGAACTAAATTTCTTTTCTTAGCAGCACAAATGCTAGCTTAAATATTTTCAAACCATTGAAACATGAATACATGTTGCTCGTAAGCATCCTTTGAAGCGTGTAAAGTCAACGAATGTTATCTTACATGTAAATTAATTGAAATGCTGTAGCCGTAACTGTGTCCTGTGTATTGCAAACGACTGACACGGAAACTTTCACTTACTTGCCACTCAGTGTGGAAACTGGAATGCACCATTCTACTCCAGCTGAATAAACTCATAACCCATGAATGTAGCTTCCTTCCCATACCATTATAATTTTCTCCTTGTATAAGTGAGCAAACTGACAAGAAAAATGTCACTCGCCAACCACCTGGAATATGTAACTATTTCCATTGCACCATACACACTGTCAGAATAGAAAGTCTACTCGAAATTACACCGTACGACTTTCCTTTCAAATAGTAGTTGGAAAAGTCAAACAAAAATGTGCTAACCACTTGACCTGTCACTTGTACAGCTCCTCCATCTCACAATGAACAAATGTGGACAAAGCTTGCTCATTCTTCAAAAATATCTGAAAAATATGAACAACTAAAGCTGTTTCCTGAACTAGCCCATCTATCATTCTTTCGTAAGCTCCCAATAGAAAACTACAGATGCTTTCTATGAGCCACTAGACTTGATGCATAAACGTTTGCAAAATGTAAAAATTGTTAGCTAGGAGCGGATCATTTGTGATCCCGTGACAAACGCAACCAGGTATAATACAAGTGCAATGCAGATAGACTTGCATTTTTGCATTCCTTTTCTGCTTGTCAGTCAGTCAGTCTCAGTCAGTACATACTTGTGGTCCATTAGACTGAATGTAAACCGTTATTGTAAGTCGTATCGAATTCCGGCTAAGCTATTACTGACTTTGATCATCCATTAAAATCCCAATAGGATCCCTTACTCGAGTAGAACCAGTTGAATCTTTAAAGCCTCATGTCAATAAAGGCTCGTTCAGCAGACTACGAGTTGTATACTGCCTGAGCGTAAATAAAATGCCTTTTCAGTCATGCTTCCATGCTTACGAAACGTTTGTAGGAAAATATCTGTTAGTATAGTTTGACAGTAGTTTAGTTAGAGGCATGAAGATCACGTTACTCACAAAATATTTGCAAGCACTCAAAAGAGGACAGATTGACAAGCTCACTGCCCGACAAAGTAATGAAGACGGAAAGAACTGTCGTAAAACATAAATGACCCATCGTGGAACGTACGAAGAAAAAGGACCACACTTTCTGGTACCAGCTTTTGTAGACACAAAAACTAATAGCACACTCTAAGTAGTAAACCCATTTGATATCAAGTCATCACAATTTCCGATCGGACATGATACTTTACTCGTTAAAAAAAAGCTGCTGATGGTGCAGTGGTCAGCCGCTTATAGCTAGTCGACAACTGTTGATAGATTGTTTTTATCACAAACTCCCAGCATGGGACTTTCATGTCCCTCGAGTCAATCTTTGTCCACTCTCTATGTCCACTATACTCTAGGTCAACTTTATAAACTAACTAACTAGCTTACCATATGCTTGCGATATCAAACTTAACTTTTGGTTGGTGACGTCGACTCGACAGTCCAATCCAATTGTGGCTAGTTACTATACTAAAAAGTTTAGAAACTAAAACCATCCGGATTAGGAGAAACTGACTGACTGAGTATGGACATGGATTGGAAGTTAACTATCTAACAAGTTATATCATAGACGACTAACCAGAATCGCTGTTTATAGAAGCGTAAAGTCCAATAAAATCATGTCTGATTGATGATTTACACACGTAATGCGCGTTTAATTTTCAAACTCACTCGCTCTTTCTCTCTGAGCACTCAGTGCACACACTCTGCACCAATTAGTGTGACCCCTGCACACTTTCTATACCCAAAGTCACAGACAATGCTTTGCATACACTGCACGCGTCTCGTACAACATTTACTGCAACGTACTCTCGGGTTATATTAGATTGGATTTGTAGAATAAGTAGTGAATGAAAAGATTATGCATGAAATGAAACCATACAGTTGTAAAATGACGTGAATGGAAAGAAAGTATAGTTGCGGCACTTTGGCATACTACTAGTTAGCTGGTCCACCGACATATGCAATCAAAGCGCAATTTGGTAGTCTCCATGTGGTCTGCCGTATGCAAATAAGTCTGTGTAGTATGTGCGCGGCAGACCACTAATTTAAACGTAATGTATGCATTAAAATGCCGACAGCAGTTTTGCTTATGAGGCTGTGAGTGATATTTCCTAATGCTTTGAATTTTGAATAGACATATCTTTACACTCTTGCTTACGATCTTACGAGCTTGCTCCATACTACGTAAAATGCTAATCATAAAACCCAGTGCAAGTAAACAGGGAGTTTATCATTTATCACTATATGGCTTACTATTTATGATCGTTGCCAGTTTAAGGCAATTATAGAGTTTCCCATTGGAACTACTCATAATATTCTTAACTTGTGCTTCATTCTATTCCGCAGTTCTACAATTAGTCTAATTTGCTTTCACTTTAACCTTTTCCTGTGGTAAATATTTTAGATTTTCGTCTCTAGCAATACTATAGTACGATGGGTTCTCTCATCAGTTCGTACTGTTAAAAATAACACAGAATCTTTCATAAATGGTTATTACTTCCTTTCACCTACTCATACTCTCAAGCAATCAATTCTGTGGAAAAGCATAACGTTTACGCTTATCGCTCGCATAATCAATATACTATTATAGTATATTAGACAATAATCTGAATGTGTTGTATGATAAGGGTTCTGAATTGACTGTGTAATCTTGATGGTAGCTGAGACAACATACATAGTACATCTAAGCAAGTCGCTGAAAGGTGAGTAATACAGTTTGTCAGAACCATTAAGAAAATGTCATGGCTTGTTACTACAGATAACTTTACCGAGTATTCTAGGCTGTCAACAACTTTGAATAAAGTGCTGTACAGAACTTGTATCATCTCGCCAGCTTGGCAACCTTGGTTCACAAACTAACTAAATGACTCTGTAGATGAATAAAAGGCCATGTATGTAAATTCAACAGTGCACAGAAAGTAGGGAGCATTGGTTTGTAGTGAAATAAAATCGCATTTCAGCTGTCAACAATTTGGAAAATTTATTGGTTTGTAGTTTTGTAACGCAATGCTTTCATGAATATTATAATAGTTTGTCCAATTTGAACTACACTTTAGGTTTTAATGAATAATGCAAGATACATTTTGCTAGAGCACTTAAGATAGAGATGTGGAAGTGAAATTAATTATCCAGTACATTTTTGTATGCCTCATAGTTGAAATGGTTTTTTTACTTAGTCTTGCTCCTGTAGGAAAATACAAAGTTTTGTGTGTTTTCTGACTATAGAAAGATACCTTTTTTTTGGTAGAACAAATGTGACATGATTTAAAGCCTACATTTATGATTTGGCATGCACAATAGATGTGAAATATGTTTGCAGCTCGGGAGTAGAAGACGTCAACAGTTGGTTTATTAAGCATATTTCCCATTTGCCTTCAAATTGTCTTGCAAAAATTTGTTTCTAAAGTTGGAACTATTTTTGAAACTAATTAATAATAATTCGGCTTTATTCAAGTAGTTTTGTCAGGTATGGTTGTATAGAAAAGAGTACATCCTAAAGATTTTAGGTTATTAACGTACATCTTAAAAAGCAATCGAACACATAAATATTAAGTATACATAAATAGACAAAAGTAAATACTAGTTAAGAATAAAATTAAACGTCATATCATACATATCAAAGATTCAATAATCATTGGACTAACTTATATTACACACAGTCATTTCCTTGAATAGTGATATAGTAAGCTTTGAGAGACTTCCTGAAGATAGAATACGAGGATGAGTTACGAATATCACTAGGTAACTTATTCCACAAAACTACAGACCTAAAATTAAAGCAATGTGGTCCAAACTTCGTCTTGGGTGTGAAAGGCAAGCGAAGATCATTGCAGTTGCGAGTTGAATAGCAGTGGTTGTCACTATGCGTAGTATAATAATTGACAAAAAAAGGAATATTGTAGTTCCGTATCTTATACATTATACAAAGAGTATTATAGGAACTAAGATAAGAAGGGAAAAGCCATTGTAAGTCATGAGTTATCAAATTAGAAATTTTGTCAAACTTCCGTTTTCAGAAAATCATTAACAAGAGTTATATCATATAAAGCCGGTTGACATTTACAAAACGTAAGTTGCTAAAACAACTTGTAAGTCTGAATTGATAGAGACCTAGTGAATACCCTGTGCTTAAATTACATCATAAATCGCTCAACTAGATGTATCTAAATATAGATCTAGTATCAATTAACTATGGGTAAATCACGTTTTCTTCCTGTGTAACAAACAAATAATCCCTACAATGAGTTTTTGGACATCTAGATAGCTTGCAAGCTTGCAAATTACTTTCGACATTTTCCTAGCTTTAAAAAGTCATTCCTGCAAAACTTTGGCTAAAAAAACTAACTAAGTTTTCCAAAAGTTGGAATATTTTGTTATAGGCCTCGCAGTGCACCAGCAGCAATTTTGCAGTCTATTTTGACGCATTATATCCGCCATTGAGCCCAGAAATAATCTAAACTATTTATACTATTGTATTGAGTAATGTTTGAGTTTGATCTTTTGAGATTTTCAATTGATATAGTTGGGCTTTAAATTCTATTAGCCTTTTCCGTATTCTTTCACCAGTGTTTGTTTAGAGTGAAAGCACTACTAGAAGTATAAAAGCATTGCTAGGGAACTACGTTCGAGTAAAGATGCACAAAACGTGACATAATAGTTATGGCAGAGGTGATAACGAGAGCCCATTCCAGATTTATTAAAAGTAATACACAAAATACTGCTTTTTTAAGACCCTTATATTTCTCGTAAGCCGTAATTTAGCTCGACTCATGTCTTGTGATAAAAAAAATCCACAATAAGGATAATTTATTTCCATGAAGATAGAATTTATTGGGAAATTACTTGAATTGGATGTGACAACAGAGTCTACTAAAGGACGATAAATCAAGATAAGTGCTTTCACTGAGTCCTGATGATTTGCAAGGTGAACCGTTTGGAATGTCGGGGGAATGCAAAAATGAAATACTGGCTGTGACACCATCACCTAAAAGCCCTTGTAATAAACCTGTTGAGAGCTGCATTGGGAATTTATTGTTTGTTGGCCAAAACGAAACTACCAACACTAAATAACGGAGTTTACGTAACTCGTTGATAGCTGAAAGGTTTAAAACCTGGTGATATATGTTAACTTTTTAATTAAAGTGATTTACATTTCAGGTAGCTTCAACTTTTTGCTAATTACAAAAAAAACAATGATTTTAAAAGTATTCAAATCCATATCACTAAAGCCCACTTCAGGTCACGTTGCCACACATTCCAACAAAACTACAACATAATTTGAAACTGTAAATACACAATTAGAATCGCAATTTTTTCTAGAAAATTACGTTTTCCAAAATATTATTTACTTTGAAACATATAGTACGTTTGCTATTCTGGTTGGGTTCGATATGAAAGTGAGTGGAAAAAACTATTTGATGACAAAACCATCCATCTAACCTTTCATCTTAACGAGGAGTTTACTTTATCACACTGAAAGTTAGTAGTGACAATGAAATATGTAGCATTGTACATGTATATAGGGTGATCGGCTTCTAACTACAACAGGCGAATCTACGATTCGGAAAATTGTTAAGCAATTTAACATACGATTGACAAACTATTAACTTTACGGGTGCCTGCTTATCATTAAAATGCATACAAATATTTTTCTGAGCGACGCAGAATTTCAACTTTTGACTAATAGAATGGAGCATTCAAGCAGCTTTTGCGCATTTGAAAAATGCGTTTTACATTACCCTATATAAATTTACTAAAAGCCAAGATAAAGAATTTAACATGGCATTTTCGTAAAAAAAATTCTTTCAAGGCTGCAGGTCGCCACGATCCACTGTTGTCATCCAAACCCATTAGTACTGTTAGTTCGTGGTAGGTTGCAGTGCCTTTTGCTAATCACGAAGAATAATTAACTAATCGTGGTTACTTAATTGTCCTGCCAAGTTTGAGAAAGTAAACCAAGGTGATGAGTCCGGTTTTAAAACCATGAAAAGGCTCCATTTGCGGTCAGAAACTTTGTGCATCCTAATGGCAATCAACTTTAATTACTAATTAGCCCATAGGGATTTAACATGGGATTTCTATAGGGGAGGAGCAACCTAGTGGATTTAGATGGGACTTTCACAGGGAAGCAACCAAATGGAATTTAACATGGGATTTATATAGGGGAGGAGCAACCTAGTGGATTTAGATGGGACTTTCACAGGGAAGCAACCAATAGGAATTTAACATGAGATTTTGACAGGGAAACAACTAGTCTGAGTCTAACTACTAGCTAGTAATCGGACTGAATGATTACGATTTACTATTTATATACTAGTTTTTCGTAGATAACGTTAGTTTAGTCTCGTAGGAAATCGGATCAATGCTTACGAATTTTTTTTTTAAATCGACATTTGGTTTGGTCTTGCTGCGTCGCCAAAAAAATAATTCGATTGGCCGGTTACACATGATCCTAATATTTCTATTTCACTGACTTTCTTACTCCAGGTATTCTGCTCAGCCAAATACTTAAGCCATTGTGCATAAATAATCTGGCTGTATCTATGTGACATGCCACTTTACTACAACCCAATCAAACAAATCTCACAGGATCTGTCGCGACAGTATTTTTACATACATTCCCATCAATAATACAAAAGTTATGTTTCATATCACCCTGCGAACTACAAACAAAAGCACTTTATGCACCCGATATCTCGTTCATGAACGAATAAGCATATGCATAAGCTAGTCAACCAGAGAATAAAACCAACTAAAAAAAAAGTTTCAAAGTCACCGAGAGGTCTTTCACAATACAATCAGATATTTCACATTCATGTGCCACTTGCGTACGACAGGCAACTTGGAACGGTGAAAACTTTTCCCAAAATGGTCCAATCTGGTGCCATTAGCTGTGAAATTCAAGCAACGAATTGCGTGTGTCTCAGAAGTCATAAAACTCTCAAATGGTACTACTAACTAAAAGCAACAAACCAACTAGCTAACTAAACTACAAAGAATGAGAAAATATACCTTGTCCGCAAAAAGAAGGTAAATTTTATCCTATCCTACTACACAAATTTATCACACACAGGGCAGGAAAAATTTACCTCCTTTTTCCGGATGGTCTATACACATTCAAATAAAAAAATTACATGCCAACGACTTGTAAGAATTGAAATGATTGCTGTTCCAAAAAAACACATATGGAGAGACCCTACAAGACTCACTTGACCAAAATTTAATTTCCTTGTAATTTGTCCTCACATACTGCATACAAATTATTCCCCCCAGTTTTAGCTTTTCTATTACTCACGGGTTCATAAAGTATGGCACACGAGACACGACTCAATCCTTTTAAAAACTTTATGATAGAATCCACAATTAAACTTTCACGCAACCAGAGATTCTCATCAACCAACTAACAGTGTGCACAAAAACAGATGGTGCGTGGTGAAAACTAATCCAACACTTTTCCCTTCCGCCGAATTTGAAATACGAAAGTGACACTTAAGTTACACACTTTCGTACCACCGACTGTTTATCCAGTGGAACATTTACCGTTGATTTGATACTTTTGGATCTTAATCTTTACTGCGTTCATTCCAGTCGTTTTACACAGAAATTACAGTTCACAATTTTCTAGTGTGTACAAAGCCCAGTGATTAAATCTCATTCTAATCCTAACCACGTATGGCCACACTAAAAGTAAAAGCCTTTATTTTTCTCATTTTAATAGTTCTCCAGCTTTACTATATCAAGTTGTTGGTTATGGCTGTATTCCAATGCACTTTAAGTCTGTATCGGATAAAAATTTCAATTTCGTTCCGACTTCTCCTCAATCCAGTGACATGGATTTCAAAATCTTTGCAATCGGCGTTCAAATGTGTTCATATTTATCCAATATTTGTACATTGGCATTCCATTTGTGCAATTGCGCCAAATGTCTTTACCTACAAGCGCTGCATTTTATTATTATATACTCAATTTCCACAAAATATCTATCCTCAGGGTTGAAGCTGGATGTTTTTGGTGCAATTTAAAGGTCAACATTCTTATTGAAAACTAGCTTTTGCAAAAAAATATGTGTTTGAAGTACGCAGAAAAATGACGGAAAGCACTCACAGTATCCTAACAATTTGTTTGAAGCCAATCTGGACTTTCAAAGTGAAACTCCGTAGGAAATCATATGTACATTATGTAATAATTGAAAATTGTTTACGGTTGATTTACCTACTGACTCTTGTCTTCTTGGTCTTTCTATGATTTTTTTCCGAAGAAAAGCAACATAATGGATCTCGATTTCAGATCCATTTTTTTATTTTTTTGTTGTAGCTTACTAATTGTTAGTTTACTTGCAGTTGATTCACTTTGTGGCCAGGAAATTTACAGATAGTAAAGAAACTACAAGGGGCTATTTCCTGTTCTAAGAAGGAAACGGCATCCGGTATTTTATGGAAACGCTATATTTGCTAGCTATCAAACGACCCACCGGATCTTAATGAAAATACATTTTCAACTCTACTTACTCTACTAATCGCCATTTGGCTTGGATTGCAACTAAAAGAATCCATTTTAAAATTTCAGCCCATAATCCAGTGGCGTATTTCACCTTGTTTTGAGGTATGGGTTTTCGAAATAATTTTTTATAATAACTCATTATTGCTATTGATTTAAAAAAAAACCTAATTATATCTAGTGCTTAGTCCGATTTTTTGGTATGGGTTTAAACCCATAGAACCCATGGTGAAATACGCCACTGCCATAATCCAAAATATTAGCTCTCAACTCTCACAGCATTCCAAAGAATTTCAAATATTTACCATGGAACATCGGTTTAGTTAGTGTTAGCTGACACAAACGGGTAACGGTTTGAATGGAGAATCACGATGAAAATTCTACTCGCTGCTTCTACATCGCGTAACTAAAAATGTTAAGTGATGTCTGTCAACTTCACGGCTGATTTACAAACGTACTATCGGCAACGTCATATTTCCTATGCGTAGTGAGATGATTTGAATGCACTAAAACTAGTACAGAGTACACTGATGCAATCATTGTTGAAAGGTTTAAAAACTTGCGAGTAAAAATCTCAACTATTTTGCATGCTCAACAGTACATAGTATCAGTGACTGCAAAATATGCACAGTACATAGTGCACAGCAGTATATACTCCAAAACGGAGATATGGTTCGGCAAATTTTAATAAAATATTACTGTCTTCTATACGCATGTAATACAATTTGGCATTGTTTGCTGCTAGAATGGACCAGAGTCGTTGTAGTAATAGTATTTTTGGTCGTTGTGAAATGGTCCAAAACTAGTCTCTTATTTCATTGTTGCTACAATATAATATTATTTTGCAACTAACCATACATTTAGTTTTTCAGTATGGTGGCCAAGAGATCGTGTAGGTTTCTCATGAGTTTCTGACATATTTTGGTCATATTTCTCAGCTTTATCGGCAATAAAGATATCATGAGTTTCATGAGCAACTGTAGACCTAATTATTTTCAAACAAATATATTGTTTGACTCTTCTTTTCAACATATTACGTTTACTATTGAAGCAATTTATTTGATAGCAATCATAAAGTGAGATTAAAAATGTACACGCCATTTTGTTAAAATCGTAGACACGCTAACTATTTCAGTCAGTCAGTACACCTGCAAGCATCAATTTCCTAGAAGTGGGGCTTTTGCTTAAACAGGACTCATTTTACCAGTTCATATTGAATGATAATTATCAATGAATAGGATGATTTTAAGCTGATTTTGTTTCTCCATTTTTGTTTTTATAGAGTGAATATGTACCCAGATTTTGAAAAGCACATTCAACGCTTTTATAGATGGCGACTTTATGCTAGACTACATGATGGCTTCGTCAAAGCAGATTTAACGCACCCTAATAAATCTTTCGTACGACTTGAAACTGCAAGTGAACGATCGGGTCAGCCCAGAAACTGATTTTCAAGCTGACGGTTATCAATATAAAAGCTGACTTAAATGTAGAAACTTGAGTTGATTTAGTGGTTTGGATTCTCATTTTTCACATGGAGACCAATTCTTGGTTTTTTCCTGCGAACTGCAAGCTAGTCTTTTTAAATCACCTAGTAGGTCTGTTCTTTGTAACTAAATAACTAACTCTGAACCTAGTGGCATTCATACACAAGTACAAGTTTCCATCCAATTTCAGTATATGGTGTGTGTGGTTACACTGGGATGGGAAATCGTATTTCAGTAATAATGCTTCCATTATCGGAAATCAAATAGATAAACCTTATTAAACATTGGATTTGTAATCGTTAAAAATACCTTTCTTTTAGCTCAGACTTCTTTGCTACCAGGATAGATAACCTTCCAATTTGTTTCATACAGCTTTAGTTCGGTGGAAAAGAGCAAAAGTTTTAAAGGAATTCAATGGGAACCATTCCGATCGGCAAAATGCGCTGAGTGAGTGCCTTGAAAATTATCTTATTCAATTATACAGGGGAAATAGATTGCTATTTCTATTTAATTATTTCTGAAAATCTGTATATAGCTAACTAAAAGTTGTTTAGTTAAAACATTGTAATGTTCATTCCGTTCCGTTACAAGTTGTGGAAAGTGTAGAGAAAAAATACAAAGGTAGATAGATCTATTGTTACAACTTACATACAACTTTCGCTTTTAACTTTTATCACTGTTTTCCCACTCGATGCGACATAAGCTGGATTGAATCCTGAATAAATTCTTACTTAACAGGTTTGAAGTTACTAACATCAGCTAGTAGATGGATTGACGCCTTGTGATAAGAAGTTAATTTGTTTTTATTAGGATTGGGAAGCACATTTTTGAAAGAAAAAACGAAAGTGTGATAACGTACTAAGCCTTCCATAGAACTATTTTTCTAACAAGATTTGCTTTGTAGTTTTTCTGCCATTAAATGCTCAGAGTAGAGGAAGTGTTCATAACTAGAAATAGGAGGTTAGAATTCTGGGAATTCTAAGAATGGCATTCAGACAAAGCTTTTGTAAGTATTTTCTTGTTTCGTTGGAACTGATGTTTTGAATATTTGTATCCGGAACTTTTAGACTATTGTATAAAATATTTCCTTTTCTTATTCTAGTTTCCAGATTTGCAGTTTTTAAGAATGCAAGGAAGGCACATTATGAGTTTAGTAGTAGTATTATTATTATTTAACATAATGTGTGTGTTAAAGAAAATGTTTTAATACTCTGGCAGTATAAAATATTGTGCAATTTAGAAGAACATAATTTCCTACGGTGATTAACTTTAAAAAAAAAATAAACCACAGCAAGTAGATATAATAAAGTAGTGGGATAATGTTATAGTGAAAGTCCTCCAGTATTACTACTGTTTCGTGTTGTGTGCGTAGTTAATTATGGGATGACTTTTAATTATGAGCCTTTAGTTAGTAGGTGAGAATTTAGTAGTAGAAATGACTGTGGGGCAATGCGAGATTTTGTATTTAGTCAAAATGCTTAAAATACAGCTTGCTTTAATACAACATGCTTTGGCAACAGACAAGAGGACAATGACAATGACAAAATGCTTGCAATAGTTAATAAGTAATTTGTCAGTAGAATAAGAATAGTAGTTCAATGACTAACGGTTCAATAATCTGGATTAGAATAGTCATGATAACATGTAAATGCGTTCACTAAACTTTATGCTTTGGAGGTAAAAATAGCTACTTCAAGTTTTTAAGCTAAACAACAACACAATGTAAACAAAAGGTAAGTCATAAAATTAAACATTCAAATAATCTCATGACAGTCATTCTTTTTATAATTTACATACTGACCATTCCCGCCGGCTTGAAATAATGATTTCAAAACAAGTTACAATGAATCTACAGTTAGTTCATCGACCGGGTTATCTACGACGGGTAGAAGGCAAAGTTTATTGACTGGACGCTTCAAGGAACCATCCATCGTTTTTAAGGTAACAACGCGAACTATGTTATCCAATCCAGGGTGAAGGTCGATAACACGTCCCATTTTCTATTTTTGGGGTAGGAGATGATCCTTGATGATCACTAAATCATTTAAGTGGATGTCGCTTCTATGTTTCAGCCACTTCGGGCGCTGTTGAAGGCGGGTGAGGAACTCAGATGACCATCTAGACCAAAACTGTTGGTTTATTTTCTGCAGCAGCTGCCATCTAGAAAGTCGGTTTTGATGAATGTTCATCACATCTTCGTCTGGAACAGCAAGGAGGGGACGGCCAATGAGGAAATGTCCGGATGTCAGCACTTCCAAATCTGTGGGATCAGTTGACATGGCAGTGAGTGGACGAGAATTCAGGCATGCTTCAACTTGGAGGATTGTTGTCGTCAGTTCTTCGAATGTCAAACGGTAGTCAGCAATAATCCTGTGAAGATGGAATTTGACTGACTTCTCGCCAGCTTCCCAAAGTCCACCAAAATGAGGAGCTCCAGGAAGATTGAAGTGCCAACGAATAGAGTCCTTGGACAAGGCATCAGCAATGGTTTCGTTGTGGTTTTGAGACCGGAGGAGACGCAGGAGCTCTTTGTTCGCCCCCACAAAGTTAGTCCCACAGTCACTGTGGATATGAGTAGGAAGTCCACGGCGGGAAACAAATCTTTTCAGGGCTGCTAGGAATGCATCAGTTGACAATGAGCTGACCAACTCTAAATGAAATGCACGGGTTACAAAGCAAACAAACAATGCTAAGTAAGCCTTTTCACTTGTAGTTCTTTTTCCTTTTCCAGATTTCAAATTAAAGGGGCCAGCATAATCCACGCCACATCTGGAGAACGCTGGAGTGGGAATAACTCTGGATGAAGGTTAGTCGGCCATGAATTGAAATTCAGGTTTAGCTGCAACCTTTGCACAAGTTACACATTTCTTAATTTGGAATCTGATTGCATCTCTAGCTCGGAGGATCCAGTACTCGCGTTGAATCATCGATTGGATTAAGTTTGGACCCGCATGGAGATATCGTACGTGTCGGCTTCGGATCACCATTTGAGTCAATCTGGAATGACGTGGAAGGAGGATAGGAAATTTTCGATTCCTTGGCAGCATGGAATTGCTAAGTCTTCCACCAACCCTAAGGAGTCCATGGTCATCTAGGAAAGGATGAAGGCAGCGGATACTGGACTTCATTGGTAAGTCTACATTGG
>Ga0210040_10006288_pt1 | contig 14829 bp, 15 predicted proteins | sample CryGeyCG12114_NA_FD_185462 | JGI IMG/M metagenome (GOLD analysis project Ga0210040, IMG submission 185462) | Groundwater microbial communities from aquifer - Crystal Geyser CG19_WC_8/21/14_NA (SPAdes) (version 2) | ecosystem: Environmental > Aquatic > Deep subsurface > Groundwater | place: USA... | reverse complement strand
TGTGAACGTACTGGTGATCGGTGGCGCAGGTGGGGTGGGTCGGCGGCTGACGTCGTTGCTGACGGCGGCGGGCGACCAGGTGAGCGGTCTGCACCGCCACCCGGAGCAGTCCGAGGCCGTCGAGGAGTCGGGCGGGACCTCGGTCGTGTTCGACCTCGTGGCCGGCTCGACCGAGGAGCTGGCGGCGCTGCTCGAGGGTCACGACGCCGTCGTGTTCTCGGCCGGGGCCCACGGGACCGGGCGCGAGCAGACGACGCTCATCGACGGCCAGGGCCTCGAGAAGGCGGTCGACGCGGCGCTCCAGGCCGGCGTCCGCCGGTTCGTGCTGGTGTCGGTGTTCCCCGAGGCCGGCCGGAGCCGCGAGACGAACGACGGCTTCGAGCACTACATGCGGGTCAAGAAGGCGGCCGACGTCTATCTGACCGCGACCGACCTCGACTGGGTCGTCGTCCGCCCGGGCACGCTGACCGACACCCCCGGCACCGGGACGGTGCACGCGGGCTGGGCGATCCCGTACGGCGACGTCCACCGCGACGACGTGGCCGCGTTCATCGCCGCCGCGCTGCACGAGCCACGACTGCACCACGTCGTCGTCGAGCTGACCGACGGCGGCACCGCCGTCGAGCAGGCCGTCGCGGAGCTGCTGGCCTGACGCCCTACCGGCCGGTCACTCCATCATCGCCGCGCCGCCGCCACCGCCGTGCGGGTTCGCACCGGACCGGAGCATCAGGCTCAGCCCGGCCGCGACCAGCGTGAGGATCGCGGTCACCAGGAACACGTTCGAGTAGGACTGGGCGAGCACCTCGAGCTGCGTCTGCTGGTAGACCGCCGCCACCTCGGCGGCAGGCATGCGACCGGCGGGCACCAACGCCGCCCGGGCGGCCATCAGGCCGCCCTGCTGGTTGGTCACGACCGCGGTCAGGGCGGCCAGCCCGAGGGCGGCGCTGACCCGCTGCGAGACCGTGTTGATCGCGCTGCCGCTGGTGGTGAGGTCCCCGGGCAGCGAGGACAGGCCGCCGGTCATGATCGGCATCATCGCCAGCCCCGTACCCGCCGCGCGGACGCACAGCCAGAAGACGAGCTCGCCCCGCGTCATGTCCGGGCTGATCCCCATCAGCAGGAACGTTCCGGCCGCCGCGACCAGCAGACCGAAGAAGGCGAGGTACCGGGGCCCGATGACGTCGTACAGACGGCCGGCGATCGGCATCAGGACCGCCATCACCAGGGCCTGGGGCAGGAGCAGGAACCCCGCCCTCAGCGCCGGGTAACCGAGGCCCTCCTGCAGGAACAGCGGGATGTAGAACAGCGTCGCGAACAGCCCGGTCATCATCACGCTCATCGCGAGCAGGGAGGTCGTGTAGAGCCGGTTGCGGAAGACCCGCAGGTTGAGCAGCGGGTGCTCGACCTCGAGCTCGATGACCACGAAGGCGGCGATGCTCAGCACGCTCAGGGCGATCAGGCCCAGCACGCGGTAGCCCGTCCAGCCCCACGAGGGACCCTCGGAGAACGCGAGGAGCAGCGACACCAGACCGGTCGCGATGGTCAGGAAGCCGAAGACGTCGAAGCGGCGCGTGGGTGCCTGGGCGAACTTCGGCAGCCAGATGATCGCCGCGACCAGCCCGAGGATCCCCACGGGGATGTTGATGTAGAAGACGAGCCGCCAGCTCACGTACTCGACCAGGTAGCCGCCGAGCGCCGGACCGATGGCGGGGGCGACGATGATCCCCAGGCCGTACATGCCCATCGCGGCACCGATCTTGGCCGGCGGGACCAGGCGGTAGACCATCGTCAGGCAGACCGCCGGCAGCAGGCCGCCGGGGATCGCCTGGACGACGCGGAAGGCGATCAGGCTGTCGAGGTTCCAGGCCAGCCCGCACAACGCCGAGCCGAGCGCGAACGCGGCCAGCGACACCATGTAGATCCGGCTCAGGCCGACGCGATCGCCCAGCCACGCGCTCGCCGGCACCACCACGCCCAGCACGAGGCTGTACGCGGTCGAGATCCAGGCGACGTCCGCGGTGCTGCCGCCGAAGTCGGTCTGGATGGCGGAGATCGCCACGTTGACGATGCTGGTGTCGAGCACCGACATGAACATCCCGACGATCAGCACCGCCAGCGGCACGACCCAGTGCTCCCGGCCGCCCGCCGCGGCGCCCGGGCGCGCCGACGGCGCGGCGGTCGCTGGTGCGGGGCGCGCGGCCGGTTGCGCCGCCCGGGTGACCGGCGCGTCCGCCGGGTCGACCGTCGCGAGCGGCGGAGCGGTGTCGGTGCTCACTGGTGGACTCCCTGCGAGAGCGGGACGGTGGTGGGAGGCGTGGTCAGGCCCGCGTCACGGACGGTGGATCTTGGTCGTGACGTTCATGCCGGGCGCGAGCGCCAGGCCCTTCGTGTCGTCGATGGTGATGCGCACCGGGATCACCTGGGTGACCTTCTGGAAGTTGCCCGAGGAGTTCGACTGCGGGAAGGCCGAGAACACACCCGCCGAGCCGGTCTGGATCTCCGACACGTGGCCGGTCAGGTCGGCGTCGGGGAACGCGTCGACGTCGAGCTTCACCGCCGCCCCGACCCGCACCTCGTCGATGGAGGTCTCGTCGACCCGCGCCGTCACGAAGACGCCCTGCTCGTCGTACGCGACGGCGAGCTGCGTACCAGCGGTGACGAACGTGCCCGGGACACCGTTGTCGACGGCCACCGTGCCGTCGGCCGGCGCCCTGATCACCATCTGGGGCTGCACGTAGCCGCCCTGCATCTCGATGCGACCCACCGAGGCGTTCTCGCGCAGCGAGGCGCCCACCTGGCCGCGCCAGTCCAGCAGCGTGCCCGAGGTCGGGGCGTTGATCGAGATCTGGTTGCCGTCGACCTGCGCGTTGTCCGTGGTCGTGTAGTTCGAGGTGTCGATCAGGTAGCGGGCCAGGAAGGCCAGCCCGACCAGCACGGCGAGGCCGAGGATCACGAACAGCCGGATCCTGGCCTTGCGCGACATCCCCTTCTTGGGCGCGGCCTCCTCGGCCGGTGCGTCCGTGGCCGGCTGCTCGCCGGGCGCGCCCGGCTCGACACCTGGTGCACCGACGGTGTCGTTCGTCGCGGTGGTGGTCGCCGTCTCAGACATGCGCGTCCTGTCCATCTGGAGCTGCGGTCGTGCCGCACTCGCCGTTGTTCGCTGTGGGTGTCCTGGGCAGACGCATCAGGCCGTTCACGGGTGGCTCGGCACGACGACGCGGTCGCCCTCGTTCAGGCCCGAGACCACCTCGGTGCGGGCGTCACCGACGAGGCCCGCCTCGATGCTCACCGTGCGCTGCTCGCCGCTCGGCTCGTAGACGACGACGGTGCTCGCGTCGCCCTGGTGGCGGATCGCAGAGCTCGGCACGGTCAGCACGTCCGTGCGCTCGTTGGTGAGCACGGTGGCGCGGGCGGTCTGCCCGTCCCGTTCGCGCGGGTCCCGGGTGTCGAGGTTCACGGTCGCGTAGTAGCTGACGACGCCCGAGATCGGCGTGGCCGACGGGGCCACCGAGGCGACCGTGCCCTTGGCCTCGAGGTCGGGAACGGCGTCGAGCTGCACGTCCACGCGCTGGCCCGCCTTGATCTGCGCCGCGTCCGACTCCTCGAAGGGCAGCACGACCTGCAGCTGGTCCAGGCCGGACAGCACGATGAACTGGCTCCCTCCCGGACGGGTGGGCGAGGCCGCACCGGCGGCGGAGGCCGCACCGGCGCCCGAGGCACCCGGGATCGCGGCCTTGCTGCCGGGCGCGAGGGCGCTCGTGCCGGTGCTCGGCGAGAGGTACTCGCCCTTGTTCCCGTTGACCGCGGAGATCGTGCCGGCCACCGGGGCCTTGAGGACCGCGTCGTCGACCGCCTTCTGCGCGGCGTCGACCTGGGCCTGCGCGGCGTCGACCAGCGCCTGCTGCTGGTCCAGCGTGTGCGGCCGGGCGGCGACGGCGGAGTCGTAGACGCCCTGGGCCGTGGCCACACCCTGGTTCGCGTTGGCCTCGGCGACGTCGAGGGCGGCGTCGTCGACCCTCTTGCGCTCCTCTGCCGTGACGATCGCGGTCTGGTCGGCGACGATGCGCTGCTTGGCCGCGGTCACCCCGGCCTCGGCGCTGCCCACCGCGCCGCACGCGCTGGTCGCGGCCGAAGCGGCCGACGACGCGAGCGATGCCGCGACGGTGGCGGCGGACTGGTTGGCCGGGTTGCCCGCTGCCTCCTCAGCCGCCGCCGTGGCCTTCGCCGCGTTGTCCCGCGCGTCGTCGCACGCGTCCTGCGCGTCGTCGACGGCGTCCTCGGCGTCGTCCTTGGCGTCCTCGTCCGTGCTCTTCTGCTTCTTCGCCCGCGAGACGGCCTTCGCGTCCGCACGCGAGGACGCAGCGCCCTGCTGCTCGGTCTCGAGCACCACGTGACGCGCTCGAGCGAGCGACGCCGCCGCGTTCTGCACCGCGGGGTTGTCCGAGCTACCGGCGAGGACCGCCGCCTGCGCGTCGGCGTTCGCCTCGGCCTGCTTCAGCGTCTGCTTCGCCGACGTCGCGCTGATCGTGGCCAGCACGTCGCCGGCCTCGACCTTCTGGCCGACCTTGACCTTGACCGAGGTCAGCTTGCCGCCCGCGGCGAAGCCGAGCTGCTCGCTGGTCTTGGCCGCCAGGGCACCGCTCGCCGTGACCCCGGTGGAGACGCTGCCGCGGGTGACGGTGTCGAAGGTGGGGGCCGCCGGCTTGCTGCTCGAGCAGGAGGCGACCGCCAGGGTCAGACCGAGCACCACCGCTCCGGAACCGGCACGTGAGAGCACCCGGGCCGACGGGCGCAGATGAAGGGGGACGAACGACACGACACTCCTCGAGAAGGCGAAACCTCCGGAACAATACCGAACGACTATTCTTTTTCCTATGCCCCGTGTCAGTGACGCTCATCGCGCTGCCCGGCGCGAGCAGATCGCCGAGGCAGCGCTGCGGGTGCTGTCGCGGCACGGCTCGGAGACGTCCATCGCCCAGATCGTCGCGGAGTGCGGCCTGTCGGCCGGGGCGATCTACGGCAACTTCGAGAACAAGGCCGAGCTCGCCCGCTACATCGCGGGACAGCTCCTGCATCGTCGCATCGGGACGCTCGACGAAGCGGTGAGCGACGGGCAGGTCCGTACGCCCGTCGACGTGCTCCGGCTCTTCATGGGCCTCCACCGGGCGCCGAAGGACCTCTCGGTGCTGCTGCAGCTCTGGGGCGAGGCGACGGTCAACCCCGATCTGCAGGCCGTCTTCAGCCAGCGGGCCGAGGAGCTCCGCGGCGCGTTCGGGCGTGCGCTCGAGCCCTGGGTCGCCGTGCAGCCCGACGGCGACGAGGCGCTGGCCACCCGGATGTCCCGGCTCTGCGTCGTCCTCTGCCAGGGCTACCTCGCCAACAGCGCCCTGTTCGGCTGGATGGGCGGCGAGGAGTACCTCGACGCCATCGAGCGGGCGTTCGGCCCGACCCCTGCGCCCTGACCCCTGCGACCTGACCCCTGCACCCTGACCCCTGCACCCTGACACCGGCCGGTGCCTCGGCCGCGCCGTGGAGCTGATGGAGGGCGACCCGGTGTGTGACAGACTTCCGCCGCGTTGCCCTCGACAACGAGCCGCCAGGAGGTCTCGCATGGAGGCCGCGGATCTCTCGCCCCGCAGCTCCCCGCCCACCCGGACGCTGCGGGTCGCCGGCTGGGCGCTGCACCTCTACACCGCCAGCGGAGCCGTCCTCGCGCTGGTCGCCGTGGTCGCCGCGATCGAGGGTCACGTCCTCGAGGCTCTCTGGGTCCTGCTCGCCGCCCTGGTCATCGACGGGACCGACGGGATGCTCGCCCGCCGGCTCCGGGTGGCGGAGACGATCCCCGGCTTCGACGGCGGGCGGCTGGACGACATCGTCGACTACCTCACCTACGTCTTCGTCCCGGTGGTCCTGCTGCTGACCACCGGCCGCCTGCCCGGCGGGGCCTGGGGTGGTGTGCTGGCCGCTCTTCCGCTGCTGGCCTCCTGCATCCAGTTCTGCCGCCGGGACGCCAAGACCGAGGACCACTACTTCCTCGGCTTCCCCAGCTACTGGAACGTGGTGGCGTTCTACGCGGTCGTCCTGGACCTCGACCCCGTGGCCGTCTCGGCGATCCTGGTGGTCTGCTCGGTCCTGGTGTTCGTGCCCGTCAAGTACATCTACCCCTCGCGCACCCGGACCTTCCGCGCCCTCAACCTCAGCCTGGCCGGGCTCTGGCTGGTCCTGTACGCGGTCATCCTGGCCGGCATGCCCCACCCCAACCCCCTCGCCCTCGGCCTCTCGCTGGCCTATCTCGCCTACTACGTCCTCGCCAGCGCCTTCCTCACCGTGCGCCACCGCGTCCGCGGGCTGCGACCTGTCCGGACCTAGGACCTAGTCCGCCTCGCCGGGCGAGGGCTGCCGGGGCCGAGCGCGGACGTGCATGCGCTCACCCTGGGGACCGAGCAGCGACAGCAGCTCGGCCGCACCGGGACCCGGGTTGCCGAACCAGTGCGGCGTACGGGTGTCGAACTCGGCGACCTCACCGGCCTCGAGCACGAGGTCGTGCGGACCGAGGAGCAGGCGGATGCGCCCGGACAGGACGTAGAGCCACTCGTAGCCCTCGTGGGTCCGCTGCTCGGGCTGCCGCTCGGGTGCGTTCGGCGGCATGATCATCTTGTACGCCTGCAGCCCCTCGGAACGTCGCGTCAGCGGCAGCAGCGTCATCCCCCACCGGTGCAGCGGCTTCGGCCGCACCCGGGGGTCGCCCGTGTCCGGTGCGTCGACCAGCTCGTCGAGCGCGACCTGGTGCGCGCGGGCCAGCGGCAGCAGCAGCTCCAGGGTCGGCTTGCGCCCACCCGACTCGAGCCGCGAGAGCGTGCTCACCGAGATCCCGGTCGACTCCGACAGCTCGGCCAGCGTCGTCCCCCGCTCGGCACGCAGGGCCCGGAGCCGCGGACCGACCGCACTGAGCACCGCACCGAGGTCGTCCGGCTCCTCGTGCTGGAGGTGCCTCCCGTGGTCGGGCTCGTGTTCCATGCTCCTATTGCCGTTCCAGCAAGACCGTTTGTCAAATCGGCCTGCAGAGGTCACCCTCGGAACATGACCACGGAACACTTGCCCCACCGCTCCACCCCCGATGCGCCCGATGCGCCCGACGTGCTCGTCGTGGGCGGCGGACCGGCGGGCCTCGCCGCGGCGGTGGCCCTGGCGCGCTCGCTGCGCTCGGTCCTCGTCGTCGACGCCGGCCAGCCGCGCAACGCGTCCGCAGCAGGTGTGCACAACTACCTCGGTCGCGAGGGCGCCGCCCCCGCCGAGCTCCTGGCCGACGGCCGGGCCACCCTCGCCGCGTACGGTGGCCGCGTCGAGACCGGTGCGGTCACCGGCCTCGAGCGGCTCGAGCAGGAGCCGTTGCGGCCCTGGTTCCGCGCGAGCCTCGCCGACGGGCGTCGGGTCGAGGCCCGCCGGGTGGTCGTGGCGACCGGTCTGACCGACGAGCTGCCGGACATCCCGGGCCTGGCGCCGCGGTGGGGACGCGACGTCCTGCACTGCCCCTACTGCCACGGCTACGAGGCGCGCGGCACCGCGATCGGGATCCTCTCGACGACCCCGATGACCGCGCACCAGGCGCTGCTGTTCCGCCAGCTGAGCGCCGACGTGACCGTGCTGACCCACATCGGACCCACGATCAGCGACGAGGACCGGGAACGTCTCGAGGCCCGCGGCGTCCGGTTCGTCGACGGCGAGGTCGTCGAGGTGCTCACCACCGACGACGCGCTGTCCGGCGTCCGGCTCGCCTCCGGCACGGTCGTCGGCCTGCAGAACCTGGCGATCGCCGCGCCGGCCGTCGCGCACTCCGCCCTGCTCAGCAGCCTGGGCGTCGAGGTCGCCGACTTCACGGTCGGCGACCACGTCCTCGGCGCGTACGCCGTGGCCGAGCCGACCGGCGTGACGTCGGTCCCCGGCCTCTTCACCGCCGGGAACGTCTCCACGATCCAGGCCCAGGTCTCGACCTCGGCGGCCGGCGGCCTGATGACCGGCGCCCTGGTGAACGCCCGGCTGATCGAGGAGGAGACGGCGTACGCGCTCGCCGAGCGGCGGAAGACCGAGGCGTTCTGGGACGAGCGCTACCGGGAGGCGGAGCGGATCCACCCGCGCGAGGCCAACCCCACGCTGGTCGAGGTCGCGTCCGGCCTCACGCCCGGCACCGCGCTCGACCTGGGCAGCGGCTACGGCGACGACGCGGTCTGGCTCGCCCGGCAGGGCTGGCGGGTGCTCGGCATCGACGTGTCGGGCGCAGCCGTCGAGCGCTCCCGGGCGGCGGCCGAGCGCGCAGGCGTCGCCGGGCGGACCACCTTCGAGCGGCACGACCTCGCGGCGTCCTTCCCGACGGGCGAGTTCGACCTGGTCACGACGCACTACCTGCACGCGCCCGACGGCCTGCCGCGCGAGGAGGTCCTGCGGCGCGCCGCCTCAGCCGTCGCTCCCGGCGGGACGCTGCTGGTCGTCGGTCACGCGTCGCTGCCGCCGTGGGCCTGGCAGGACCTCGCCGAGCCCGACCAGCACGGTCACGACCAGCACGGTCACGACCACGGCGACCTGCCCTCACCCGAGGCGGTCTGGACCGACCTCGCGCTCGACGACACCTGGGAGGCCGTCCGCGTGGAGGTCGCCCCGCGCCTGGCCACCGGGCCCGACGGCGAGCACGGGTCGATGGACGACAGCGTGGTGGTCGCGCGCCGAGCGCCGACGACGGGGCAGACCAGCGCTCAGACGAGCGCGGCGAGCCCGGTGAGCAGCCGCTCGACCTCGTCCGCCTCGGTGTAGGCGGCGAGGCCGACCCGGACGCCCGCGTCGTCGTCGAGGCCGAGCGCGCGGAACGGCTCGACGGCGTAGAAGGACCCGGCCGGGGCGAGGACGTCGCGCTCGAGCAGCCCCTGCGCGACGTCCGCGCTGCGCCGGCCCGGGAACGTCAGGAACAGGGTCGGCGTACGGTCCGCGGCCCGGGAGTGCACGACGACGCGGTCCCCGAGGTCGGCGAGCCCCGCCTCCAGCCGGTCCCGGAGCGCGCGCTCGTGCTCCGCGACCGCGGCGTGCGTCTGCTCCAGCCGCTCGCGGCGCGTCCCACCCAAGGGGGCGACGCCCGGCAGGTCGGCCAGGAAGTCCACCGCCGCGGTCGCCCCGGCGAGGACCTCGTACGGCAGGGTGCCGAGCTCGAAGCGTTCCGGGACCTGGTCGGTCGAGGGCAGCAGCTTGTCGGGGTGGATCGTCGCGAGCAGCGCCGGGTCGCCCGCGAGGACGCCGCAGTGGGGCCCGAAGAACTTGTAGGGCGAGCACACGAACAGGTCCGCCCCGAGCGTCGCCAGGTCCGGCAGCCGGTGCGCCGTGAGGTGCACCCCGTCCACGTAGAGCAGCGCACCGACGGCGTGGGCGCGGTCGGCGAGCGTCCGGAGCGGCGGGATGGTGCCGAGCAGGTTCGACGCCCCGGTGACCGCGACGACCCGGGTGCGCGCGTCGACGGTGGTCTCCAGCGGGCCGAGGTCGAGCTCGGCCGTGCCCGGGTCGATCTCCAGCCAGCGGACCTCGACGCCCCGCTGCTCCGCGGCCTGGACCCAGGGCCGCACGTTCGCGTCGTGGTCGAGGCGGCTGACCACCACGTTGTCGCCCTCGACCCAGGTGCGGGCGAGCGCCCGGGAGAAGTCGTACGTCAGCTGCGTGGCGCTGCGCCCGTGCACGATCCCGTCCGGCACGGCGCCGAGCAGGTCGGCGTACGCCGTGCGGAACGCGACGACCGCCTCGCCGGCGTTGCGCTGCGAGGTCGACCCGATCCCGCGGTTCGACAGCGGCGCGGTGAGGGTCCGGGCGATGGCCTCTCCCACGACGGTCGGCGTCTGGGTGCCGCCGGGGCCGTCGAAGTAGGCCGTCGGCCCGGCGAGCGCGGGGAAGGCGGCACGCAGCGCGGCGGTGTCGAGAAGCAGGTCGAGAGGCATGCGACGCGCTACTGGAGGTATCCCTCGACCTCGTCCACCGGGCGCACCTTGGCCTCGTCCGGGTCCTTGCCGGCGTCGCGCATCCCCTGGCGCTGGCGCAGGAGGTCCCACGCCTGGTCGAGGGCCACCTCGACGCGCTCGCGACGGGCGGGGTCGCCGTGGTTGGTGGCGTCACGCTCCTGGGCCACCAGGTCGTGGATCTTGGCCAGGATCTCGTCGTCGTTCATGGGGCCATCATGCCGGTAGCCCCCGTACGCGCCGTCGGCCGGTTTCGGCCCGCGCCCGGCCGGGAACCACTGTCACCATGACCGAGACGACGTGGTTCTGGATCGGGACGATCGGGATGGCGCTCGGTGCGGTGGTCATCTTCGCGGTCAGCAAGCGGCGCACGCAGGACGAAGAGGCGCACACGACCGTCCACGTCGTGGTGACCGTCGTCGCCGCCTGCTCCTACCTGGCCATGGCCTTCGGGCAGGGCGGGCGGGAGCTCGGCGGGCGCACCTTCTGGTACGCGCGCTACCTCGACTGGACGATCACCACGCCGCTGCTGCTGCTCGGGCTGGCCATGACCGCGCTGCACGGCGCCCACCGACGTCCGGCCCTGGTGGCCGCCGTGCTGGGCGCGGACGTCCTGATGATCGTCACGGGCCTTTTCTCGGGTCTGTCCGACGACCCGACCCACCGGTTCGCGTGGTTCCTGGTGAGCACCGGCGCGTTCCTGGCGGTCTACGCCGCCCTGTTCGGGCCGCTGCGCCGCGAGGCCGCGCTGCGCGACGACCGACGACGCCGCGCGTACGTCCGGAACTCGGCCATCCTCGCCGGGCTGTGGGGCGTCTACCCGATCGTGGTCGCGCTCGGCCCGCACGGCGCCGGGGTCATCACGGCGACGACCGAGACCGGCTGGATCGCCGTCGTGGACCTGCTGGCCAAGGTGGCCTACGGCCTCGTCTGGAGCCGCGACAGCAGCAGGATCACCGACGACGACCTGCACCGCGACGAGATCACGCCGGTCCCGATCAGCGACCACCCGGTCCCCACGAACGGTCAGCGGTCGTAGCGCTGACCCTCCGGCTTGGGCGCGGAGGCCCAGAAGACGATCAGGACGATCACGCCGACCAGGGGGACGAAGTAGATCAGGTTCCACCAGCCCGACCGGTTCGTGTCGTGCAGGCGACGGGTGGACAGGGCGATCAGGCCGACCAGCGTGGCGAGCCCCCAGAGCAACGAGAGCACCGACCCCCTGACGCTCCAGGCCATCACGTCGCTGAAGTACTGGTTGAACTGGTCCTCGGAGGCCGGCGGGAGAGGTTGGGGGCCCGCGAACAGACGGTTGATCGCGCTCAGCACGAAGGAGACCAGGGTCGAGACCAGGTACCACCACCAGAACTCGGCACGGCTGGCGCGGCCCGTGAAGGTGGCGTACTTCTTGAAGAACCGGCGCACCGCCTGACCGATGGTGGCCCCGTAGAGCGGCTGCGACAGCGGGACCTCGCCCAGCTGGCCGTAGGGCTGCGGGGGCTGCCCGTAGGGCTGCTGCGGCTGGCCGTACGGCGGCTGCTGGCCGTAGGCCTGCTCCGGCTGCTGGCCGTACGGCGGCTGCTGCGGCTGGCCGTAGGGCTGCTGCGGCTGCTGCGGCTGCTGGCCGTACTGCGGCTGCTGGCCGTAGGGCTGCTCCGGCTGCTGGCCGTACGGCGGCTGCTGCGGCTGGTCGGGCTGCGGGTCGGGCTGCTGACCGTAGGGCTGAGACATGCGCGTGAGACCTCGGGGCTCGGGGACCGGACGCCGCAACCCTAGGGGTCCAGGGGGTCCGGGGTGCCGCCCGTGACCTACTTGTGCCCGACCTGCTCCACCGGCCGTCCGCGGTACGCGCGAACGAGCTCCTGCCAGGTGACCGGAAGGGTACCTACTGGTTTACGGCGGGACTCGTCTCATCTGCTGATCAGGTGCAACCATCGACGCACCAGACGCCCGAAGGCTGGGTGACCGAACGACGAGGAGCAACGATGACTGATCAGACCGTCGAGAGCCAGGCCACCGAGCCGCAGTCCTGGACCCAGCTGGGCAAGGAGATGTGGACCTACCTCACCGGGCGCGGTGCGGCGATCAACTACAAGCTGATCGACATGACCGTCGAGGTGCCGCGCGACACCGGCGCCGACGCGCCGCGTGCCGTGTGGAAGCTGGACGGCACCCTGCAGATCACCACCAGCGACAACGACCACTGAGCACCACGTCGCTTCACGCATGAAGATCGTCGCCGACCTGCGCTTCACGGTCACGACGGACGACGACCGCGACCCGCACCCGACCCCGACCACGGGCCAGGTGCGGGCCGACGGCTCGGACGTCACCGTCGAGCTCTCGCAGACCCCGTCGTTGGCCGGGAAGGGCACCCGCCCCGTCGTCCGACCGCTGGCCCGGTCCCTCGACGACCACGGACTGACCGTTCACCTGGTCGGTCCCTCAGGCCCGCTGCTGCACGTGGGTCACGGCGTCCGTGCGCCCTGGTGGCAGATGCCGGCGACCGGCAGCCGCTTCGTCCGGGTGGCGTCGATCCCGATGGCCGTGCGCTCGCTGCGCGGGCCTCGGCTGTTCAAGGTGGCGCTCCCGCCCTTCGTGGTCCAGCCCGGCATGGCGCTGGCCAAGACCCGAAGAGAACGCGTCTTGATCATCGCCCAGCAGCTGCTGCGGAGGGTGACGAACCGGCGCCGCTGAGCGCAGGATGGGACGGTGGCTTCCGCGGCACCTCCCGCTCCGGGCGGCAGGCCGATCCGGGTGCTCCCCGCGGACGAGGCGGGTTTCCTCGCCATCCAGAGCCTCTTCGGCGATCGGGGCCCGGCCGCGCGCTGCCAGTGCCAGCGCTACAAGCTGCACCCCCGCGAGTCGTTCGCGGGTCAGCCCGTGGAGGTCCGCGCCGAGCGGTTGCGTGAGCAGGTCGAGGGCGACGGCGTCGAGGATCCCCGGAGCTGCGGTCTCGTCGCCTTCCTGGACGAGCACCCGGTCGGCTGGTGCGGGGTCGAACCCAGGTGCAGCTATCGCGGTCTCGTCCGCAGCCAGCGGGTGCCGTGGGACGGCCGCCGCGAGGACCGGACAGATCCCGCGGTCTGGGCCCTCACCTGCCTGTACGTGCGCCCGAGCCACCGGCGCCACGGCGTCAGCCGGACCCTGGTCGCGGCCGCGGGCGACGCCGCGCGCACCGGCGGGGCCCGCTTTCTCGAGGCCTACCCGATGACGACCGCGGACGCCCTCTCCGACGAGCTGCACCCGGGGCTGCTCCCGGTCTTCCTCGACGCCGGGTTCGACGAGGTGACGCGGCCGACGAAGCGGCGGGCGGTCGTACGGCTCGAGCTCGCGCCCACCCAGCCGGGCACCGGGCGGTAGCTCTCGCGGGCGCCGGACGGACGTTCCTCGGGCAGCAGGCGGGACACCGGAAGTCCTGCCCAGGGCCGGAAGCCGGAGGAGGACCCGGGGTGCGCGCTCCGACGGTGCTCACCACGACGGATCTTCGATCACGCGTGGCCAGACGACTCCGGCCCCGCTGCCAGGTCGACGAAGGGGTCGACCTGACCGATCCGGCTGCTGACGGTCGAGCCAGGTGCCCATCTCCGGGGTCAGGTGATCGACCTCGAGCATCACCGCGCTGCGCCGGGCGTCGTGGCGGAGACGCCGACGCTGATCCGCGGCCAGCCGTCCGGGACGGCGTCGAGGATCGCGTGGGCTGCCTCGGTGTCAGTTCCCGCGACGCGAGGCTCGGACCACGACGAGGTCGAGGAAGGCTCGGGTCCCCAGCTGTCGACGCGGACGGATCGACCGGTGAGCACGCCGCGCACCTTCGCCCGGACCGAGTCGGCGGGCAGGTCGGTCCCGTGCAGCTCGACGACGGCCCAGGAGCCGGAGCCCAGCCTCTCCGCGATGTTCTCGCGGCGGGCGACGTCGGCAGCGTGCGGGTCCTCAGCAGTCCAGCCTGGATCCTCGGCGAGGAACATCCGGCGGAGCTGCTCCGGCCGGGGCAACCGGCTCGGTGCCGGCAGCTCGGTCGGCACCACCACCACGCGTGCGCCCAGGTGAACGACAGTCCCGGTCACGACGACGGGCCTGCTGGCTTCGTCCATCTCCCGACCGTACGACGGGTGGAGCCGCCGTCAAGGCCCTCACCGAGGTCGTGCCCCTGGTCGCGGTCTCGAGCAGACGGCCCTGGACGGGCGATCGTGTGCGGCTCCACACGTCGTACGGGACGCGCGCTGGAGCCTCCTCACGGGGTCGGCAGCTCGCTGAGGCCGAGCCTGCCCCTCCTCTGACCGCGGTGTGAAGACGACCCGGGAGACCGAGCTGCGTGCCACCACCTCAGGAGGATGAGCGACCGCTCTCCGCAGGCGACGCACCCGACCGGGTCAACGAGGGCGCGCAGCTGATGGTGGTTCGTGCCGGCGGCTCGACCCGTGATCAGGAGGCCCGGCAGAAGTGCCTGACACCCTGACGGCGACGCCGGTCGCGCTCGAGCCGACCACAGACATCCGCGTCGATCCCCTCGAGCTCACGATCTCCACCGACCGGATCGGCAGTCTCGCCGTTCCCCCGAACCGGCCTTGCGCCGATCGACAAGAAGGCCACCAGGCCCGCTGCAGCTCTCGGCCGGCCGACGATGCTCCGGCAGCCCACGAAGATCCCCAAGACCTCGGACGAGGTCGGCTTCTACCGCCGCTACGAGCACGGGCTGGTGCTGTGGCGGACGGACCGCGGCGCGGTCGCCATCCACGGGCTCGCGCATCGACGCGCTCATGTCGTGGCCGGTCACGTCGGGTGGCAGCTGAACGCGTCGCAGCCAAGCATTGTCAGGGGGCTCCTGGGTAGGAAAAATGAG
>Ga0210040_10006287_pt1 | contig 14829 bp, 7 predicted proteins | sample CryGeyCG12114_NA_FD_185462 | JGI IMG/M metagenome (GOLD analysis project Ga0210040, IMG submission 185462) | Groundwater microbial communities from aquifer - Crystal Geyser CG19_WC_8/21/14_NA (SPAdes) (version 2) | ecosystem: Environmental > Aquatic > Deep subsurface > Groundwater | place: USA... | reverse complement strand
CTAAAGATTCGAATAGATTTGATTAGTATTTGATTCTGAATTATTTAACGTTTACTTTTTCTTGTTTTTTTCTTTTCCGCGCTTTCGAAAAATAGTAACTCGCGGAGTTTTTCCGCTTGATTATTTAAACTGAGAAAATGAGCAATGAATTATTGTTGCCACAACATTTTACAGATTTAGTGATTTACTTTGTATAAATCGACCATTTGTCGGGGATAGCCAAATAACATGGGGCAACTTTTTTTTACTCTGAAATGAACTACATAGGACTATTGAAATCCTGTAGCATTAATTGAGACCACTTCATTTTATTTTCACTCATATTACATACAATTAGGAAGTAGTACAATACGAATCGCAGTTTTAAACTTAAATTAATGGTGATCAAATCAAAGCATTTGCACTTTGAAAACCCTACAGACAGGGAACGAGGATACACTTAACTTCCAATATCTGCTGCTGAAAAGTATGCATTTTGACTTTTTTAACTGCGGTAGATAAATAAGTACAACTGACCATCTATATAAATCCGTAAATCATACAATCTATAATCGAAACTTACAAACATTTTGTTGAACAGTAAGACCTAGAATATTGTTTATTTAAATCGAAATAAAAGCAGTGACTAAAACTAAATGAACAAGATGATGAAAAGAGTTAGTAAGTCATACCTTCATTCAGTCAAGCATACTAACAAGTCACTGCACTTGCAAGACAAAACAATCGAAATCTGAAGAAATACAATAAAGAAAATGCTCGTCATTTAGTAGACTTCATTTATAATCAGCAGTTAGTGGTTTATCGTGGTACAGCCGCACAAATCTGAAAATCTGATACGCGGATTCGATTCAAATATACAGAATGAACATGAAAATGTTACATACAGTAAAAGGTTAAGTTAGTACGAAATAATACAAACGCCCCACATAAACAGGAAGATATAACTCAAAGAAAGTAATCTGGTTGAGGCTTCTTGGATGGAACTCCTCTGGACTCTTGAGGAGCGGCTTCGAAAATAATAAATTCTCTCTGTAGATGTTCATCTAACTCAAGTATTGCTGCAACGTTTCCACACCTAAACCGAGAGAAAAATAGTTTGTTTCAATTTGTTAGCTCAGAGTCTGTACAAAGTACAAAAAAATCAATGTCGGAGAAATCCTTGATTTTGACGTAATACCTATAACAGTAGTTGGGGGCAGACCATACAGTTAAAACAGTATCTTGGAAATGCCACTTGTATCCTTCCATGACCAGCTGATGGGCGCGACATATTAACTCAATATCATTAGCTGAGTTGAATTGCTGCACAATATCAGATCCGAATAAGTATCCTGCCCCTCGAGGGCTTACTCCCCAACCAGTTGTGTCTATGAGAGCATATTGATAAAATTAAAAACATAAATCACAATTTGAAGCTTTTAACTATGCTATTAATTTTTTTTACCTTCAGGGTCGGACCAAAGGAGATCGCACATAGGACCGTCGTGTGGCACTTCCTGTTTTCTGTCTATTGCTCTAATTTGATCTAAAGTTTGAATTGATGGAGATAGGCCACCGTGAACGCAAAATATCTGTAAAACAGAAGGAGAAATGAGCACACTTGATTTCCTTTCGACATCTTCAACACCATAATGCATTCTTCAAGCAATGGAACAAATTCCTTACCTTTCCGTCGATGATAGCAGAAAGCGACAAATAGTCAAAAATCTCAGTACAATATCTCCAAACAGTAATAGATCCGTATTTTCTTAAACACTCATCGTAAAAGCCGTAAACTTGAGTAATTTGGCGAGACTCGTGATTACCGCGTATCAGTGTGATTCTGTCGGGATATCGGACCTGTAATTTGAAAAGTGGATGTCAGATCAGCTTTTTTTTCAGCCATAAGAATTAAGAATATACATTATCTCATGATAGTTTTGTTACCTTTAGAGCTAAAAGAAGTAGAAATGTCTCCACAGAATAAAATCCTCGATCTACAAAATCACCTAAAAATAAATAATTCGTTTCAGGAACATCTCCTCCAACTTTGAACAATTCCTTGAGATCATAAAACTGTCCATGAATATCTCCACAAACCTTGTGCCAAAAATTACATATAAAATCAACATTTAATCAGTGAATTGTAAACGAATATCTTCGATACTCGATGGTGAGAAAACCATAATCCTTACAGTGACAGGCGAGTCAACTCGTTGGACATTTGATTCCTCCACAAGAATTTCTCTGGCTTTCGCACATAATGCTTTCACTTCAGACTCCTTAATGATTTCACATCTTTTGAGCTGTTCAATTTGACGATCCAAATCGCCAACCCGGTGAGGTGCCATTTTCATCTACGACACTCAGGACTCGGACTCAGGATTCCGGGTGACAAACAATATGCTTAAATAAAATTTCCTATCCAAACGAAGAATTATAGTTGGTGAGATTTTCCAAACACAAATAAAACAAACAAATAAATAGTAAAAAAACAAAACGTACCTGTCGGAAAGCCGGAAATGAAAAGACTGATTCGTAATCGTAAGTGTAATAAAATTTCCTTGGATCAGTCAGGTAAAAAAAACAATCTACCGTAACCGTACTGTTTCCCAAAAAATATAAGACCACTCGTTCCTACTAAATAGTGACGCAATGCTCAAGTTTACCAAAAAGTGCGGAAAAATTAATAAAAATTCCGGATTTCACTTAAGACAGAGCCAGACAACTTCTTATTGTTGCTTACTTTTAGCAAACTCACTGATTTGCCTCCTATGCCACTTAGCTGTCGCGACGTATACTGTATGTTCCCTACCTTTAGTACACTGCGCCACGAAGTAAGCGAAGTGAAGATTCTTTTTCACAGATGATTTTCACGTCGGAATTACACTTATTGCAAACTGTAGAGTCTAGTTTGTTAATTTCTACAATCATCGTTTACTACCTGTTTTTTTAAATGACCTTGGATTTGATGAAAAATGTTCTGAAATTTTTTATTGATCGTGGTCAGCAATGAAATCCTAAAATATTTTTATTTGAATTCTAAAGAAAGAGAAAAAACTTGTGATCGTCGAGCAGACTAAATTTTTGAGTTAAAATAAAAATTTTGCATTTAGACAAAAATAGAAAACTCACTATGGGTGAGGAATATTTAAAAACAGACAATAGTTGCAAATTTAGATTAGCAACTTAATGCATCTTAAAATTGTGTAATTTTGTGATGGGATTGATTCATTCCTTTTCGTCAGATTTGGCTTAAGTTTTGGTCAAATTAAAATTGTATTACAAATAAATTTATCTCCTCAGATGTAATTTTGTTTTGAGTCTAATATTTTGTATCATAAATTTATTTACACGAAAAAAAAAGTAGGATGGTACGGAGCAATAATGATGTAGAAGTATTTTGCTCGGCGCATAGGGCTTTCAATGTTATACTACCGCTGCTGCTCCCACCGATTCTTCAAATTGTTGATACTTTTTACTGACTTACTTAAACAACAAAACGCCGCTGGCTTTATTTATGAGATAACTTTTAACATTTCGTTATCACCTGGACATGTAATTAAGGTAATCTCATTGTACCCCAATTTGACGTAAACAGTTTTCTAGTAAACAATATGGAATAGATCGTGCCATTCTGATATTAATACTGTTGTGAATTACTTGTGGGAGTGTGCGAGTATAAATTATTACTATTTATCTGATTTGTTTTTAAATTTCTATGTGCACTGTAAAAGCTAAGTTGACATTTTCCTTCAACCAAAACAAAGTGTGAAGTATAGATATTTGGTTTTAAACTTCGACAGAAAGTGATGTGTCAGTGAAAAATGACAGAACCGTCAAGTTGTTCAAATTTTTGACGTCGACATACAACTAGGTGTGTCGATTTTTTACCCTCAGTAGATTTTCTGTTTCTTTTTCGAACTTACTCATTTTGTTCATTCGTATACATAATTAGCCTTAAAACGATCGAAACGATATGGGAAACATTCACACTTGTGGACCAAATGAAGCCATCATAGTTTCAGGTAATGTGAACGGAATTAAGCTTACATTTGCCAATAATTAAGCAAAAATTTGATGCCTATAACTTTATTAAGTATCAATGCCATCAACTTAAAATTCTCTGTGTACAGAAATGTTTAATCATGACATAATTCAGTGCATTGCCCTTTAAAAAATCACACTTGACAGATGACAAAGAAAACAGCATACAAAACGCTAGAACTATGGTACAAAATTCTGCAAAAACATTGCATTTTCCATAACAGTAACATAGAAACTATCACAACGTACAAATGGCTTGGATCATTATGAAGCATTCAAATACAAATTGTAAAAAATGGATAATAGCAATAGGGGCGGTGGTGGTTATATTCACTCACTCAGTCAGTCATACAGCAAATATGTTCTTATGACTGTGTGTCAACCATTTCTGCTTGCGAAATTTTCATGCGTCAGTTTTCTGAGAATCAGTGTAAGTATACGCAGTTTTCCTTTTGCATCTATGTGCACCATTTGCATACTTAACACATTGGTTCCTCTATTTTTCAATCCAACAATAGTCTCATCTATATATAGTTCAGTTTTGGTCCCAGTAGTTGTAGTATATTATAACTTTATATTGCAACCATAGCCAGAACCAGCTGTAGCATCAACAGAATAATATTTACATTATTTGCACTTCCTTCCTTCTCTGCTTTATATTATGTGATAACTAACTAACTACCGTGTATCAAAATGTTTCCTAAATTGTATACATAAATTGACAATATGTATGAACTGGATGGGTTACTCATTATATTTACAAATGTAGATTGGTAACTGCAATCGCAATTGAGTCCAAATCTACTACTATTTATGCTTCAAAATACTGTACACTGTACAACAGATACAAAAAGTGAATAATAATGATATACCCAGCAAAATATAGCTGTAGGGAGAAAAGTAGAATCCAAGAAAAGTTTTGGCACAGGAACACAACAACTTTTTAAAACAATTTATGCGTAAAGTCACAATACTGGTAGTGTTGACTTGACCGACAGACAAAGTGGTGGCTATGAGAAACAGTAGCAGTAGTAGTAGTAGTACTTGTTTCTTATTCTAGCTTATTTTTCTTTCACGATTTTTTTGGGACTGCTACCGGGGGCCTTGGGGGTGTAACCGGGTCTGTGGACTCACCCCAATCTTCTTTGATCATGTCTGCTCCTTTTTCTCCAATCATGATGGTTGGAGCATTTGTATTCCCACTGACCACATTGGGCATAATAGATGCATCAATTACACGAAGATTTTTCACTCCGTAAACTCTCAGTCTTGGATCTACTACTGCTTCAGGGTCACTGGCTGGACCCATTTTGGCTGTACCACTGTGATGATAAATTGTCACTGTGTAATGCCTACAAATGGGAGTGAAACAAACCATAAGACAAGGATGAGCTTTTAAAACTAATCAACGGATTTGTGAACATTCAGTTAGTGTAGTTACCTAATAGCGCATTCCCAATAAGCGTCGCTCCAAGGCTCTAGATGTTTGCAGCCTGGCATAAGATTTGGATTGATTCGAGAATTGAGCCTTTGGAATGCATTGGTTTGGCTCATAGCTACGGCTATTTTTGTCCCTTCTACCAAAATTTTGGCATCTCGATCATCTATGTGTACACAAAAGGATGTGGGATTGCATATTATTCTGTAAATTTCAGTAGTTGTATATTCAGTTCAGCGGTTGTATATGTATACCTATCATGTAGTTGGGATAAATAAGGATTTTATCCAATGGATTTCTCGTTCTCAACTTCAAATATCCTTTGCTATAAGGTCGTAGCAACATAGGGATGACCGACCACGTGTCACGGAATTGAATAGGCTTGAACATTTCATCATACACTTTGTCGGAGATGCCATGAGCTTTCTTGATTTGCTTTCCCCCGTCACTTGAAGCCCTAAAAATGAGCAGATAAACCCATATATGTAACCCAGTAGCAAGGCTAAACTTTTGTTATTTCCTGCTTTTTATTCATGTATAAAAGTTCATTGCCCGTAAATGCTTTTACGTGGGACTCGGGGAGGACACCACATTAATACACAATGTTGGGAAGTCATACATGTTCCATATTTTACTACTTACGAGCCAGCAACAAAATGGAATTCAATATCGGGAAAGTCATCCGTGGCATTGGCATATTTGGTATTCACCCAGGCTACACCTTCCACACCACCCAAAATAGTGAGGGGTCCTCTTCCGTAAACGGCGTACTGGATAACTGATGCCAAGTTCTCGTACCGAGACTGCATCATGGACACTGGCTTGTCGACTAGAAAAACTAAACCTCCGAATCCAATATGATCTTGGAGATTTTTTCCGACGGGAAGATCCTACACAAAATTCCGTACATATTACTACTTTCAATTACACATGTTCACATTCACGCCTGAAAATTGAATATGCATACTTTGACTAGAGGGATCCCCATTTCCTTCAAATGGTCCGCTGGACCGATTCCAGACAACATGAGCAGTTGTGGACTATTGATTGCCCCACTGGACAAAATCACTTCTCTCCTAGCTCTTGCTGTGTGAACGCGGCCATCCCTTTGGAATCTGACTCCATAGGCTCGCTTGTTTTCATCAATGAGTACATTCATGCCATGAGAATGCATGGCTACATCTAAATTCGGTCGATTCCGAACCGGTCGGATAAATGCTTTTGCAGCACTACATCTAGAACCTCTCCGAATGGTTCCTTGAGCAATCATGAACCCTGTCTGCTTCTCACCATTACCATCTCGGTTTTCATAGCCCATCTCCATGCCAGCTTCCACAAAATGTGTGGCCAATGGAGTTCTCCAGGGAGCTTCTTGTACAGTCAAGTACCCGCCAGCTGAATGGTACTTGGTTGCCGCCAAGTAAGGGTTCCGATTGTCCTCGGATTTCTGCACAAATGAGACAGTTCCATATTCCAATGTTAAACTACTCAATCATTGCCTGTTAAATGTTTTGGTATGCTTCATCAGGACATTTTACCTTGAAATAATTGAGAACATTATCATATCCCCAACCTGGGCAACCCATCTCCTCCCAGGAATCATAATCTCGTTTATTCCCTCGAATGTACAACATGTAGTTAAGAACAGAAGAGCCTCCTAGTACTTTTCCTCTGGGCCAATTACACCTGCTGTCTGTGATAGTAAAAGTTTTTTAGTTAGTTAGTATTGTAGACATTGAAACAAGACTTTGTTAAATATGGAGGTAAAGGAATGTGATGCAATTCTGAGGGGTTTTTATGTGCACCACATAATGAGTGTTAAATCCGCTTAGCAAGCACACTACTATTTAGCTTGTTAGTTTGTACCTATGAGACCAAGACATGCGGTCGGCTGTGGTTCTGTTTGAAACTTCCAGTCAATGTTGCTCTTTTGAAGGTAAGCTGCTACAGCAGGCACATCTGAGATCTCATTTTCATCTTCTCCTGCTTCCAACAATAAAATTTTCCAGTGTGGGATTTCACTGAGTCGATTTGCCAGCACGCAGCCTGCTGAGCCTCCGCCGACAATGATGAAATCATACCTGAGAAATGAGAGGAAATTAACTTTTAAGAGCCACTTGTAATGAGTTTCTGTATGAGTTGTTTGCTCTGAAAATTTGACTTGGAAACTTTGCATATCATTGAATATTTCTCTTCGTTGCTCCATTATATAATCCATCTTTTATGGTTTTCTTTCTGTACAATTTAGTTAGTTACCCTGTTTGGTGTGTTTGATCTTTCATTTACTTTCATCTTTCAACAAAACGCAAAACAAATTCTATTTTTTACTACGATTGTGGGTTATTCTCATTCATAATTACGTATGATAGCAGAACGCATCACTAGCTTGTAGATCATACAAAGTTGACCATCCCCTACTCGCTCTCTTATTGAAAAATTCGATTCATAGAAACATCAGTCCATAAGTTTCCTGGGTTTCCTTTATAGTTTTCACACTCACTCATGTAAGCCGTGGAATATGGAAAACTGAATTTTGGTCCTCCTGATTGTCTCAGTCAGTGAATAATTGATACTAAATATAGAGCTCTAGAGCTGCTAATTACTCCCTCCCTATACTACTAACTACAGTGGTTTTGTTTTGCTTTTATTCTACTCCTCATTCTCTTCTCATTATGATATTTTTGGTCTTGCTGCTCATTTTACTAACTAACAACTAACTAACTATAGAACTCACTCTTTGTCGACTGAACGCGCATTCCTCGGATGAGCTTCTGGGTCCATTGAGTCATATCGCATATAGCCCATCATGCCCATCATGACGGGTAGCATCCATAGTCCTGCTGTGAGCACACTCGCCGTAGAGAAGACTGCCATAGCTCATGCTCGTACGCCTTTTACCCGGATGACAATGAAACTACTAATATGAGCTGTCGTCTCCTTTTCTTGTGTGAAATACTCATCTGCGTAGATCAAAGAGTTTCATAATTACAACAACACTGCGTGCAAATCATACTTGGAACTTGAATCCCTCTCCCGGCAATTTAAGCTTCACAAAGTTCCCGGTAATTACTCTCTCATGTGCACATACTACATGCATAATGAAGAATTTATTTGTTTCATATAGTCAGGATTCGCACACGGGTTGATTAGTTAGTAGTAGTATAGACTGTGGTACAGTATGCAGCTTACCAAATGTATCACTAATGAGCAAAATTAGTAGTAGCACAAACTGACTGAGTGGGAATTCAGCCTCCAGGAGATATAATAAACACTTATTCACAGTCAAAGGGAATTGTTGCCTCAACTTGTCACCAACTTATCAACTAGACTAACCAAGAATGATGAATGAGTATGGATATTGTAGTCTGTGCGTACCCATAACCACATGGATTCCCATTCAGGCTATTTTTAAAGATGAAAAGTGCAAGTGTTTATGATGATGGGGCTTGAACCATGTTTTCACTGGTTATGGCTTATCTGAGTTACAAACTAACTAGCTACCTAGTTTTAGTAGCACTATTAACCCACTCAAACAATGTTGTTGTCGACCCGTGGTCATAAGCTAACTTAACGGATGACCAGAATGTACTAAGGAACTCATGCTGCAAGACTGTGTTGTCCATTGCTTGTTAGTTAGTCAGTAAGTGGTCATTTATTCATCAAAAGGTGCACTCCACATAGATATGTGTCTTTGAACTTTGTGTAGGTGATTGTAAACTGACTCTGTATAGTGTCTGACTGACTGAGCTGGCGAGCTCACAAAAGTATGCACTAACTAACTAACTAACTAACATATGTGAGAACGTGAGAAGACGGCAAGTTACACGTAACAACAACAATAGGTCATTTCCATTTCATCTTGTATCTAGCATGTCATCATAGTTAACATCTGTGAATGAAAATAATGGGAGCTCACACATTCACTCTCCCTTTCGCTTGCTCAAGCCAAAAATGTCACCGTGTATACCGTTTAGGGAGATGGCTAGCCCCAAAATGGATGAGTTGAAATTTGTTTTGGTGTCAGTTGTGGATTTGTGAAGCTATTGGGGAAATGACTGCATTTGCAGTTTTTGCTTTGTTTTTTACTATAGGGAGCATTTAAAGTGGAGGATTTTAGATTTTGCCTGTAGGAACGATATTTGTGTTTATAAGGTGTAAACAAGTCTGTGTTAGTAAGTCAAATGGCCGTAACCTGTTGTAATGCAATGAGTTTGCTGCTGCACCAAGTGCATTATAATAGTCAGTTAGTAGGCACATATTGGTGTAGAGCAGTGAATGAATTCGAGATGTTTTTTCCCTTGCATTCATTTCGTACTAACTAACTACGCCTTTTTTGATTTTATAACGATAGGAATGTAGTTAGTACGTATGGACTAGAGTACGTTTCACTTCCTTGACGGAATATTTATATTTGTAGTTATAGAAGAAGCCCATTTGTTTGCATTATTTTGGTCAGTGAAAATTAGTACTGGCTACTGGGACAAATGAGTATTGGGAACGATATGATTTGTAAATGGATTGTTACACCATACAGGTAGAAAATCATGGTCATAGAGCTTTGTGTGAATTTGGTACACTTACTTCCATTAGTATTGGGAAATCATTTTTTTGGGAACAAATAATAAATGTGTCGTTAGTTTAGTTGGTTATTAATGCAATAGTATGACCTGATGATTGTATTTTACAGAATTGATAACTTGCATAGTGTAGTTAGTTAGTTGGTCACCTGGGATGTGTGAAATCACTCATATATTTACAAATTCTATGTGAAGTTCATTCATCTTTCAATGTTTCCTGTATACGGTTATAAACTATGAGGAACGACCAATGAGTTTGTTCTACTTATGAATTCAGGCAATACATTCCTTCTTAGTTAGGCTGTAGCCGTGACATAGGATGAACTTTGCAAAAGATTTTATTTCATTTTATGCAATGTCATTTACTGATTAAGTTGGTTTGCTTGTAACCTTTACCCATTCTACATTGTTGATTACATTGTAGCCAAGTTTTTGCGTCTTTTTTAATTATTTAATTAGCTATAGCTTACCTTGAATTTTAAGTTTACACAGTCACTCACTATATGTGGTTGTTACATAAAATTTGCATGCATGTATTAAGTAACACTAACATTGTCTTTTACAGTTTGTGGTCAATTGTTTCACCATGATAATCTTTTAGTGTTTTAGTCACGGTATATTTTTACATTTAGTTAGCTTAATTTGCTTATATTGACATAATGTTGATGGCTCACTATTTATTACGCATATGGGCAGTGGTTAATTGTAATTGCGAATTTCTCACTTTGTTCCTATGATTAATTGTGTTCTCAGATAATAGAGATGGCACAAGAATTCATTAGAATGGAAATGAACACGCAACATTTTTTGATGCCGCAGATTCATTATTATTATTGCAGTGGTTTATTATTTTAATAGCCATGTGTCATTCTTATTATGATCTCAATTGTTTAGTAGCAACTAACATGCATAGTCAAATCTTTTTCCAGTCATTGTTTTGACAAGCATGCTTCAGTTGTGCAATAGAGTTGTCAATTGAATTCTTCATAGTTTACGCGTATAAAAATTAATCAGGCGTTTCTAACAGGAGGTGTTAATATCCGTATTATAATGAACAGATAAATCTTACAATGTAACAACAACGCGTGCCACGAGGATTTCAACAATGGAAGGGAGTTAGTGACTGTATGGTTTGACTTACGGATTGAAATTCGATATGCTTTTTGTTTGCTTAACTCGTATTTTCAATTAACTTTTCACGCCTTGAGGTAAACTTGCTGTTGTAGTTTAGTCAGTCAGTCAGTCTTCAGTATTGAGAAAATACATTTCAGAAATTAACTAACTAAGCCATCCATGTAAGTACGTGGCATTCACATTTGTCTTGTGTTAAATTAATTATACTTTTTGCCACAGGTTAATTGACTCAACTGAATTAACTACTTAATTGTTTCATAATATGAAAAGGTGGCTATTTTCATCAGCTATGGTAAACTATAGGCTCTAGGAAATTAATGAGCATCCTCCTCTTACTTATGGACTGCATATTAGGGGTATTCACGAGCACCGGGGTAACGGGGTATAAGGGTATTAGGGTAACTTTTTGCAATGTATTTAAATGGAGAAAAGTTACCCTTTTACCCTGTTACCGCGTTACCCCGGTGCTCGTGAATACCCCTATTGTCTATATGCCTGAGGATAGGGATAGACGACCATCTTTATGAAATGTTAAAGACTATACGAGCTAAGAACAAGGAACATTTTGTTGATGAAATCATTGCAATGTAGCAGTAATGAGTTCGCATCATTATTATTATCCATTGCGAAATTCCATATGTAAGTAATACACTGCTTGCATTGCTGTTGCGTTGCGAGCTTTTGCCAATGGTATTTTTTTCCACCACCAGGAATTGTAATAGTGAGTAAATATACTCACCTGTGACCACAACTGTTTAAAAATTTGCATTACACAGTTGGTTACTTCTAGTAGGGCATATGAGCAATTTCAGAATATTTAGGTCTCGTTCCTGAAGTGCAATGCTAATGAATCATATGAGCGCCCCAGTTTACAGTTTGACGTTAAAAAAACATGCTATGCGTGAAGAAGTTAGTGAGCAATGTTATTGGCTGGTCAATATTCGAATATGGATCGATAATAATACTAATACTAACTGAAACTAACTAACTAAAAGTTGTTCCTATACATGAACGCATTTGACTGACACGCATATTAGGATTACCGCATATTACTATGTATATTTGCGAAAGTTTGGACCGAATGACGCGCAATATAGAAAGAAAACAACGGTAAATTCCATATACAGTATTGAAATTCGGCTCCAAATTGAATTTTAGGGAGAGTCACTCATGTGCGCCAATTGTGGTTGGTTAGTTTGATAAAACACAATGGGAACTTTGCTTGTGTCTTCCATTCTATGCATTTATTGGAGAGAAAACTGGAAATCAGCTTACTAAACACAATGAATTATTCTATCTATGTACTCTTGTGGATTTAATGACATTTTATGAGCTCTGATACACGAAAGAAAATTAATTTTGCGAGAAACATGTAACTAAAAGCTTTTGTGTATTCATTTGGTCCCCACTAATTCTTTGAGGATGCATACGGAGTCCACTGACAATGAAACTCTATCCTTCAAAAGAGAAATGACTATAAGGGAATGAAAGTTTCCAAAACTTTTGTCTCATGCCTGCGTTGTTCTGGAATGCCTCATTCAAACTTTATTATAGCAAACACGTAGACAGTATTATTTACGTACGTACCCGTAGTTTGTAGTAGTTGGGAACTTGACCCATATCCTGATCATGTGGTATTCAACAGGCATTCACATAAAACTGTGGTAGCGGCCAAACTTTAGTATTATGGGTAACAACAATCCCTGTGTGTCTGTCTGTCACAACTAACTAACTAACTAAAAGTAAAACTAACCGGGTCCACTTCATTACTAGTCTGTGTATTCGACAGTGGTGAAAAAATTTGTTAACTGGTTGGTCACAAATAGCACGAGCACCCGTTCACAGAACTATGCAACACCTATAGTTCCCATCTTTTCACAAGTGTCAAGGACAAAGAAGACAGTTAGTTAGTTTGAAAGATCCCATAACGGGATCGAATTTTGCCACAGAATGATAAAAGGGAAATTTTTTCATTCCAGGGGAGGAATTTGTATCCAAAAGTTATGAATTGCACAGTATTGGGGCAACGGAACAATCATTGTATGATGACTAGAAGAATTTTCTGGGAATGAAAGGGAAAAAAGTGATCGAAACAAAAAGTGCTTAGTTAGTGATCTTGGCTAAGGTTTAGTTAGTTAGTTAGTTACAGTATGTATCGTTAGTGAGTGAAGTAAGTTGATTGTGTAGTATTATTGTTGGGAAGCATAAATTTCTCGATAAACCCCTTTCAGTACCGCTGATGCTGATACTTAATATGATGTGCAGCTTTCAATTGCTGTATTGCACGACTCACTCTGTGAGGTGGTTTGAGAATTTACGTTATTTGCTTCATAGTTAAAATGGGCCATATCTTGTAGAGCACATTATTGTTTGGGAAGTACATTTTACTTTCATTTTGTATGAACAATGTGAGATATAACGTGGGAAAGTATTTTAACCTTCACGGCATCTACCATTATTATTGAGTAAAGGTTGAGGTGAGGTTGAGTCCACTAAAATCGGGGTCAGTGTGTTGTCGAGTAAGTCAAGTGAAAATGAAAAGATCATTTTTGGGTCGATTCCCATCCTCTCTCGCTCTCTAGAGTATTTGTACGTGTAAAATCCTTTCGTTGGTATTGGACATTGCTTTTTACTATCAGAATGTCTGTCTATAGACACTAACTATAGTAAGAGGAGTCTGTACACCTTTTTTAGTTTATCGTAGACAATTTTTCTCACCCATTTTACCCTTTTAGCATTTATATAAAGGACCGCATGTTAATTACAGTACTGACGGCATCTTTGTTCCATTGTGGCACATTAGTCAGTGAGTTAAATAGTTACTTACATGTGCCTTTTGTAATATTAAAGGATGAATAAACATTTGCTTTAGCTAGAATGATTCCCTTGTTTATCTCATGTGTCCATTGAGGATATTAAATAGTGTGCTGCTGTTGCCTACCATGGACATTACTCTTCATTGTTATGTGAGGCTGTAAAGACTGGAGAAGAGGCTCTTTGGGAATGCTGCTCTGACATTTACTCCAGTCTAAACTGGAGACATTATGGCCAGTGTGAATGGAGTAACAGCTATTTATTTGACTGTCCAGGCCATAGGGAATATAGAGTAAGGTTTAATTTTGTCCATGTTTTGGGCTAGGATGTAATAGCAACACCAGAAGCATTAGGATCATCAAGTTTGTGCAATATTCATTATTGCGCCCATAATGAAACCTCATATAGTGTGATGATGAGCCATGGACCACAAGTGGTTTTATAATTAATGTATGTACCACAGAAGATGGCTAACCCCAGGAGGCAAATTCTTTTACTCAATTAATCCATCATGATGATACTAACTTTGTGTGTGTCTGTAGACTAAACTTAACCTAGTAGTTAGTTAGTAGCTGATGCAAATACATATATTGGCGATTTGGTTTGTGTGCACCAAAAAAAGTAGCCGAGTGTGTTAATCTGTATAGAGTCGAAAAGTTTCACTTTCTATGTAGTATAATGCATGCTGTGTACAGTTGATAAGTTAACTAACTAGGCTCTTATAGGCCAATGTAGAATACAGAGAGGAAGTTGAATTCTCATTGCTAGAATGACAATTAAGATCATGTGGGTCTCGTTTTGTGATATCGAATATGGGCTATGAGATGACTACCGTGTGAA
>Ga0210040_10006286_pt1 | contig 14832 bp, 8 predicted proteins | sample CryGeyCG12114_NA_FD_185462 | JGI IMG/M metagenome (GOLD analysis project Ga0210040, IMG submission 185462) | Groundwater microbial communities from aquifer - Crystal Geyser CG19_WC_8/21/14_NA (SPAdes) (version 2) | ecosystem: Environmental > Aquatic > Deep subsurface > Groundwater | place: USA... | reverse complement strand
CACCAGGTGGGCGAAGTGCACGAACATGCCGTAGACCGCTTCCGCGATCGTCTGGGCCGGGGCGGCCGGGTGGGCGATCCCCGCCGCGGTGAGGCGGTCGACGTACCGGGCGATCCGCTGCAGCGGGCGGTCCCGGAGCTCGTGCCAGATCGTGGCGATCTCGGCGTCGGCGAGCCCTTGGTGCTCGATCACCGTCAGGAGCTCCCGGTGGTCCACCGCTGCCCTGAGGTAGGCGGCGCTGGATTCACGGGCCAGCTCGTAGGGGTCCTCGGCGTCGACGTCGGGCTGCTCGTGCACCGCCAGGAACCGGTCGCGGACGCCCAGGGCGACGGTCCGGAAGACGTCGGCCTTGGAAGCGAAGTACACGTAGAAGGTCGCCCGGGACACCCCCGCTTCCGCCGTGACGTCCGCGATGGTCGTCCTGGCGTAGCCCAGCCGGGCGAACACCCGGCCGGCGCACGCGAGCAGCAACGACCGGGTCCCGCTCTCCTGGCCCTCCCGGGAGGTCCGCGCCGCCCAGGACGTCCGTTCGCCCGTCGCCGGTCGCTCGCCGGCCATCACCGACCGGCGAGCTCGGCGGTGATCCGCTGCCTGAGCTTGTACTTCTCGATCTTGTTCGTCAGCGTGCGCGGGATGTCGTCCACCACCCGCACGTGGCGCGGGCGCATGTGCTTGGGCATCGTGCTCGCGGCGAACGCGTGCACGCCTTCCTCGGTCAACCCGCTGCCCTCGGCGGGCACCACGTAGGCCACCACGTCGTCCTCGTCCCCCTCGGAACTGGGGATCGAGAAGACCGCGCAGAACTGGACCCCCGGGAGCGTGTAGAGCAGGTCCTCGACCTGGAAGGACGACAGGTTCTCCCCGCGCACCCGCATCCGGTCCCCCATCCGGTCGACGAAGTAGAACAGCCCGTCGGCACCGCGCACGGCCGCGTCCCCGGTGTGGAACCACAGGTTGCGGAACGCTGCCACGGTCGCCTCCGGCTTGCCGTGGTACTCGCGCAGGAAGAGCCCGGGCAGGCGGCTGCGCAGCGCGAGCTGCCCGGCCTCCTCCGGCGGGCACTCCTGGTCGCGTTCGTCCAGCACGACGGCCTCGACGAGGGGCGACGGGCGTCCCATCAGGCCCTTACGGGTCACCTGGTCCCCTACCAGGACGGGGATCCCGGCACGGGCGGCACGGTCCCGGACCTCCTCGTGGGAGCGGCCCGTGTAGAGGTCGGCCGGGGTGCCCTGACCGGCGGGTACCTCCTCCAGCACGACGGAGATCGGCGCCCCGGACTCCGTCTGGCCGAACCCGGCCGTCACGAAGTCGATGCCGAAGCGGCGGGCGACCTCGTGGTGGTGGAGCGGCAACGGCTGCATGTGCACCTTGTTGAGCGTGTTCGCCCGGTCCTCGGCGGTCGGGGGCGCCTGCAGGAGCCACGGCATCATCACGTCGAGCAGGATGGCCGTGGTCGCCCGGCGCGAGCGCACCCGGTCCCAGAAGGCGGTCGGGCTGAACCGGTTCCAGACGGCGACCTCGCAGCCGACCCAGGCCGCGCGCGCCACGTTCGCGATGGCACCACCGACGTGGTACATCGGCAGATCGTTGTAGATGACGTCATCGCTGGTCAGCGGCATCCGCAGGTTGAAGGTGTACTGCGCCATCCAGCGGAACGGCTGCACGACCCCCTTCGCCGGGCCGGTCGTGCCCGAGGTGTAGATGATGTTCGCCGGGTCGTCGAAGCCGACGACGACGTCCGGTGCCGCCGCCTCCTTCGTCAGCTCCGCCCACGGCAGCTCCGCCAGCACGCCGGCCGCGCGCGTGCCACCGTGGCCATGGGCACCGGGTGGCGCCTCGTACACCGCGACGACAGGACGTTCGGCCAGCTGGCCGACCACCTCGTTCAGGGCCGGCAGCAACGCCGCCTCGGTGACCACGAGCTGCGGCCGGGTGTCCTCGAGCTGGTAGGCCAGCAGTCGACCGGTGTAGGAGAAGTTGACCGGGCAGTACAGCGCGCCCGCCTTCCAGGCGCCGAACATCACCAGGGCGCTGACCAGCGGGTTGGTGCAGAAGACGCTGATCCGGTCCCCGGGGCGCACGCCGTGGGCGGCGAGGTTGCCGGCGATCGAGTCGGTGCGCCGGCCGAACTCGGCATACGTCAGCGTGACGTCGTCCTCGCCGTAGTGGAAGAACGGCCGGTCCCCGGCGGTGGCGGCCCAGTGGTCGAGCCGGGCGGTGATCAGCTCGCCGTCCTCGCCCAGCAGTTCGGTCAGGTCCTGCTCGGTCATCGTCGTCTCCTCCTGTGCATGGCCGGTGGCCGGTGTCATGGCCGGTGGCCGGTGTGGTCGCCGGTGGCCGGTGTCATGGCCGGGTGCCGAAGGACGGGCGCCCGGTGAGCTCGGGGAGCAACCGGTAGGCGTCGGCGACCCAGTCGCACAGCAACGCGCGGCTGTCCCGCGGGTCGATCAGGTCCTGCACGCCGAACTGCTCGGCGGTGCGGAACGGGGAGGCCATGGCCGCCAGCTCGCTGCGCAGCCGGGCCAGCTCCTGCTCCGGGTCCGCGGCGACCTGCAGCTGCGCCCGGAAGGCGGCCTCGATGCCACCCTGGACCGGCAGCGAGCCCCAGTCACCCGACGGCCAGGCCCAGCTGCGGCCCGCCCGGTGCCGGTTGACGATGCCGGCGCCGCCGACCCCGTAGACCCGGCGCAGGATCAGCTCGGCCTGCGGCACGCGCGCCTGGTAGACGGCGGCGATGGCCCGCGCGCCGTGCCGGATGGTGCCGCGGCGTTCTGCGGCGGAGCCGATCGTCATCCCGGCCTGGTCGGTGAGGCTGACGATCGGCAGGTGGAAGGTCTCGCACAGGTCGACCAGCCGGCCGACCGCCTGGCTGCCCTCCACCGACATGGTGGAGCCCCTGGCCGGATCGGTCGTGATGACGCCGACCGGGTGGCCGGCCAACCGGGCCAGCGCGGTCACCGTGGCGCCGCCGTACTCCGCGTACGGGAACACCGATCCGGCGTCGAAGACGGCGTCCAGGATCGGCCCGATCGGGTACGGCGCGCGCCGGTCCCGAGGAACGGCACCGAGCAGCCCGTCCTTCCGCCGTCCGGCCGGATCGGTGCTGCCGATCACCGGAGGCGTCTCGAACACGCTGCGCGGGAGGTAGGAGAGGAAGGTGCGGACCACGTCGAACGCCTCCGCCTCGGTGCGGACGAACCGCTCCACCGCGCCACTGCGCCGGTGGACCCCGGCGCCACCGAGCTCCTCCTTGGTCAGGTCCTCTCCGGTGGCGCTGCGCACCACCGGTGGGCCGGCGGTGAACAGCTGGCCGACGCCCTCCACCATGACCGCCAGGTGGGACATGACCAGCCGGGCAGCACCCAGGCCGACCGTGGGCCCGAGGCAGGCCGCGACCACCGGCACCAGCGACAGGTTGTCCACGACGGCGTCCCACCCCGGGTTGACCGGGATGTAGGTGAAGCCGGCCTCGGCCGCCATCTTGACGCTGCCGCCACCGCTGGCCCCGTCGAGCAACCGGACCACCGGCAGCCGCATCTCGCGCGCGTACTGCTCGGCGTAGATCTGCTTGGCGTGGATGGCGGCATCACCGGAACCGCCCCGAACGGTGAAGTCGTCGGCGCCCAGCACGACCTTGCGCCCGTCGAGCCGCGCCGTTCCGGCCACGAAGTTCGCCGGCAGCACCGAGGGGGCCTGCGTGCCGTCCCGGTCGGCGAACCCGGTGAGCGCACCGATCTCGCTGAAGCTCCCGGTGTCGGCGAGCAGCTCGATCCGCTCCCGGACGGTCAGCCGCCCGGTGTCGTGCTGCCGGGCGATCTTCTCCGGGCCGCCCAGCTGGTGGGCGAGGTCGTGCCGGCGGCGGATCTCCGCGACCTCTGCTGCCCAGTCCTCGCCCGGCACGGTGGGCGGCTCGGGGGCGGTGGCGGCCACGCCGTCGTCGTGGCCGAGGAAGACCAGCGGCGCGCCCTCCTCGACGAGCTCGCCGGTGGCGACGACCACCTGCCGGACGCGGCCGCCGCGGGCCGCGCGCACCACGTGCTCCATCTTCATGGCCTCCAGCACCAGGAGCTGCGTCCCGGGCGCCACGGTGTCGCCGTCGCCCACGTCCACCTGGACCACCACCCCCTGCATGGGTGCCGCCACGGACTCCGTCCCCTCGGGGGCCACCGGGGCAGCGGTCGGATCTTCCCCGCCGCCCGCCCGGTCGGGGTGCACCCGTCGGTGGGCCCCGGCGAGCAGCTCCACCAGGTGGTCGCCGATGAAGGCCGTGTCCCACTGCTCGGCGGTGACCGCCGGGTGCTCCAGCACGCTGCGCAGCAGCGGGATGTTGGACGGCACGCCCTCCAGCTGGAACTCGGCCAGTGCGCCGCTGACCCGCGCGCGGGCAGCCGGGAAGTCCGGGGCGGTGCTGACCACCTTGGCGAGCAACGAGTCGTAGCGCGGGCTGGTCCGGTAGCCGGTGTAGCCGTACGTGTCCACGCGCACCCCCGGCCCCGTCGGCGGGGTGAAGGCCGTCAACGTGCCGGACTGCGGGTGCGGCGCGCCCTCGGCGTCCAGCGTCTCGAGGTTGACCCGCGCCTGGATGGAGCAGCCCGTCAGCGCCGGCGGTGAGGCGAGCCCGAGATCGGCCAGCGAGGCACCGTCGGCCAGCCGGAGCTGCGTGGCCACGAGATCGACGCCGGTGACCTGCTCGGTCACCGTGTGCTCGACCTGCAGCCGTGGGTTCGCCTCGATGAACCAGAACCCGTCGGCGCCGACCAGGAACTCGAAGGTGCCCAGGCTCCGGTAGCCGACCTCGGCCGCCATGCGCAGGGCGGCGCCGAGGAGTTCGGCCCGCAGCTCGGGGTCCAGCCGGGGACTCGGCGCGACCTCGACCAGCTTCTGGTGGCGCCGCTGGATGCTGCAGTCCCGGTCCCACAGGTGCTGCACGGCGCCGGACCCGTCCCCGACGACCTGCACCTCGATGTGCCGCGCCGAGGGGACCAGCCGCTCGACGTAGATCTCGCCGTTCCCGAAGGCCTGCTGGGCCTCCGAGCGGCTGCGCGCATAGGCCTCGGCCACGTCGCCCGGGCTCAGCACCGCGCGCATGCCGCGGCCACCACCACCGGCGAGGGCCTTGAGCATCACCGGGCCGTGCTGCTCGGCGAAGGCGCGGGCCTCCCCGAGCGTGGTCGCGCGCTGCGTGCCGGGGAGCACCGGCACACCGAGGCGCTCGGCCAGGGCGCGCGCCCGGGTCTTGTCGCCGAACACCTCGAGCTGCTCGGGCGTCGGCCCGATGAAGACGACGCCTGCTGCGGCGCACTGGCGCGCGAAGTCGGCGTTCTCGCTCAGGAAGCCGTAACCCGGGTGGACCGCGGTGGCGCCGGCGGCCTGCGCCGCGGCCACGACCTGGGCCGCGTCCAGGTAGGCGGCCACCCCGCTGCCGGGGAGCACGTGCGCGTGGTCGGCGAGGGTTGCGTGCAGGGAGCCGGCGTCGTCCTGCGGGAACACGGCCACGGTGCCACGCCCCAGTTGCCGGACGGCCCGGATGATCCGGACAGCGATCTCTCCCCGGTTCGCGACCAAGATCCCGCTCACTGCGACCCCCACGTCCACTCCGTTGACGTTGACGTCAACGCCAAGAACCAGAATCTAGCCGACCTGTCACCGGGCGCAAGGCACCGAGAGGCGGGCCGGGTCCGGCGCGGAGCCCTCGGCGGCCGCCGGGTCGCCACGTCGGTCGCCTCGGTGCGCAGCTCCGATCCGGGAGGCTCAGGCCCGGAGCGCGGAGGACCTGGCCGCGCAGGGGCCGAGGACGCTGTCCCTCCCCTGACCCATCGTCGGGCACTACTGTGCTCTCCACCTCCACTGCGACCGGGGAGCCAGGCCATCTCCACTGAACGACCCGATCTGCGGACGCTCATCGACGAGCTCCTGGGCAGCCTCCGGTCTCCCCCGGCCCGGGGGTCGTGGGGGTCGTCGGAACACCCGGGCGTCGCCGGGGGCGCCGCTGATCCACTGCCGGCCTCCGCATTGCCGGTGCTGCTCCAGGCCCGGGAGTTGATCGAGCAGTACGCGCGCCGTGAGGCGGACGTGGAAGCACTGCACGACGCTGCCCAGGACCTGACTCGGATCCGCGATGTCGACCGGACCCTCCATGCCGTCACCGAGCGCGCACGTCAGCTGCTGCGCTGTGACGTCACCTACCTCTCTGCCCCCACGGACGACGGAGTGGAGGATTTCGCAGTGCGCGCCTGGTCGGGCCCCCTGTCGCCTGCGTTCCTGGGTACGCGCGTGTCCACCGGCAGTGGCCTGGGTGGCCGGGTCGCAGCGTCCCGGCGGCCCTGCCAGGTCGAGAACTACCAGGCCTCGGCGACCATCGCCCACACCGACTACCTCGATGCCCAGGTGGGCGCGGAGTCCATCATCGCCCTGCTGGGCGTTCCCCTCGAGGTCGACGGCCGACTGCTCGGCCTGCTGTTCGCCGGCCGTCGCGTCGCACGCCGTTTCGACGAACACGAGGTCCGACTGCTCTCCTCTCTCGCCGCGCACGCCGCCGTGGCGCTGGACAACGCCGCGCTGTTCTCCAGCCAGGCCGCGGCACTGGCCGAGTTGGGCCGGACCACGGAGACGCTCCGGGAGCACAACGCGGCGGTGGAGACGGCGGCCGAGGTCCATGCCCAGCTGACGGACGTGCTCCTGCACGGCCACGGGGTGCAGGCGATCGTCGAGGTCGTCGCCGACGCACTGGCTGTGGGCGTCGCGATGGTCGACGCCGACGAGCGCCTGCTCGCCGCGCACGGCGACGGCCCCGGTTCCCCCGTCCGCCCCCCGATCTCCGCCGACATCCGAGCGGCCATCGCCGCCAGCCGGGGCAGTGGCCGGTCCGTCCAGACCACCGCACCCGACGGGCGTCGGATCCACGTCAACACGGCAGCAGCAGGCCCGACGCACCTCGGGTCCGTCCTCCTCGTGGCTCCCCGGGACCTCACCGACGTCGACGTCCGGACGTTCGAGCGCGCCTGCCAGACCATCGCGGTGTCGCTGCTCGCCGACGCGTCGATCGCCGAGGCCGAGCAGCGAGCCTCCAGTGACGTTCTGCGGCAGCTCCTGGACGTCCGACGCACGTCACCGCAGGCGGTCGAGAAGATCGCCCGGCGCCACGTGCTGGCCAGCGGACCGGTCACCGTCGTGGTGACCGATGTCGTCACCACCGCGCCCGCTGATCGGGTGGGGTCCCTGGTCGCCGCCGCCTCGCGCCTCTGTGCCGAGTACGGCGGTCTCTCGGCGGTCCACGACGACCACCTGGTGCTCGTCCAGCCAGGGGAGGACCACGTGGTCGGCGAGCGCGCATGGACCACCTTGGCGCCGCTGGCCGCCGCGCCGCTGACGATGGTCGCCGCTCGACCGACGGCCTCCCTGCTGGAGCTCGGGGCTCTGCACGACGAGGCAACCCAGTGCCTCCGGCTCATGCACCTCATCGAGCGGACCGGCACGTGGAGCACCACCTCGGAGTTCGGCATGTACTCGCTGCTGTTCACCGCGGGGGTCGACGAGCGCCTCGACCACCTCATCGCCAGCCGCGTGGGCGACCTGCTCGACTACGACGCGCGCCACAACACCTCGCTGACCGGGACGGCGACGGCCTACCTGGAGTGCGCCGGCAGCCCTGCCGGAGCCGCGTCGCTCCTCGGCATCCACGCCAACACGGTCGCCCAGCGCATCGGTCGCATCGACCATCTGCTCGGCGTCGGCTGGCGCAGCTCACCCCGATCGCTCGAGGTGCACACCGCACTCCGCCTCCGCCAACTGCGCGACCGCCTGCGCGGGGAGCGGCGACTGCGGTGAGTGCGTCAGTCCAGGCCCAGAGCTCCCACGACGCGCGACGGTGACGGACGACCGAGCAGGTGCGTGACCGCTGCTCCTGCCCGCACCACCTTGGCGAGGTCGACGCCCGTGTCGATCCCCAGGCCGTGCAGCATCCAGAGCAGGTCCTCGGTCGCGAGGTTGCCGGTGGCACTGCCTGCGTAGGGACAGCCCCCGATGCCGCCGGCGGCGGCGTCGAACGTCGTGACACCGGCCTGGAGTCCGGCGTACACGTTGGCCAGCGCCTGGCCGTAGGTGTCGTGGAAGTGCAGGGCGAGCGAACCCGGCCCGACCCCCAGGTCCTGGTGGGCCGCGACCACCGCCCCGACGTGACCCGGGGTCCCGACCCCGATCGTGTCCCCGAGACTGACCTCGTAGCAGCCCGCGTCGATGAGCTGCCTGGTCACCGTCGCGACCTGCTCGGGCGGCACGGCGCCCTCCCACGGGTCGCCGAAGCACATCGAGACGTACCCGCGAGCATGCAGTCCGGCGGCGGTCGCCTCGCCCACGACCTGCTGGGCCGTCTCGATCGCCTGCGTGCGGGTCATGTTGAGGTTGCGTGCGACGAAGGTGTCCGTGGCGCTGACGAACACCGCGATGGCCGACGCCCCGGCTTCCCGTGCCCGGTCGAGGCCGCGCTGGTTGGGCACCAGGACCGGGTGCCTGGTCAGGTCGTCCCCCCGTGCCGCGAGAGATCGCACGACGTCCGATGCATCGGCCAGCTGCGGGATCCACCGGGGCGACACGAAGCTCGTCGCCTCGACCATCGGGAGGCCCGCGTCCACGAGGTCACGGATGAAGGCGAGCTTGGCCTCGGTCGGCACGAGCGCCTTCTCGGCCTGCAGCCCGTCCCGGGCACCGACCTCGTAGACGGTGACCTCGGTAGGGAGCCCGGGCGCTGGATGATGCGCGGGGAACCCCACGTCCAGCGCGCTCATGCGCGGGTGGGTTCGCGCATCTGCGCGAGGACCACGGCAGCGTGGTCCGTACGCACCGTCTTGTCCGCGATCAGCTTCGCGACGACCGCTGCGACCTCGTCCGCCTGCGCCCCCGCGGCGACGGCGACGTTGCGGGCGTGCAGGGACATGTGACCGCGCTGGATCCCCTCGGTCGCGAGCGCCCGGACCGCTGCGGCGTTCTGGGCCAGCCCCACGGCCATGATGATCTCGGCAAGTTCGCCGGCCGTCTGCACGCCCATGAGCGCGACGTTGGCCTGCGCCACCGGGTGCACCTTCGTGGCACCCCCGACGAGGCCGACGGGCATCGGCAGCTCCAGGGTCCCGACGAGGTTCCCGTCCCGGTCCTTCTCGAACCGCGACATGGACGTGTAGCGCCCGTCCGCGGCGATCGCGTGCGAATGGGCACCCGCCTCGACTGCCCGGGTGTCGTTGCCGGTGGCCAGCACGACGGCGGTGATGCCGTTCATGATCCCCTTGTTGTGGGTGGCGGCCCGGTACGGGTCGGCCACCGCGAACTCGGCCGCATCCAGCATGTCCTCGACCACGTCGGGGCCGCCGAGCATGGTCGCGTCGAAGGTCGCACTGACGCGCGTCAGACGCAGATCCGCCTTGTTGGTCAGGATGCGCAGCAGGGTCCGGCCACCGGCGATCTCGGCCACCCGAGGAGCCACCGCCTCGGCCATGGTGTTGACCGCGTTGGCGCCCATCGCATCGCGCACGTCGACGATCAGGTGGAGCACGACGTAGGTCTGCCGACTGCTGGGCACGAGCCGCACGCTGATGTCCCGGACGCCGCCGCCGAGCCGCGCCAGGAAGGGGTCCTGGTCGTTCGCCAGCTCGATCAGTTCGTCGGCGGCGGCCAGCAGCCGTAGCCGTGCCGCCGCGGGATCGACGACGTCGAGGACCTGCACCTGCGCCTGCATGAGCGCGGCGGTGGAGGAGGTGGTGAAGCCACCGTGCTCCCGGGTCATCCGCGCCAGGTTGGAGGCAGCCGCCACGACAGAGGGCTCCTCGGTCGCCATGGGCACCAGGACGTCGCGACCGTTGACGGTGAAGTTCGTGGCGATGCCCACCGGCACGCCCAGCACACCGATCACGTTCTCGACCATGTGGTCGGCCTGCTCGACGCCGAGGCCCTGGTCGGGTGAGAGGACGTCGAGGAGGTGTGCGTCGACGCCGGCAACGTCGGTGACCGCTCGGCGGCGCTGCTCGATGGTCAGGTCCCTGAAGCCGGGAAGTCGGCTGGAGCTCATGGTGGCTGCGTCCTTGGTCGTGGTGGGCGAGCGATGATCGGTCTCGGCGGGTCCCCCGCTCACGGACGTCCTCGACCCCGGGCCGGGACGGCGACGGTGCCGACCTCCAGGCGTCCGGTGCGCTGGACACCCGCCTCGTTGGGGTTGGACGAAACCGCCGTGCAGGCGATGAGTGTGGTGCCGACCAGCCCGGTCGCGAAGCAGGGCTGCGAGGTGGAGACGTACCCACTCGGACGGCCGTCCGCGGCGATCCGGACGGCACCGCTACCAGCTGGGTCGGACACCCAGATGCCGTCTTCGGCGTCGATGCAGATCCCGTCGGGGAGGACCGCTGCGCCGCCGGGCCCGGCATGCCGGAGATCCGCGTAGACGGTCCTGCCGCCGAGCGATCCGTCGGGGCGCACCTCGAACGCGGTGAGGCACCCCCCGACGGTCTCGGCCACGATCAGCCGGCCGTCGGAGTGGCGGACCATCCCGTTCGGGAACCGGAGATCACCAGCAGCCTGGCTGACCCGCCCGTCGGTGTCGACGAAGGCCAGGGACGCCCGGGGCGGGTTGGCCCCAGGGCCGAAGAGCGGGTCGGCGTCGGGCTCCCGACGTAGCAGGTCGTAGAAGTCGAAGCCGAAGTCCCCGACCCAGGCACGGCCCTCGTCGTCGACGTACATGTCGTTCGCACACCCCTGGGCAACGCCGCTCAGGTCGGCATGCACGGACAGCTGGCCGTCCCGGTCCAGTCGCAGCAGCGTCCGGTCGAGCATGGAGACGATCAGCAGGTCACCGCCCGGGGTCCAGCCGAGCCCGGACGGTTGACCGGGGACAGTGGCCACGGACTCGCTCAGCCCGGTCGCCAGGTCAACGGCCAGCACCTCGTGGGCGTAGAAGTCGGACACGTACACCCGCCCATCGGGTCCCGGGGTGGGCGACTCGGCGAAGTGCAGGTCCGCCACCAGGGTCGTCATCGTCGTCTCGGCAAGCACTGGTCCTCCTCAGGTGCACTCGAATGTCGAACTGGGCACACGGCCGGATACCGGCCCTGTCGTGCCGTGGTGGGGCGGTCGGCCGCCCCGATCACACGCCGATGTCCTCGAGGACGGCGTCGGGTCGCACACGCTTCATGCCGAGCGCGCACGCTGCAGCCACCAGCGGGCAGATGCACAGCCAGATCGTCAGGGTGGTGGTGTACCCCAGACCGGCGAACATCCGGGGACCGAAGAGTGCGGCGAGGAAGAAGCCGATCCACTCCATGCCGGCCACGATGTTGGCGCCGGTGCCGCGGACCCGGGTGGGGAACACCTCGGCGGCGAAACCAGCCGCAGCCGTGACGTGGCCGAGGGTGAAGAAGTACACCAGCGAGTAGAAGAGCGTCAGGAGCCAGAAGTTCCGGCCCTCGAACGCCAGCAGCGCACCCGCGACGGCACCCAGCACGAGCCAGAGGGCCGCAGCTTCCCGGCGACCGATCCGCTCGCCGACGAAGGCGCACAGCAGGTAGCCCAGTGCCGCGACACCGGTCGCGATCGCGGAGGACAGGTAGGTGTGGGCGAGGTCGACGCCGAAGTGCTCGTAGATGGTCGGGAGGAAGGAGATCAGACCGGCAACGCCGAAGGCGTACACCAGGTGCCACGTCGCACCGAGGATCGTCGATCGACGCAGGTCGGGCGCCAGGAGCTGGGCATAGGAACCCCGCTTGGGCTTCGCCGACGCGCCGAGGGCCGCCATGGTCCGCGTGAACCGCTCGGTCTCCTGCACCCCTCGGCGTGCCCAGATCATCATGAAGACCGGCAGGACGCCGAACAGGAACAGCCCCCGCCAGCCGACGTGCGGGACGATGAGGTAGGACATCAGGGAGCCGAGGAAGAACCCCAGCGGGTAGCCGATCTGCGCGATGCCGATCAGCCGTCCGCGCACCCCGGCCGGTGCCTCTTCCGCCACCATGACCTGGCCGGCCATCCACTCGGTGGTGGCACCGGCCTGGGTGATCCCGCGGGCCAGCAGGAGGACGAGGAAGCCGGTGGCTCCGGCGGTCAGGAGCGACCCGAGCACGGCCGCCGCGAGACACGCCTGGTAGATGGGCTTGCGGCCGGCGCGGTCCATCATGGGGCCGGCGAAGAAGGTGGCCAGTGCGCCGACTGCGTAGATGATCGCGTAGAGGTTGCCGATGCCCTGATCCGAGATGCCCAGGTCGTCCTGGAGCAACGGGTAGTTCAGGTTGAACAGGCTGCCGTCGGCGTTGACCAGCAGCCAGCCGCCCAGCGACAGGAACGTGATCTTCCAGGCCCTGCCGTCGACATCGCGCAAGCGCATCGCGCCTCGCCGCGCCCTGTCCTGAACCGGCGGCTCGATGGCCACCGCGTCGATGTGCTGTCGGTCCATGTCTCCACCTCGTCGTGGTCGGGCATCCACCCGCGCTCAGAGGCGAACCTAGCCACAACGACGACGGCGACCTATGTGGTCGAAACACTGATGCGCACCTAGAAACAGAGGTTCACCACACTCTTGTCCGTCGACAGCGCGGTCATCACCCTGGCGCACAGCCGTCCTCCACGGACAACGCCGCACGACCTCCGCCGCGTCGGCGTCGTTCGACGCCTCGACCACCATGCCGACGGGATTCGGTACCGCAACAGTGGGACCACGCCTGTCTGACGCCAGAGCGCGCACCTGCGCACCGCCGTGTCCCGGCGCCCGAGGGCGTCCGCGAGCATCGCGCTCGCACCCGCCACCGCGGACGACTCCGCGATCGCCGACACCGCCGCCGGATGTCGACGTCAGCCGGGTGAACACCGACGGCCGGCGTCGCCACGCCGTCGCCGCCCAATCGAGCGAGAGCCCAGCGCAGCGCGCCCGTACCTGAGAACTGCCGAGTGGGCAGCTCAGGGAACGCTCACTCAGCTTCCTCGAAGCGGTCCGCGTCGCCCCCGCGGCGACGGAGCGTCCGCCCGGCGATCCCACCCGAGATCCTCCCCGTGACCGACCTGGCCCGGTCGAAGGTCTCGTTACCGAGGCGCTTGGAGACGTCGACGCCCTCTGCGCCCGACTCGAGCACCTTGTCCCTGAACTCCGCGGCTGCGGAGGACCACGCCCTCGCCTCCACCGACTGGCCACCGGACTCGATCCCGAGCCGGTCGTGGAACTCGGCGACCGCGAGCGACACCTGCTCCCTCGACCGCAACACAGCCGGGGACTGGATCGGGTTCAGCAGCACCTTCGCGTTGGCTGTCCCCGCAGCGGCATCCATGCGGGCCAGCAGCCGTCCGGTGGTCTGCGCGATCGTCTCCAGCCGCTTCTGCCGGACGGCCCTCAGTCCGAGGCGATGCCCTTCGAGACCCTCCGGGGCGACGTCCAGCACCCGGTCGAGTTCCAGCACGGCGATGGCGTCCTGCAGCTGGAAGCAGCGGGCCAGGACGGCGAGCCAGTCCTGCGTCTTCGACTGGGCTGCCTTTGCCGTCTCCGCGAGATCAGCGATCCTCGTCGTGCGTTCCAGCTTCTCCGCCAGCGCGTCGAGCTGGCGCAGGGCGTACGCCTGCGTCCTCGCGATCGTCGCCGACGCCCCCTGCACCTTCGACCACGTGACCTCGTTGACCCGGCCTCCGTGCTCGCGCAGGGTCATGGCCTCGTCGATGTCGAAGCCCACTCCGATCATGTCCGCCAGGACCGCGTCCTCCTGGGCGCGGAGCACGTCGTCCAGCTTCGCGTCGATCGTGGCGAGGTAGTCGGTGATCTCGTCCATGGTCTGCTGCATCGCGAGCTGCGCCATGAGCCCCGGGGCACCGGACAGGAGCGCCGGGTTGGACAGCTGCGAGACGGGGTCCTTCGCGAAGTCGAGGACTCCGCCGAACCGGCTCCCGCCCTTGCGGGGCTTCACCACACCGGTGCCGAGACCGGACTTCCCGTTCTTCCTCAGCCCGTGCTTCTCGACCAGGTGCGCGGACTCCTTGGTCAGCTCCACCCAGCGACCCGCGAGGCTCGCGATCTCCGGAGCTGCTTGCGCGATCTCGGCACCGGCCCGGAAGACGGCTCCGAGACGGGGCAGGCCGAGGTCCTTCGACGCCAACCCCTCGAGGGTGAGGAAGAGCTCGACGGCCGTCGGACTCCCGATGACCGCAAGACCATCCCCGTCACTGAGCAGTTGAACTTCGTCGTCCATCGTCGACTCCTCGAGCATGCGCAGGGGAACCCTGCGAAGGATGAGCGCCGTGACGGACAGGTCACGTCCAGCGCCTCCGTGGCGGCCTCACCGTAGATTCGCAGGCCCTCCGACCGCGTCAGCCGGCCCGCCGCGCCGCGTCCGTAGCGCACTCGAGTCGTCCCACGGCGCACCAGCCACGGAGGCCACAGGCACTGGATCGCTTCTCCGCGCCGGCGCTGCTCTGCGGTGGACCGAATCCCGTCACGCTGCCATCTCGATGCCCCCTAGGTTGAGTCCATGCGTGCTGTGCAGATCACCCGCTTCGGCGGGCCCGAGGTCCTCGACGTCGTCGACCTGCCCGACCCGACCCCCGGGGACGGCGAGCAGCTGTTCGACATCTCCGCGTGCGGGGTGAACTTCGCCGACACCCACCAGACGGAGAACAGCTACCTCGCCCCGCAGGAGCTGCCGCTGATCCCGGGTGCGGAGTTCGTCGGGACGACGGCCGGCGGCCCCCGCGTGGTCGGGCTGGTCGGCGGCGGCGGTTACGCCCAGCAGGTGGCCACCAACCCGCGGCTGACCTGGGCGGTGCCGGACGCCGTCACCGACGAGCAGGCCCTCGCCGTCGTCCTGCAGGGCGCCACAGCCT
>Ga0210040_10006285_pt1 | contig 14833 bp, 14 predicted proteins | sample CryGeyCG12114_NA_FD_185462 | JGI IMG/M metagenome (GOLD analysis project Ga0210040, IMG submission 185462) | Groundwater microbial communities from aquifer - Crystal Geyser CG19_WC_8/21/14_NA (SPAdes) (version 2) | ecosystem: Environmental > Aquatic > Deep subsurface > Groundwater | place: USA... | reverse complement strand
CCGCGCGCGAGGCGCGGTAGAGCGCGTCGATGACGGTCTCGTCGACGATGGAGTTCATCTTCACGCCGACGCTGGCGGGGCGGCCGGCCCGGTGGTGCTCGACCTCCCGCTCGATGCGCTCGACCAGTCCCGCCCGCAGCGAGCGGGGTGCGACGAGCAGGCGCGAGAACGTCGTCCGCGGCGCGTAGCCCGAGAGCTGGTTGAACAGCTTGGTGACGTCCTCGCCGACGACCTCGTCGGCCGTCAGCAGGCCCATGTCCTCGTAGAGGCGCGCCGTCTTGGGGTTGTAGTTGCCGGTGCCGATGTGCACGTAGCGACGCAGGCCGTCGCGCTCCTGGCGCACGACCAGGCACAGCTTGGCGTGCGTCTTCAGGCCGACGATGCCGTAGACGACGTGCACGCCGGCCTGCTCGAGCTTGCGCGCCCAGGAGATGTTGGCCTGCTCGTCGAAGCGGGCCTTGATCTCCACGAGGGCGACCACCTGCTTGCCCGCGTCCGCGGCGTCGATGAGGGCGTCGACGATGGGGGAGTCCCCGCTCGTGCGGTACAGCGTCTGCTTGATGGCCAGGACGTGGGGGTCGGCCGCCGCCTGCTGGAGGAACTCCTGGACGCTGGTGGAGAAGGCGTCGTAGGGGTGGTGCAGCAGGATGTCGTGCTTGCGGATGGCCGTGAAGACGTCGCCGGGAGAGGCGGTCTCGCGGCCCTCGGTGAGCAGGTGGTGGGTGCGGGAGACCGCCTTCGGGTAGCGCAGCTCCGGGCGGTCGAGGTCGGCGACGGCGTTGAGGCAGCGCAGGTCGAGCGGGGCGGGCAGCTCGTACACCTCGCTCCCGCGGACGCCGAGCTCCCGCACGAGCAGCTCGCGGACGTGCTCGTCGGTGTCGCTGGCCACCTCCAGGCGCACCGGGGGGCCGAACCGCCGGCGCAGGAGCTCCCGCTCGAGCGCCTGGAGGATGTTCTCGGCGTCGTCCTCCTCCACCTCGAGGTCCTCGTTGCGGGTGACGCGGAAGGCCGAGCTAGCCACCACCGTCATGCCCGGGAAGAGCTGGTCCAGGTGCGCCCCGATGAGCTCCTCCAGGGGGAGGAACCGCACGCTGGCCGGTGCCCCCCGCGCGCCGGCGTCGTCGTCGTCGTCGACGGGCACGAGCCGCGGCAGCAGCGGGGGCACCTTGACCCGCGCGAAGTGCTCGGTGCCCGTCGAGGGGTTGCGCGCGACGACGGCGAGGTTGAGCGAGAGCCCGGAGATGTAGGGGAAGGGGTGCGCCGGGTCCACGGCGAGCGGGGTGAGCACGGGGAAGACCCGGCGCGAGAAGAAGGTCGCGAGGGTCTCCTTCTCCTCCGCGTCCAGGTCCCCCCAGCGCACCAGCCGGATGCCGGCCTCGGCGAGCCGCGGGCGCACCACGTCGGAGTGGACCGACGCGTGCCGCTCCATCAGCTCGTGGGCCCGGCGGGAGATCTGCGAGAGCACCTCGCGCGGCTGGAGGCCGGAGGCGGCCGTCACGGCGAGCCCGGTGGCGATGCGGCGCTTGAGTCCCGCCACGCGGACCATGAAGAACTCGTCGAGGTTGGACGCGAAGATGGCGAGGAAGCGCGCCCGCTCGAGCAGCGGCAGGTCCTCGTCCTCCGCGAGCTGCAGGACGCGGTCGTTGAAGGCCAGCCACGACAGCTCCCGGTCCAGGAAGCGGTCGTCCGGCAGCGGCTCGTCGTCCCCGGCCGCCGACCCCGGGACCGGCATCGGCGCCGCGTCCCCGAGGTGCGCGGCCGTCTCGGTGTCGAGCGAGTGCGAGGCGCCGGGCCGGCGGCCGCTGACCTCCTCGACGGCGTCCGGCCCGGGGGCGACGCCCTCGCCGCTGGGCGCGGGCTCGGCGGGCGCGCCGCCCCCGGCGGGGGTGTCCGCGGCGGAGCCGGATCCGGGGGTGGTCGAGGTCGTCACGGCCGCCATGCTGCCACCGGCCGGCCGGGTCGGCGCCCCGCCGCGGGCGCCGCGCTCCTGCCGCCGCCGGCGGCGCTCGCGGCGCCCGGCGCTCACCGCGCCGTCCCCGCCGCGGGCCGGGCGGCCGCCTCGACCACGACGTCGGCGCCCGAGCGCTCGAAGCCGAGGCGGCGGTAGACGGCGACCGCGGCGGCGTTGTCGGCCTCCACGTAGAGCTCGACGTCGCGGACCCCGCGCTCGCGCAGGGAGCGCAGTCCCGCGAGGGTCACCAGCCGACCGATGCCCCGCCCCTGCGCCGACGGGTCGACGCCCACGACGTACACCTCGCCCAGCGGCGCGGCGTCCCCGCCCCCGGGCGTGGTCTTCGTCCAGTGGGAGCCCAGCAGGTCGCCCGTCCGCTCGTCCTCGGCCAGCACCAGGCCGGCCGGGTCGAACCACGGCTCGGCCTCGCGGGCGCGCACGTCCTCGAGGGTCCAGGCGCCCTGCTCGGGGTGGTCGGCGAAGGCGCGGGCGTTGACGGCGAGCCACGCGCCCTCGTCGCGCCCCACCTCGAACGCCCGCAGCCGCACGCCCTCGACCTGCGGCAGCGGCGGGAGGGCCGGGGCGAGGTCGGCGCGCATCGTCATGAGCTCGCGCACGCGCACCAGTCCGGCGCGCTCGGCGAGGGACCGGGCCGCGGGCAGGTCGCCGTGCATCCACAGGCGCAGCGCCCGGTCGCCGCGGGCGGTGAGCGCCGCCTCGAGCAGCGCCCGGCCGGTGCCCCGGCCGCGGGCGGGTGGGGCGACGACGAGCTCGCCGACCAGCGCGCCGGGGCCCCCCTCCTGCGCGTCCTGCTCGGGGAGGAGGCTGCCGTAGCCGACGACGCGCCCCGCGCGGCGCGCGAGCAGGTGCTGCTGGCGGACGTCCCCCGCGCGCAGCCGCAGCAGGCCCTGCTCGGAGACCGGTGGCGTCCCGTCGGCCCGCTCGGCGTCGACCGCGAGCGCGAGGACGGCGTCCACCTCGGACGGCGACAGGGCCGGGACGAGGTGGACGCCGTCGGCGTCGGCGTCCGCGGGCGGGGGCGGGGCGGGGTGCTCGGGGGTGGCGTCCACGGGCGCTCACCCTAGGCAGCCGCGAGCTCCCGCCCGCGCTGCTCAGCCCTCGACGGGCCGGCTCCGCCGCTCGGGCCCCGGGTCCGCGGCCGGGTCCGTGGAGGCCGGGTCCGAGGGGGTCGGGACCGCGTGCCGAGCCGGGCCGGCGCCGGGAGCGCGCTCGGCGTCGGCGGCGGCCGCCGGGCCGGCGTGCCGCGCACCGGGGAGGCTGCTGCCGTCCGCCGCGGCGCTCGGGGCCTCGGCGGCGACGACGTCGACGGTGGTGCGCAGCGGCACCTCGCGGATGAGGGCGACCGCCACGAGCGTGACCACGGCCACCACCGCGGCGATGAGGAAGATGCGGCCCGTGGCGTCGCCGTAGGCCGCGCGGACGACCGCCTGGACGGGGGCGGGGAGCGCCCCGAGGTCCAGGCTGCCGCCACCGGTGCTGCCGCTGCTGCCGGTCACGACCCCGAGGTCGGCGAGGCCCTCGGTCGTCAGGTCGGCGACGCGCGTGGCCAGCACCGAGCCGAGCACGGAGACCCCGATGGTCCCGCCGAGGGTGCGGAAGAAGGCCACGGAGCTGGACGCCGAGCCGATGTCCTTCAGCGCCACGGTGTTCTGCACGGCGAGGACGGTGTTCTGCATGAGGCAGCCCGTGCCGAGGCCGATCAGGGCGATGAAGACCCCCACGTGCCACAGCGGCGTCAGGTGGTCCACGGTGCCCATGAGGGAGAGCCCGGCGATCATCAGCAGCGCGCCGCCCACGAGGAACCGCTTCCAGCGGCCGTAGCGGGTGATGAGGCGCCCCGAGGCGATGGTGCCCACGAGCGAGCCGGCGACGTTGGGCAGCGTCAGCAGGCCGGCGTCGAAGGCGCTGTAGCCGCGCGCGGTCTGGAAGTACTGGCCGAGGAAGACGCTCGAGCCGAAGAGCGCGATGCCGACGGCGACGCTGGCGACGACGGCCAGGGCCGTGGTCCGCTCGCGCAGGACGCGGAGCGGGATGATCGGCTCGGCGGCGCGCTGCTCGACGAGCACGAGGACGGCGCACAGGGCGAGGCCGCCGCCGACCATCGCCGCGGTCTGCCAGGAGGCCCAGGCGAAGGAGTCGCCCACGAAGGAGACCCACACCAGGAGCAGGCTCACGCCCGTCGCGAGCAGGACGGCGCCGGCCCAGTCGATCGTCGGGCGGCGCTTGGTCTCGACGAGGACGAGCGTGCGCTGGATGAGCACGAGGGCGACCAGCGCGAGGGGCACGCACGCGAAGAAGGTCCAGCGCCAGCTGACGACGCCCACGATGGCCCCGCCGACGAGCGGGCCCCCCGACATGGCGACCGCCATGGTGGCGCCCATGTAGCCGGAGTAGCGCCCGCGCTGCCGGGGCGGGATGACCGAGCCGATGATCGCGACGACGAGGGCGGTCAGGCCGCCCATGCCGACGCCCTGCACGACGCGTGCGGCGATGAGCTGGCTGACGTCCTGGGAGACGCCGGCGATCATCGACCCGAGCACGAAGACGACGAGCGAGAGCTGCACCAGCAGCTTCTTGCTGAAGAGGTCGGCGAGCTTGCCCCACAGCGGCGTCGAGACGGCGTTGGCGAGCAGGGCCGCGGTGACGACCCACGTGTAGGCGGTCTGGGTGCCGCCGAGGTCGCCGATGATCGTGGGCAGCGCGGTCGCGACGATCGTCGTCGACAGCAGCGCCGTGAACAGGCCGGCGAGCAGCCCCGCGAGGACCTCGAGCACCTGGCGGTGGCTCATGCCGGGTGCCTGGCCGGTGGGCCCGGCGGGGCCCACGCCGGGCCCGGGGGCCTGCGGCGGCGCCGTGGCCCCGGTCGGTCCGGTGGCGTCGGGCGGAGGGGTGCTCCGCGGGGTGGACAGGACGCTCATGCGCCCACCTCCTGGTCTGAGCGGGCGGCCCGGGGGCCGGTCGCTGCGGTCGTCTGGTCGGGGTGCTGCACCGCAGGACGTCGTCGTCCGCTGGTCGCCGGCGGGTGCCGGGGGTCGTCGGGGGTGCCCGGGTGCGAGGTCGCGCGGGCGGGCGCGGCGCTCTCCAGGTCGTGCCGCAGGCGGCTGAGCGACGCGAGCGCGCTGCGCGCCTCCTCCTCGCTCCAGCCGTCCAGCGCGTTCCGCAGGCGCTCGGCGCGGGCGCCGGCCGCCTCGCAGAGCAGGGCCTCGCCCTCGACCGAGACCCGGACGAGGTGCGCCCGGCCGTCGCCGGGATCCGCGCGGCGCTCGAGCAGGCCGGCGTCCTCGAGCTCGGCCAGCTGGCGGCTCAGCACGGACGCCGACGTGCCGAGGCGGCACACCAGGGTGCTGGGGCGCACCTCGCCCGCCTCGGCCAGCACCCCGAGGACGGCCTCGGCGGCGGCGCCCGCGCGGTCGGAGACCGGGGTGCGCAGCAGCGTCCGCGTGGAGCGGTGCAGGCGCCGGGCCTGCTCCAGCAGGTCCTCAGCCGTCCGTTCGGTGATCATCGGCGTCTCCCTCGTTGCGTGCTGGAAGCAACCATATGCCTCGAGCAACCGTCGTGGCGACCAGGTCGCCCGGACGGACGAGCGCGTCAGGGGCTCAGGGGGCGCGCGGGTCCCCGCCCGCACGCGCGTCGGGCACCCGGGTGCCGCGCGGGTCCGCGGGTCGCGGGGTGCCGTCGCCGGGCCGCCCCGCGCACCGCGCGCTCCGGACGGCCTCCTGCTCGGGAGGTCGGGTCAGGGCTCGACGGGCTCGACGTCGCGGCGCTCGCGCGCGGGCGGGACGAAGCGGTAGCCGACGTTGCGGACGGTGCCGATGAGCTGCTCGTGGTCGACGCCGAGCTTCGCGCGCAGGCGGCGGACGTGGACGTCGACCGTCCGCGTGCCGCCGAAGTAGTCGTAGCCCCAGACCTCCTGCAGCAGCTGGGCCCTCGTGAACACCCGGCCGGGGTGCTGGGCCAGGTGCTTGAGGAGCTCGAACTCCTTGTAGGTGAGGTCGAGGACGCGCCCCCGCACGCGCGCCGTGTAGGTGGACTCCTCGATGACGACGTCCCCGGCGCGGATCTCGTCGGTGACGTCGGCGTCGTCGTCCGCCAGCCGCGCCCGCCCCGTCGCCAGCCGCAGGCGCGCCTCGACCTCGGCGGGCCCGGCCGTGTCGAGCAGGACGTCGTCGGCGCCCCAGTCCGCGGCCACCGCCGCGAGGCCGCCCTCGGTCAGCACCAGGAGCAGGGGGCAGGAGACGCCCGTCGTCCGCAGGAGCCGGGTGAGCGAGCGCGCCGCGACGAGCTCGCGCCGCCCGTCCACGAGGACAGCGTCGGCGGAGGGGGCGTCGACGAGCACCGCCGGCTCGGCCGGCAGGACCCGCACGTGGTGCGCCAGCAGGCCGAGAGCGGGCAGCACCTCCGCCGAGGGGGCCAGGGCGTTCGTCAGCATCAGCAGCTGGGCCACGACGACCTCCCTCGGACCCCGTGGCCCTCCGCGCCCCGCGGGCGGTCGCCGCGGGCGGCGCCGCGGCCGGTGGGGGCTCCGTCCAGGACGAAGGATAGGGGAGGTGCGCCGCCACCCGCCGCGGTCCGCGGTGCGGGGGCCCTCCGGCGGGCGTCTGCCAGGATGCCCGGGTGAGGAGACCCGGGCGGTGAGCCGCGTCCTGCCCGCCGTGGCCGGCGCGGCGGCGGCCGCCCTCCTCGCGGCGGCGGTCGTCTGGCTGCCCGTCGCCGTCGCCCCCGTGGTCGCCGCGGTCGCCGTGCTCGTGGCCCTCGGCTGGCCGCACCTGCTCGCGCTGCCGTCGCCCTCGGGGACGAGCGCCGTCGTGGCGCTGGCCGGCCTCGCCGCCACGGCCGCCGTCGCCCTGGGGGGTGCCCCCGGTGCCCGGGGGAGCGGCGGGGCCGTGGTGGCGGGCCTCCTGGGCCCGGCGGGAGCGGCGCAGGCCGTCCTCGTGGTCCTGGGCCTGTCGGTCGTCCTGGCCTTCGTGCACCAGATCCTGCGCCGCGACGGGCGCCCGCGGCTGGCGGAGTCCGTGGCGGCCACCGTCGCGGGTGCCGCCGTGGCGGCGCTCGCCACCGGCTGGGTCTCCGCGGCCGCCGTCCAGCCGGAGGTCGTGCTGGTCGGTGCGGCCGGCCTCGCGGCCGCCCTGCTCGTGACGGCTCTGCCCTGGCCCCAGCGGCTCACCGGGGCGCTCGCGGTGGTGGCGGCGGCGGCCGCCTCGGCGGCGGTCGGCGGCCTCGTCGGGGACGTCCGCGCCGTCGAGGGGGCTGTGCTCGGGGTCGTCCTCGCCGTCGTCGCGGGCTCGGTCGACCGCCTGCTGGTGGCGCTGCCCCGCGCGACGTCGCGGCGGCTCGCGGGCGTCATCGGGCTGGTGGCCGTCGGCCTCGCCGCCGTGCCCGTCCAGCTGCTCGCCCAGGTGGTCGGCCCGTGAGCCCGACGCTGACCGGGACGGCCCGGGTCCTCGCCATCTGCAGCGAGGGCACGTGCCGCTCGCCCATGGTCGAGCGCCTCCTGGCGCCCGCCCTCGGCCCCTGGGTGGAGGTCTCCAGCGCCGGCATGCGCGCCGCACCGGGAGCGGCCATCGCGCCGGGGGCGGTGGGTCCCCTCCTCGAGCGCGGCGGCTCGGTCGAGGGGTTCCAGGCCTCCCGCGCGGACGCCAGCGCCCTGCTCGGCGCCGACCTCGTGCTCGCGATGACGCGCGCGCACGCCGCCGACGTCGCCCGCACCGCGCCGCGGGCGGCGCGGTGGACGTTCACGCTGCGCGAGCTCGCCCGGCTGCTCGACGGCGGCCGCGTGCCCGGTCGCGACCCGTCGGCGCGCGTGCGCGCCGCGGCGGGGACGGCGGCGCGACTGCGGGCCGGGGCCCCGCCGCCCCGTCGTCCCGAGGACGACGACGTGCCCGACCCGATGGCCGGCCCCGCCGGCGGCTTCGCCGACAGCGCCGCGGTCGTGGCCGCCGCGGTGGAGGTGCTGGCGCGCGTCCTCGGGCCCGACGCGGGCCCGTCCGTCTCCTCGCGTCGGCGACCGGGCGCCGACGGCGGCTGAGACCCGGCCGTGGGCAGCCGTCCAGGCGTCGCCGCGGAGCCGGGTCGAGCGGCCCGCGGCACCCGGTCGGATCCCCGCGCGGGGACGGAGCACCTGCAGGACGTCCTCGAGCACGGGCGGCGGGTCTACACCGCGGTCGTCGTCGTGCTGCAGCTGCTCGTCGTCGCCGCGGCCCTGGCCGCCGCCGCGCTGGCCCCCGGCGGAGGGAGCCCCTCGGTGGTGGTCGCCACCGCGGTGGCGACCGCCTGGCTCGTGCTGGCCGTGGTCCACCTGCTGCGGGGGCTGCCGGTCGCGCTGCTCGTCGTCGTGGGCCTGGGCAGCGCCGCCGCCCTGCCCCCGCTGGTCGCGGCCGGGGCGGCCGTCGAGGCCGAGGGGGCTCTGCGGGCGCTGCCCACCACCGCCTCCGCCGTGCTGTGGCTCGTGGCCGGCGCCCCCGGGCGGGTGGGGCCGGTGCTCGTGCGCGCGGTCGGCGCCGGCGCGGCCGCCCTCGCCCTGGCGTCGGCGTCGGCGTCCCTGGCGGGTCTGGGGCGCCTGGACGTCGTGGGGCCGCTGGTCACCGCCCTGCTCGCCGTCGCCTCGCTGCTCGTGGCCCACGCGAGCGCCGCCCGGGCCGAGCGCTCCCTCGTGGCGCAGCGGGCCGCCGCCGTCGACCTCCTCGTCGCCCGCGACCTGGCGGCCGCGAGGCGTCGCCTCGACGTGCGCCTGCACGACGTGGTGCTCGGCGCGCTGGCCACGATGATCACGGCCGACGCCCCCCGGGCCCCCGCCGTCCGGGAGCTCGCCGCCGAGGCCCTCGCGGTGCTGGTGGCCGCGGGACCGGACTCCGCGGCGGCGCGCCCGCCGGCGGCGTCGTCCACGACCGGGGCGAGCGGTGCGGCCCTCGTCGGAGGGTGCGGGGACGAGGGCCCGACGGCTGCGCCCCCCTCGGCCCTGGAGGCGGGTCTGCGGCAGCTCGTGGCGCGCGCCGCCGAGGCCGGCCTCCTGGTCGAGCTGCGGCACGAGGACGCCGTGCGGCCCGTCGTGCCCGCGACCCGGGCCGCCGCTCCGGGGGAGGACCCAGCGACCGACCCGGGGACCGAGCCGGGGGCCGAGCCGGGGGTCGACGCAGGTGCCCGGCCCGACCCGGAGGTCGTGGAGGCGCTGCTCGGCGCGGTCGGGGAGTGCCTGCGCAACGTGGAGCGCCACGCGCGCACGGCCTCCGCGCTGCTGGTGTGGTCCATCGGTCCGGGGGGAGCGCGGGCGCTGGTGGTCGACGCCGGTGCGGGCTTCGACCCCGCCGCCGTCCCGGCGGGCTCGCTGGGGCTGTCCCGCTCGGTCCGCGGCCGGCTGGAGGACGTCGGCGGGAGCGCGCACGTGCGCTCGCGCCCGGGACGCGGCACCGTCGTGCAGATGACGGTGCCGATGCAGCCCCCGGGTGCGCCCGGCGGCTCGTCGGCGGGCGCCTCGTCCCGGCCGGGGGCGGCCCCGTGAGCGCCCCGTCCGCCGCGCCGGTCGGCGGGGGGCAGCGGGCCACGAGCTCGGGGGCCAGGGCGGACCAGGACCCCGCCGCCGGTCCGTGGTGGTCGCTGCGGCAGGAGGACGTCCTGCCCGGCGCCCGACCGACCCTGCTCGTGCTGGTGGGCGTCGTCGCCGTCCAGGCGGTGCTGCGGGTGCACGTCTCCCCGCCCGGCACCTACGCCTCGCCCCGGGCGGTCGCCGGGGCGGTGGCCGTGCTCGTCGCCGTCCCCGCGCTCCTCGTGCTGCTGTCCCGGCGTCCCGCGGTGCGGTCGTGGCCGGTGGCGGGCGCTGCCGTCGCCGTGCTGGTGGGCGTGGACGTCGTCGCGATCTCCCAGACCGCCCACCGGGTCGTCTACGGGGAGGGGCTGTTCGCCGCCACCGGGGTCGGCGTCGCGGTGCTGTGCCTGCTCGCCGTCCGGCCCCTCGGCGCCGTGGTCGCCGTGGGGGCGCTGCACGCGCTCGTCCTCCTGGGGGGCTCGCTGCGGCACGACCCGGCGTCCCCCGGGCTCGCGCTGGCGCGGGGCACGGAGATGGCGGCCGTGGGAGCGGTGCCCGTCGCCGCCTGGGCGACCTACCTCGTCCTCGTCGCCCGTCTCGAGGCCGCGCGCCGCGCCTCCGACGCCGAGGCGTCGCGCGAGGAGGCGGAGCGCCGCGCCGCGGCCGCCGCCGCCGAGGAGGGAGCCGCGCGCCTCGCGGCCGCCCGGGCGGAGGTCGGCCCGCTGCTGGAGCGGGTCGTCGCCGGTGCACCCGTCCCGCTGGCGCCCGACGCCGTCGCCGCGGCGGTGGCCAGCGGTCGCCGGCTGCGCGCCCGGCTGCTGCGCGGGGCCGCCCGCTCGTGGCTGGACGACGCCCTGGCCGACGAGGTGGTGCCCGACGGCGCGGGGCCCGCGGTCGTGGTGCGCGCCGCCGACGGCGGGGACGACCTCGAGGCGAGCCTGCGCGGCCCGCTCGTCGCGCTGGTGCGCCGTGCGCGCGCGCTCGGCGGCGAGGTGTCCGTGGTCCTGCTCGGGGGCGGCGCCGTCGTGGCCGTGCGGGGAGCGCTCCGGCTCGCGCAGGACCGGCTCGCCGGCGACCTGCTGGCGGGGCTCGGCGGCCCCGCCTGGATCGAGGAGGGGGAGGACCTCCTCGTCCTCGAGGTCGGCGCCCGCGGCCCGGGCGGTCAGCCGTGACCGGGCCGGGGAGCAGCGGGCCGGGGAGCAGCGGGCCGGCGGGCAGCGGGCCGGGGAGCAGCGGGCCGGCGGGCGGCGGGCGGGTGCGCGTGGCGGTCGTCGACGACCACCCCGTCATCCTCGACGGCATCGCCGCCTGGATGGGCGCGGCCCCGGAGGAGGTCGAGCTCGTGGGCACCCACGGCGACCTCGCCTCGCTGCGCGCCTCCGCCGCCCACCCCGCCGACGTCGTCGTGCTCGACCTCGTCCTCGACGACGGCTCCTCACCGGCCGCGGCCGTCGCCGGCCTGGTGGCCGAGGGCTGCGCCGTCGTCGTGATCAGCGCCGACGCCGAGCCCGCCTCCGTCCAGCGCGTCGTCGAGGCCGGCGCCCTGGCGTACGTGCCCAAGGTCAGCGGGCGGGCGGAGCTGCTCGCCGCGGTCGCCGCGGCCGCGGCGGGCGAGTCCTACGTCACGCCGGCGCTGGCGGAGGTGCTGGCCGCGGGGCAGGACTGGCGGCCCGCGCTGAGCCCCCAGGAGAGCCGTGCGCTGGTGCTGTTCGGGTCGGGTCTGCTGCTGCGGACCGTGGCGCGGCAGATGGGCGTCGGCGAGGCGACGGTGCGGACCTACCTCCAGCGCGCGCGCCGCAAGTACGCCGAGCGCGGGGTGCGGATCGAGGGACGGGTCGACTGGTACGCGGTGGGCCAGCGGGACGGCTGGGCCGTCGAGCTCGACGTCGAGCGCCCCGAGGACCCCCTGCGCCGCTGACGCGGCGTCCTCCCGGGGGAGGGGGAACAGCCGCGGACCCGGTGGCGCTGGACCGGCCATGACGGCGACCACCCCCTCCGCCCCGCCCCAGGCGACCTCGGGCCCCGAGGAGGTCGCTGCGGTCCCCACCACCCCGGCCTCGCCGCTGCTGGACCTGCCCGGGGCGGTGCCGGCCGAGGGCGTCGGCGCGGGCACCGCCTGGCACTACGGCGACCCGGTGCGCGAGCAGCGGCTCCTGCAGCAGGGGCTGGCGCTCGTGGACCTGTCCACGCGCGGGGTCGTGCGGGTCAGCGGACCGGACCGCCTGTCGTGGCTGCACTCCCTGACGACCCAGTCCCTGGTCGACCTGCCGCCCCGGACGAGCGTCGAGGCCCTGCTCCTGAGCCCGAAGGGCCACGTCGAGCAGGCGATGCACGTCGTGGACGACGGCGGGGCGACGTGGATCACCGTGGAGCCCGGTGCCCAGGCCGCCCTCGTGGCGTTCCTCGACCGCATGCGCTTCCTGCTGCGCGTCGAGGTCGAGGACGTGACGGACCGCGTCGCCGTCGTCGGGGAGCCGGTGCGGCGCGAGGGCGTCGAGGGCGAGCCCGTGGCGTGGGTCGACCCGTGGCCCGCGACCTCCCCCTCCGGGGTCGCCTACGCGGCCGTCCCCGACGACCAGCACCCCGGGGCCTCCCGCGCGTGGCGCGAGGTGCTCGTGCCGCGCGAGGAGCTGGTGCCCTTCACCGCGGACCGCGACCTGGCGGGCAGCTGGGCGGCGGAGGCCCTGCGGGTGGAGGCGTGGCGCCCCCGGGCGGGCGCCGAGACCGACCACCGCACCATCCCGCACGAGCTGGACTGGCTGCGGACCGCGGTGCACCTGCGCAAGGGCTGTTACCGCGGCCAGGAGACGGTGGCGCGCGTGCACAACCTCGGCCGCCCGCCGCGCCGGCTGGTGGCGCTCCACCTGGACGGCTCCGGGCACGACCTGCCGCCCGCCGGCAGCGCCCTGTCGCTGGTGGGGGAGGACGGCGCTCCCGGGCGCCCGGTGGGCGCGGTGACGACCTCGGCCCGCCACCACGAGCTCGGCCCCATCGCCCTGGCGGTCGTCAAGCGCTCGACCCCGGCCGACGCCGTGCTGCTGGCCGCGGTGCCCTCGGGCGGTGTCGTCACCGCCGCGCAGGAGGTCGTCGTCGCCCCCTGACCTCCGGGCCGCCCCGCGGCGAAAGGTGCCGGGGCGCCCCCGATCACGAGGTCCGTTGAGCCCCAGGGCACTACAGTCGCCCGATGGTCGTCGCGGTGGTGCTCGTGTCGCTGCTCTCGGCGACCGCTCTCGCGCTGTGGCGCCCGGCCGCCTGGTCGGTCGGGCTGGTCGTCGCGGCGGGCATCGCCTGGTGGCTCGTCAACGGCCCTGTCGAGGGCGCCGTGCTGCTCAAGGTGGCACCGGGGCACGGCCTGACGGTCGCCGACCTGCTCGTGCCCCCGCTGGTCGTCGTCGCGGTGCTGGCCCTGCTGCGCGACCGACGGCGACGGGCGACGGCGCGCTCGCGCGAGCGCTCGACCGGTGGCGGCCGCCACCTCCCGTAGCCGCCCGGGGTGAGCCGGTCGGGGCGCCGGGCTAGGCTGCCCGCATGGACCTGACCGACGCGGACATCCACGCGCTGGAGATCTTCTACACGTCCCTGCTGGTGCTGTCCTCGCTGGTGATCGGCTGGTTCTCCGTCTACGTGGTCTACAAGCTCTTCACCGGCCAGCGCTGACCGGACCCGCCCGCGCCGGCCGCCGCGCGGAGGGCGGGCACCCGATGACCGCGCCCAGCGGCCGGGCCGACACGACGGAGGACCCCATGCCGTTCGAGATCCGCGCCGACCTGCCGGCCTCGCTCGTGCCCCTGGCGTGGATGCTGGGGCGCTGGGAGGGCGCCGGCGTCGTCGGGTACGACGACGTGCCCGAGCGCCGCTTCGGCCAGGAGGCCGTCTTCACCCACGACGGCCTCGGCGGTCTCTCCTACCGCTCGCAGAGCTGGTACCTGGACGAGGACGGCACGCCCACCGAGCCGATGACCTCGGAGTCGGGCGTCTGGCGCACCGGGGACGACGGCCGCGGAGGCGTCCAGGTGGAGCTGCTGCTCACGCAGCCCGAGGGCGCCGTGGAGATCTACCTGGGTCGTGCCACGGGGACGAAGATCGAGCTGGTCACCGACCTCGTCGCGCGCACCTCGACGTCGACGGGCCGCTACACCGCCGGGCAGCGCATCTACGGCGCGGTGGAGGCCGACCTGCTGTGGGCGCTCGACGTCGCGACGCCCACGACGCCCCTGCGCTCGTACGCCTCCGCCAGGCTGAAGAAGGCCTGATGCGCCGCGCCGTCGGGTGGGTGCTGCTGATCGGTGTCGTGCTCGTCCTGGCCGCGACGGCGTGGACGGCCTCGCGGGGCTGGGCGGCGTACTCGGCGCTGCAGCGCGTGCGCGACGAGGTGCCCGAGCTCACCTCGGCGGTGACGTCCGTCGACCCGGACGCGCTGGCCGCCTCCGTCGAGCGCGTGCAGGCCGACAGCGAGCGGGCGCGGGCGGCCACGGACGACCCGCTGTGGCGCCTCGCGAGCCGCGTGCCCCTGGGCGGGGAGAACCTCTCGGCCCTCACCACCGCGTCGGTCGCCGTCGACCGGCTGGCCGACGAGGGGCTGCCCGGGCTCCAGCGGGTCGTCGGGGGCGTGGACGAGGCCCGCACGTCCCTCACGACGGGCCAGGGCCTCGACCTGGCTGCCCTGCGCGGGGCGCTCGACGGCGTGGGTGACGTCCAGGCGGCCACGGACGCCGCGCGGGGCCGCCTGGAGGACATCCAGGGCGACGACCTCCTGCCGCAGGTGGAGCAGGCTCGTGACGACCTGCTCGAGCAGCTCGACCTCACCCAGCGGGCGGAGGACCTGCTCGGCACCGTCTCGCTGCCGGGCCTGGCCTCCCTGTCCTCCGTCGAGGGGCTGGACGGCCCGCTGCGCTCGCTCGAGCAGCTCCGCGCCCTGGACGGCGACCTCGTGCCCGACGAGCTGGAGGAGCGGCTGCGCGACCTGCCCTCCCAGCTCCCCGACGGGCTCCTGCCGGACCAGCTCCCCGACGGCCTGCTGCCCGACCTGCCCTGAGCGCCCCGACCTGCCCTGAGCGCCCCGAGCGCCCCGACCGCCCTGAGCGCCCCGACCGCCCCGACTGCCTGAGCGCCCCCGAACCGCCCTGAGCGTCCCCGAGCCCGCTCGGCTCCGAGGATCCGAGCCCTGAGCGGTCCCGGGGGCGGGGCTCAGGAGTCCCGGGCCTCGGACCCGGCGTCCGGCGCCTCCCGGCGCACGGCGTCGCCCGCGGGGGACGCCGGCTGCGTCGCGTCCACCCCCTGCGAGGCGGCGGCGCGCGCAGCCTCCGCGCGGCGCCGCGCCACGCTCGTGGTCGAGCGGGCGC
>Ga0210040_10006284_pt1 | contig 14835 bp, 5 predicted proteins | sample CryGeyCG12114_NA_FD_185462 | JGI IMG/M metagenome (GOLD analysis project Ga0210040, IMG submission 185462) | Groundwater microbial communities from aquifer - Crystal Geyser CG19_WC_8/21/14_NA (SPAdes) (version 2) | ecosystem: Environmental > Aquatic > Deep subsurface > Groundwater | place: USA... | reverse complement strand
TTAAAACACGGAAAGGGTGTGTACCGTAGTAGCCAAGATTAATTTCATCTTGCCTTATCATTTCCGCCTTTTTGTATGTTACACAGTCAGCAGTACAAACTAACTAACTAAGAAACTAATTGAAAGTGGAGACAAAATTTTTCCCCAAAACATTTGCATCACAACGATTGAATGCAATGATAAAATTTGCATACATTTTTTGCCATGCTCATCAATCTCTTTATCTGATCTTATCTGACAATCGTGGCTAACATCTGAGGCATAAATATTTTTCAAGATAAGCCAACAAGTAACATCGTGGGCTTGTTGACAGGCTTGTTACACACGAAAAAGCTTTATGTGACGAAATCCTATACTAAAAATGAATATTTACCCAAAAATGTGACATTACATAGGCAAGGGAAACTTTAAATCATCATCTTAGATACACTTCAATCTGGCAAAGGTAGGCAAAATTAGTATTGTGAAATTAGTTAGTGTGCTTTTTGTGCCAAACAATAGTAATCTCATTTGTCAATAGATTTGTAAACTATCTAATTCTGCGCTCTTTTTTACGGTCCACCGATTAAGTTGCAATCATGAACGATTTTATGCTTCTCTAATCTTTGCTTGTTTAACAGTTGTATCTTACATTTTTCATCATGTGTGTTCAACATGAGAAATCTTGTAGGACAAATGTTGATTTAGTTGGTAAGATTCTAACATTTACGCATAATGAAAATTTCTGACATAAATGGGCACGAAAATTTGATGACAGCTTGTTTGCATACCGCATGCATGTAATGTAACGCACGACTGAAGAAAAAATTAAATGCCAGACGTTTCATGTGTGATAGTTAGCCGTGGCACATTTCAACGATTCTTAATTAGCTAGTTTGGTAAATACCCAGTAATTTTTTTTCAGATTTCAAAAAATTTTGTCAAAAAAATGGATAAATACTGAAATTATCATGTTGGTCACACAATACAATGAACCTAACTAATTGGCTATGGCAAAAACCTTGTTTACAAGCCAAGTGAGTAGCGTCTTGCTCATTGAATCTAACTAATGCATTATAATAATATGAAATGATTCGCTAGTTATGAAACATTTTCATACCCATCTTATTAGCATCTCATTGAATCTAGACGAAGAAAAAAAGAGAATAAACAAGTTTATTGATTCGCTCAAGAATAAGATTATGCAGATATGGAGCAGATTAAACCATTTGTTTTTGACAGCACATTGATGAAATTCTATCATCTTGCGATTTTTTTCTCGTCTAACAAGCCCATCCAGTTTTTCCTCGTGTACATAAATGTTTTTGCAACTCTGTTTGGATGGTTAGTGGAAGTGACAGTTTTTGGAATGAATCTATAGCTTTTTGCATTAGGAAATTCCCATTAGGATGCATGGACTGATCCCTATATGGACGCCTTGATAGATACTACGATCCCCAATGCACCCGGGTGCAAATGACCCACTTAAATTCCCGTATTCCCTGCAGGAGAAGGGAAAAAACTTTTGTAAATGCTACATTTAAATGGAAATGCGGGTGACCCAAGTTCCTTGCTAACTAACTAAAGTAAGTAAAAGTGAGTTTTTAATGACAATGAGTTGCACAACGAGCCATGCATGGACAAATGTCTATCTCTAATAGACATTTAATTGAAATACATTTTCACATGTCATCCGAAATCAGGATTTGAGTGAAAATGCATAGAATTCCCTATGCTGAAATATCTAACCTTTACAAACTGTGCTATTCAATGCATCGGATTATAATGTTTCGAAAGGGAAATGCTTTTAGTTTGCTAGCCGACTATATAGCTAATTCGAAGGGCAATAAGATAAAGAGAACTTTAAAACGTGAGGATTTAATGATTCTCCACGTACACAAAATGGTCATTGGAGAACAAAGGGGATTTGCAAGCAATTTGGAGGCAATTACAAGAAAGCTTTGATGGGCAAATGCATAGTAATGAGATTAGAATGACTCCATTGTTATTCTTGTAAAGTGCACAACATGAAAGTGCTCATATGCTAATCTCACGGTTAGATGCATTTCCCAATGGTCACGATCCACAAATAATATAATCTTGTAGTCAAACCTTAGTATTTTCTGTTGTCCTGAGTACAACTTGTACATTCAATTATAGCTAACTTACTAACTAACTAACTAACTAACTATCACATATGAATAGTCGAGTAAAAGAAGTGCCCCCCGAATTTCAAAAAAGTGAATATCCGTGACAACAGCAAAAACGTTAACAGTTTTCAATATTATACTGTTTCAAAATTAGTTTTTCAGAAAACATTAGGGCACTTCTTTTGCACACCCATTCATATGTGGAAGGTTTTGTCACTTTTTAACGCAAAAAGCAATGCATTCTTACCACAAATTCCTTAAAATGCGATTATGAGTTACTTCATCAATAATCCTATCAAGGAAGAAGCTGTGTCATGGTCAACACATATTATGTATGCTAATTTGTGCAACTGTTTGACCAAAGGATTTGTGAGTCTGACTTTTATGCATGCATGGGAGACTTATAGCCAACAAACTAGCATTTAGGGAATGACTGAATCAATGTACTCCCCTGTGGCTAACTAGACACGCTTTTTGTCATTCATGAATCTATGGTTTCCGGAAATGAGGAAAGAGAAAGACTGATGGATGTTTCACACGTAACAAACCAGGGCTTGCTTACTTTTGGTGACTAACTAGGCATTATAGCTTAATGTTTTTGCTTCCTATAGAATAACGGGAGTCAGTAAGTAATCAATAATAATGCACAAGAACAGGAAGGAACCTTTCATTTATCCTTTCCTTAGTAAACAAGGGTGCTTTCTTCACATTGTAAGACAAATCACTTTTTTCTCTATGCTTTTGGATCCATTATTCTGGCTCAATGGATTGAGTGGTTTCAAAGCATATGTAAATAAACCATTGATTTTCACCCGTGCAGTTGTTTTTTGTCATCTCAGGTGACATTTGCAAACACAATAATATTTTAATGAAACGAGGTTTGAAATAGACAGAATAAAAATTGGGTAAGTAATTGAAAAGCGTTACTATTATCCTCGAAGTGTACTAAACTTAAAAAGGCTTGAAATGTTTTCTAACTAACTACCTACGGTAATTATTACAGTCACAGTCCAGTTAATTTAGTGAGAAACCTTTTGTGTCGGCATTGTCACCGCATTTTCTCTAAATAGGAATTTAACGTGTCCCAAACACTGGGTAAAAACTTTTGGTAGGGACAAAATTTCCCTCCCACGGTGATAGATACACAGTTAGCACTAAAAGCTGCTTACAAGATGGTCTTGTTTTCTTTAAAAAGAGGGTGAGGACACAAAATGAAGCATTCAAGCGAATCATTAGTCTCTAAATGTTATACCATGCCCTAACTAACCGGACCAATTCTTTGTACAGTTTATTCGTATGGTTCATAAAGAAAATGAATTGCACAGCCAGATACTTTTTCATACACTAACTAACTAACGCATAGTCATAGTGATAGTTAGTAATCATTGCATTTAGCATTAGTTAGTTAGTTAGTTTCACTTATTCTAGACCGGCAACAATTTGGACTCATTAGAGTAATATTTCGGGGCGTATGTTATAGCTAACAGTTTAATGACACTGTGCTTATTTTGACATTCATATTTGTTTTCATGGAGGCCCTGTAATTATGAATGTTTACAAAAGGAAAACTGGATACTTACTCAAAATCCTATTTTTTTGTATGTTGGTAAGCAAGCAAGGATATTTGGACTCAAGTGTCTGTTTCAAAGGATTCATAAAACGGAGAGAATGACCGTAAGGATGTAAAAAAAGCAACAAAAAGGAAGAACTGTATTTTTATTGCTTATCTCTTTGCCCTGTTATTGTTGCTTTTACCTACTCGCCTAAAAAATTTCATGTGGTCCAATTATCCGTTTGCATGTATAGTAGACATACACAGAATGCCAAAAAGTCGGATTTCTTTCAATTTTATTGTAAAACTTTCCAAAATATGCGTTATTGTTAGTTAGATATGTTCCTTCATGATTTTTTTACAGTTTTCGACCTCTGTTCCCACGCAAGAGTTTTTGTTGACCAAGGAAAACACATGGCTATCTATAATGCATAGAAAAAACATGCTGCGTGCTACACAAGTGGATTGAAATGAACAAGTTCAAGTTCAACCCTTTCAAAATATTTAATCATTGCGCTTTGCTCTAAATTTATATTCTTCAGAGACACTTCATTGCTCACATACATAGCTAGTCATTATACTAGTTAGTGAGTCCCATTTGTTTCTCTTGTATTTCCCTTGCTCGTTTGTTTATTTAATCAAAAATCAAGTTCAGAACTCAATAAATCTATTCATTATCATGAATGCATCTACTCATACCAATTAGAATATAACGTATTTAGTTTGCTACTCACCCCATGTCTCGTTCAACGTTGAAAAAAGTAAAAAAATTTTGTATAAGCGTTTGAAATGTTTAATAATATCCTAAGAAATAAGCAGAAAAAATAAGCATACCTTTAGTTGGATAGTTTTTTACATTTCTAGATCAATAGGGCACTCAATTATGTTATGTAAAGTCTACTTTGGTTGCATTTTTTGGAAAATTCTTTATAAAGAGCATAGTAGAGACTCGAAAGCCCAAAAATGTAATCCAATCAACCGACTAATATTTCTAATACCTTTAGTAAGTTAGTTTTACTATTGATGTATAGAATTTATAACAAGAAAAATTGCCTATTTATTGAAATGTTACTATGAAATTTGATCCCCCTTTTGAAAGTTTAATAGGATACAAAGCACAATACAGCAGTCGGTAATGATCAGTGACATAATTTCGTTAAACAAGTTCAGTGAGTTGACAACAACTCCAACTCTTTGCCTTTTGATAGGACTAAAAGTATTTTTACGAAAACATGAACTCACTCACTTTTGAAGTAAAAGCAAACTCAGCATGTGCATATAAATTGGTTGTTGTGTACACAAAATCGTGATAGAGCCACCCACATTTCTCATTAAGTGAGTCCAATTAGCGATAATAATTGCATATGCTATCCAAATAGTTAGAAACTTTTTTTTGCGAGTGGGTGAATCTTTTTATGATATTAACAATAAAGGTTGCAAAAATAATAATCTCTTTTACGATCTCATATGCTCCGAACCTTTTTATATTCCCGTTTGACATTAAATTTTTGCCCTTTTTGCTCACCCGCTCCATAATCATAGCTAACTGCATGTTCCTATATCAAACACATTACAGTTCCCAATAAACTCGGTTTGACCTGGATTTTTAAACACACATTAAATATTCAAGATACGGATAGGATGAGATTTTCAAATCTCCTTTTTTACTTTCAGTTTCCAGCTATAGCTATACAATGAAAATTTCATATTTGGCTCAAAATTCCCTTCAGCAAGCCAAATCATCATTGTTGTGCTATATTATTTCCGTATGTGCGAAAACCAGGAAAAGTTTGCGGGAGCAAGGAACGAAACTATTATTTCTCGCCTATGTAACGCCTTGTGGGTCCAGTCCAAAGGTCATAAAAAGTGAGCCTGTCCAAAGTTATAGTAGTTAGTGTGCTCACTATATATTATATGATGATGGGAGGTTTTATTGTTCAATCAGATGGCTCGTAAAATGACTACTTTTAATTAATATTGCCTTGCAATACAAAAATGAGCATCCGTTTCGGTCATTGCAGCTCTAATCATTATAATGATCCACATCATGCAATCCATACTGGCCCCTTTAAGTTGAGCTTTGCAGCCTCTTGGTTACATTTCCGTATTTTGGTCAAGATGCAAAAAGTAAATGGACTCTGTGTGTACCCAGTTACTTACCTAGTACATGAGTTAGTTTGAATGAAAATAGTAAAAGGTCATAAATCAGGGAAACTGGAATGCAATAGAATAAATGGACTGTAGGGGAGAAATGGAACATCAGCATTTTTCATACTCCAAGTAAATAAGAGTGCAGTGTATGAGTGCAGGTAATGATCTGGAAAATTCAATTTGTGCAGTTATTGGAATTTATTTAAGAGTGCATCGTATGGACTTTGTTTTCAAACTAATTAAATGGGGCTCATAAATTCATTCGAGTGCAACTCGACGGCAAATCCATTTGGTATGTGTCAAAATGATAATACCGGGAACACCTAAAATATACATAAAATTTGATATGACATGACTTTTTTTGGTTCCAATGCATCATTATGTAGTGAACTTGAATTTTTCCAATGTGGGGTGTGCATGAAATGAACTTGGGATATAGGAGACAATAATCGTAGAGTAGCATCAGTATTCTGTCACAATAATAATAATCATAATCATAAAAAAAGATCAAGAAAACGGGGGAAAGGGGATGAAAATATTTGTGAATTATGGAAGTTCACATGTGTTGCATAAAAATAGTGGCACTAGATTACATGAGTGTGGTTAGATTCCAATATATTCTTAAAAGGGGTGAAATATTGTGTTTTCTAACAAACTTATGCATTTTTGGCTAAAAAGTGAGAATAAAAATTTCTATGGAATAATTTGACGTCAGTTGGAATAATTTTTGAAAAACTTTTTGAGCCATTCCTTATTCATAGGTTTACCCCGCGCCTAATAAACCGTTTGGCTGAAAAGTGTGAATGAAAATGGTTATGAAGTTCGCTGTGGATTGACTCAACGTCGTTTCGAATAAATTTTTGAAATTTTTTTAACCTATCGTTAACTTCAGGTACCCCGCGCCTGAAATTGTTGATTTGATTTTAACATGATAGCTTCCTAGGTGTCAGAATTCACAATGTAAACTACCACGCTTAGAAAAATATTTCTTGAAAAAGTAACAAAAGTGATATGTTTACTAGATGGTAGCTTCCTAATGTGAAGTGAAAAAAAATTCTTCATGATTCATAAAAAAAACTCAAAATTGGAAATCAAAACCTGCAATACAGTATTTTGAACCTGACACGTGCTCATGCTTACAACCTATCTACACATAGTAATGTAAACGTCATAAGGAACATATTGGATCGGTTACTTTTGGGGATTAATGTTTGTACCGGCCATATTTTATTTCCCTTCTGTCCGTTATGCATACAAACCAAGATTGAAAATTCACTCTGCTGTCAACTGGTAATAAATTGCGTATTTCTTTGCATTCTATACCACGTAGTGAATGAAAAACAAAAATTTAGTTGCAAACATGTCTATTCATTGTCATTGTTTTATTCTCTTGGTACATCATCTTTTTTCCGGCGCGCAATACTTACTTACTTGCCATCTATAATGATATGCATTTCTTTTCCCCTTTGTGATTATGTGGTGCATCTCAAAGGGAATGCAAATACATATATTTGGATTTCTCGTAAAAAATAGTGACAAGGTTCAATATACGTGTGCACTTCTGGTGAAAAAAAAGTTTCATTTGGTCCAATACAGTTTTTTTTCCTCTTTGAGCTCCAGACTTAATGAGTGGTGAAAAGACGCAATTAGTGAGAAAGAAAATGAAGTGGGGATTCCCTGGTACTATTATGTGTGTGTCAGCATTTTAATCTTTGTGAAAAAAGGAGCAAAAGGAATTGAATTCAGTACAGTTCAAAGGGAGATCAACTTTGATGTGAATGAGGGAATATTATAGCAGCTGTAGAGATCGGAGTTTTAATTCCATGTGAGGTTTAGTTCACTCCCAGCCATTTGCATTGCCTGCAGCTTTTGTGTGTGCAACTTTTGAGCTTTCAAGTCAAAATTTATATTAGTCTAAATAGGTGATGTGAGTTCACCTGGCAAGCATACAGGATAGGACATACGGATCTTCACAATAGGATCAGTTTTTCACGGCAAAAAAATGCTTTCTCCCCACAAAAAGTTCCCACGTTCAAAAAGTGCAAGTTTTGGATAGTTTTTTTTTAGTTTGTACGTGTGTTGGGAATGGGGTGCAACGGGGAAACATTGGGCCACAGTATTTATAGGATTGATGAAGGCAAGTGTTAATGAAGATTCAGATTACTACAGCCACGTGGAATTAGATGTCGTTTCAATTTACACTAAAAATCTCCCTTGCAACTTCCCTTTCCCGTAGTTTTCGAAATTAGAAGTTTTTTCTCTTTTTTCAATTCTAACGCATCCAATTGCCATAAGCACAGTGTTTAATTGTACTAAAGTTTTCGGACGGGAAAATGTGCTGAAAATTTTGTAGGTTACCTTTAAATGCGAATGTTTTGAAATTTGAAGGTCCCCAAACCAATGTAAATCCCAAGCCATTCCAAGGAATCATTAACAAGTGAGAATGGGAACTCATTAATGGAGTTGTAGGCTCCCAGGGAAAAGTAAGACTTTTTTCATCACCTCACTTATTTGATGAAAAATATCGATCTTTTTGTTTCGACTGATGATACGATTCTTTTGTATTGTCACGTGTAGTGCTCTTGTAAAATCAAATTCTAATTTGCTTTAGTTTCATACGCGCAACAGAATAAAATCATGCAATTCATATAAGTCGTATTAACTAGCTAAGAGTTTCACATCACTTGCTTGTGGGTTTAATTTCCTTTTTCGACGTTATCATAATAGTCTGTGTGAATCTTGGGACTAATTCAATTTGCTGAACCATTTACTAACTAACCAACTAAAATCATTATTTCATAAGGACTCCCAAAGGTTAAAAGCAGTCTTACACATACAGAGCTCAATCTTCACACAGCGCTAAAAACAATTCGGAAAATGAGCAAGTTTTTAAAGAGTGCTTTAAAACGCCTTGGAAATTATAACGTGCCTGCAGAAGCACTATAAAATTTTCCAATGCAGCCAATTTGAAGACGTCCCAATAACATTGGGAGCCACAGCTCAAATGAAGCCATATATTAGTGAAACTACAAGCAATAGAAAGCAATGGAAAAGCGATTAAATGTTGAACCCTGTATTAAAATTGTATATCAGTAAATTACAGGTGTGTACACATTCCAGTCCAGTCCAGTAGTATTAAATGTAACAAAAAAAAATTTTGATTTCTACTAGTATGAAGGAAATTTTTAAACAAATGTTATCCTATGCACCTTAAGGCCACCAAGGAATAATTTTTTTTGGCCAAGTTTTACGACCTAAACTGTATATCGCAATACCTGTTCTAGTGAAACAATGGATTCTTATTTTTTCAGGTGCATTCAATTGTGCATTCTAATCTGTTCCAATATCATTTCATGTGGAATGAAAAAGAGACATTTAACCTGCGGAGCACGTTGTACTCATCTTTTACACATTTTCATTATTCCGTGCACCATTTGCATCTTATGCATAGTTAATATTATCTTCTCATTTTATGGCATCTTTCTGTTATGTGCTTTGTGGAATTAAAAGCAACATTTTTTGCCATCCAAAGGTTAAGTGCAAACATGCATGAATTGAAACATTTTTTGCGAATTAGTTTGCAAAAAAGTCTGCATTGGAGATCTCCGCACAAATAAATACAATTGACAAAAATCATACTGATATTTTCACATCATAAGAGTCCCCAATATTTCGTTTCGTACATTTTGGATTCGCTGCAACACAAGCAGCCCTTCATATCTGGTTCCATCAAGAAATATGATGTCCATAATTCAAAAACATCCAGTAATGAACGTAGCTCTGGAGTGTTCCGTTTGCAATAATGAACTGGCACTTGGGTACAAGTGAAAAGCCAAATAAGTTGCTAACTCTATATACGCTCCAGATGGTGATGACATTTTTTCACTGTTTCCCTCCATCATATTGCTAACTTCACTTTTGCTACACTGTAGTCACCTTTATTTGCTCTATTTAGATCTCTCATGTTCCTCACGATGCAATGTGTACGGCGTTTTTGGCAATCTGAAAAAATTCTGACCTCCCCAAACTACATGTAACAAACTATAAGTTAAAATTATTTCAATTCAGGGATTTTAATTTAAACGGCCGCGCAATTCAACAATGAATGATAAATTTATTTTTAATGTTGTGAATGTCTGAATGGAGTGAAAGTATCTCTGCAAAGAATTTTTTGCATTTCATAAAGTTTTTGTTAGTAATTGCTAGTGTAAAAAATGAAAATCGGCAGATTTTACGGCGCGTAACAATAATTTTGGCGTGCAAAAGTGGATAGACAAACATAACAGTAATGTTGTTTGGTAGCCGCAACAAATATGATAAAGTTGGTGCTAAGGTGTGAACAAAGTTGATAATAGAGTGGCGAAATGTATGTTTTTTCCAGTAAATAACTCAAAGACACAGATGCTCCAAATGGTTGGCCACCATCCCATTATTAGCAATGTACAGGGAGTCTGGGCGCTCCACACAGATTTCCTATGGAACAACAAATCTTGCACAAAAGCAACTTTCTTTTACAGCCCACTTGGAACATGAAATGTGACTAAAGTATGGAAAATACAAAGTCAAGTTGAAAACTTTATCCTATCGCTTAGGGATGCCATTGAACTCCGCTTATAACTTTCTCAGGATGAAACGAATGCTCCGTTTGCAGAATTCAAAGCTAACTAACTAGTTACTAACTAGGATCAAATTACAGTTAAACGTGACATGATGGTCAATAGGGAATCTTTAGCCCCAATAGAATCTAATCTGAAAAATATGAATGAAATGCGATCAAATTGCGATCAAACACTTTTAGAGTGGAAACTATAAGAATTGCTCTTTCAAATCCTTTAGTTTGTTTCGTACATGGAGAAAAGTATACGTTGTTATTTTTGTGCACCCATGGGTATTCCATGTGATCACAAGAGCTGCCAACAAATCCATCCATTTTGACGAATTCTGTAAAAAGTGGCAATTCTTTTAGAATTTAAATCTACAGGGTGACACCAACTCGATTACCATCTTGACATAGAGGGATTCCACATACTCAATGAAAACATTCATCTTTTCTACCAACGCTATTCCAATTCTTGTTTTCCTTGAGAAATGAGAGTGGAGCCCAGAAAAAAAAAAGGTTGCAAGTGTGTATGAAATCGATTTTTCAACAATTTCGTGAACTAACTAATCGCAAATGGTATATAGTTGTGTATACATACATGTTATGGGTTTGCTAACAACGTGTACAGGTTTTAGATGAGTTAGTTTAGTGAGACAAGTCTTTGTCTTTCCAAGTTTTCATACCATTGTGTCAACAAGAATGAAAAGATTCCAGTTCCTCTTGGCAAATCAATCGTAACTGTAACTTGAATGGAACAACTCCCTTGTACATGTATACAATTTCAAAACGGAGCAAATATTAATTCCCCAAAGAATACAATAGACACGTACAGATGGGAGCAAAACGGACTTTGATTTCACTTGGAAACTGTTTCCAACTTTTCTAAGCTTTCAATTTGTCTACAAACTGTAGATTGTTGTGTCTAAACCATGTATTTTCCAGGTAAACGAAGGTTGATAAGAAAATGAGCAAAAAATCGCTTTCCTTCACGGTTTTTTCCGGAATTTTCTTGTTTTATTTACGAAAATGTGTTAGCCAAGAGATGTGTAGAGTGCAAAGGGTGAAAAGATATACTTTATGATTTGCTTGGTACTAAAAAGTAGTTGCGAAAGCAAATGGAGATGCCATTAGTAGAATTAGTATGGGAAAACATTATGTGCAAACGGCTATTTAATCCTCAACTTTTGTTCTACACATGGTTGCATTTAGACACTCTTATGACTTGACATTTCAAATCTTGGGCAATAATTTTACACTCTCTTATAGTAGAAAATGGGCGCGCACATAGTTCTAACCGACTAACTAACTAGAAGGGAAAAATTCCAGCCACAGAACACACTAACTACAAACATTTATGTGCTAACTAACTTTTTGTGTCACAAAAGTTTTACGACCTGCTTGAATTCTTTTCTCTGTTTTATCTCCGCTACAATTCCATGTCTTTTAGAGTTAGAGTAGCTAAATAAAAAAAACCGGGAGGCAGAAAAAACTTATGCTGTTATCATTGCATGTATCAAATCTTGTGTGGCTTTACTGTACAATTAAACGCTTTCTTAATTTTCAATTTCTGAAACTTGAACTACCTCATTTTTTTCAATTTCTGTATTGAATAAAATCAAGAATTGAATAATCTATAATGCTGAAACAAATTTTATGAAACGTTGAGAAAATACAGCAAACGTCCCCAAAATCATGCAATACAAAAAAGGCTGATTTAATTTCCCGAAGGCTTCCCAAAAACTCCGTTTCTCAAATGTAACAAATTGGAATCGGATTTTTCTCCCTTATTGTTTCGTTTGACTACTAAAGTAGAATTCCAACACTGTTTCTTATTGATCTCACTAGGAATTTCAAGCATACAAAAAAACTACCTCACATTGAATTTGATTGCAGACAACATTTTATGCCCCATGTAGTGCAATGAAGACGAAAGGGGGAAAAACCGTATCTGACCATTTGAATATGTGAGAGATAAAGTTTAATAGTTTTTGACTGGAAAGGGTGTTTGTTTGTACTACTACTACTACTTGTGTTAATGAGTGAAACAATGGGAAAGGAACAGCAGGTAGAAAAGGAGAAAAGCTTTTTCGTCTACTCACTCTCCTCTGTTATGTGCATTACCTACTTTAACTTTTCCTCTTATCTCTTCCATTTACTTAGTTACTTACTTACCTACTTACATTGCTCATACATGCATCCCTGTTAGATTAATCTGAGTGAGTATCTCTGCATACAAAAAGTTCCCATTCAACTATAACGATAGGGATTGAACAGTCTCAAAAATACTGGAACTCCCAATGAATTTCGTGAATGTCAATCTGTACCAGTTTGCTAGTTATAGTTTAGTAAAACACACATTTAAATTGCTGTATTCTAGTATTCAACTATTCAAAAGGCTTTGTTTCCATTTCCCAGCGTACTAGAAATAAAATGAAAAGAGTCCATCCCTGACTTTTAATAGGGCGAGCATTTTCTTACAAAGTCTCGTCAGGGTGGTCTGCTCTTCTCATCCACTTTGAATGCGCATAAAAGTTTGTGAAAAAAATTCTACCACCCCATTTAATCGTCATCTGGATCACGGTGAAAAAAAATACTAACAATGGAGCAAAAAATTTGAGTACAGTTAGCTGGTTAGCAGAAGTCAATTCAATTAAAATTCTGTCCTTAGTTAGTGAGGGAGCCAGGCTGAGATAAATAATTACCCATTTTGCTATGTTTTACGTGAACTTTTCAAGATCACAGAGATAACAATGGGAGAATCAATATTGATGTCTCAATTATTTAGTTAGTTAGTTAGTTAGTATGCCATTGTGATTTAGGAACAACACAGTATGGTTAGTTTTTTGGTTCAACTAACTAACTATGGAAAAAACTACCGATTTCAGGAAGTGGTACATGCCGTATAATTTGTGAAGAAGCGCGTGTGCCCATATTTCATTTGGTTCATCTTTGGTCCATTGACAACCATTAATCAAATCAAGTGTGTTTTCCCTGCCAACTTGTTTTAACGGTACATCATTACACATCTATGGGCTACGGCCAACTTATGTTGGTTTAGATGGGAGGTTGGACCGGCCGAGGTGAAAACATTGACTCATTTGCACACTCTATGAAGTTAAGTGAGTGGATTATGAGGGTGAACTTTTTACTAGTGGGTAAGATTTTATGTTGTTGTGGGAAGTTTCCGATTTTTTATACCCGGGGTCAATTAAAGGGCATTTTATAAAGTAGAATGCGAATCCTGTAGTTTTTTGCAAGCCAACTGCCAGACCGTATTGCATACATGGGATGGTATGTGTAGAATTGGGGTATTCACGAATGCCTTGGTAATTTTAACTTTTCGCAATACATTTACATGGATAACGATACCGAAATACTACGTTACCGATATATTCGTAAAAATCTCTAATTTACAGAATTGAAAAACTTTTTTGGATGTCTAAACTAGCTAAATGCGTTGTTTTGAGGAGAAAACGCATATTTACCGATAAATAAGTGTATGGGTTGTATTTTACTCTGAATTTTGATATTATTGAGTTGCATGGAAAAAGTCAGTGTTGCATTACAATGGGGGATTTATCAGTTCCGTTTGGAATGATGACCAGCAGAGAAAAAAACTTTTGTATGGGTTGGCTTGGTTGAATAGATAAAGGCCGACTCATGCATTATATAGTAGCAGTAGTTAGTTATACTTGTTATGTTTTTTTTCGGATTCTTTGGTCACTCACTATAGGTATGGCTAACTAACTACAAGAATCCTGCATTGAGCTCTGTTCCGTAGGTAGAGTTGAAAAAGTTGAATAAGACATGCAATAAGTGCACAAGGTGGTTGTTATTTATCTTGGACAGAATGAGAACCGGCTCCACAAAACGAAATGATAGGTTCACATCTTATAACATACCTGAACCAATAGTTTATGTTATGCACTTGATTCGGACAATAATAATTATCATTATTATTTTGCATTGTTTTCATTCGGCCTACCGTTCTCTAGAACTCATTTTGAAAACTTGTCTACTACACGCACCATTTAATCTAAATAAATGGCTCCACTTGAAATATTCGTGAGTTACAAGTGATCAGGAGTTGCTACCAACTTTTGGATTCCTTTTAAGTTAGTTAACCTTTTGCCTTATTGATTTCACAGGAGCGAGAAATATTGATAGTGGACTTAAAATCTTAGTTTCTGACATTTTGGCCCCCCGGGAAAAAATTGCTAGCATCCAAAGTTCTTCTTCAAAGCTGTCTTTTATAAGACCAATTTGTAGCTGCATTCTCCATAAGTCTGAAAAACAGGCATATGCATAAGACTTCCTATCTTTTTTCACGAGTCAAGTACAGGTAGACTATAAATGACGACTGAATTTTGCGCCCACAGACAATGCTAATATTGAGTTTCCAT
>Ga0210040_10006283_pt1 | contig 14835 bp, 17 predicted proteins | sample CryGeyCG12114_NA_FD_185462 | JGI IMG/M metagenome (GOLD analysis project Ga0210040, IMG submission 185462) | Groundwater microbial communities from aquifer - Crystal Geyser CG19_WC_8/21/14_NA (SPAdes) (version 2) | ecosystem: Environmental > Aquatic > Deep subsurface > Groundwater | place: USA... | reverse complement strand
CTAGCTATAGCCGGCCAGGCAACCCGTACGATAACGCGCAGGCCGAGGCCGGTTGGAGCACGCTCAAAACGGAATTGCTACCCCACGGCGGCGCATTTGACAGCCTCGAAGAGGCCTGCCTGGAGGTCGCCTATTACCTCGACACCTACTTCAATCTTGACCGCCGCCACTCTGCCCTGGGCTACCGCTCACCTCATCAATTTGAACTGGACCTCCTGCAAAACCTATCTTAGCGCACTGTCCGTTTTTACTAGACCACCCCAGCTGCTGCAGTTGTCGTCTAGGTAATCCTTTTTAGCAGAAACAGAAAAGTGTTGCGTCCCTTGCAACTTCTTACTCTTTTTGTTGCTCTTCCTGTTACCCTCTGTGTATCATTGAATTATTAGTATTTTATTTCGTGAAGCACGCCCTTGTATCCTATAGTATTCTCTCTGTACTCGCTGGCAGTATTGGATGTGAGCAGTTAGAAGCCCCAGCTACCCCGCTAACGTGTTCCTTTGCTCTGCTCAATGAGCAGGGGCAGCCGACTACAGTCTTTGCGCAGGGACAGAACATCGTCTTTCAGTTCCAAATCACCAATCCGACTGAGCAAGACGTTCTGCTGCAGAATCCGCCTATTGAGACGGCGGACTTTTTGGTTGTGACACGGCAAACGAGTGGCGAGGGCGTAGCTGCCCTTGGCAAACTGAGGTGGTCTAGGTTAGGCGCACAGAAACAGGACGTATATTTCCTGAGTCATGAGCGTAAACACCAGCAAGTCCACGCCGGATAAACGGCGTAAATACGATGCGGCCTTCAAAGCCGAGGCCCTGCGCCTGGCTTCGGAGAGCCGTAGCACGCAGGCCGCCGCCCAGCAGCTGGGCATCAATCCCAAACTGCTCTACCGCTGGCAGCAGGAGCAACTCGTGGCCGAAGTGGGCAGCGTGGAAGTAGCCCGCGACCCGGAAGTGCGGGCCCTGCGCGCGCAACTCAAGCGGGCCGAGCAGGAGTTGGATATTTTAAAAAAAGCCTTGGTCATCTTCAGCCAGCCAGCCCGGTGAGCACTTATCAGTACATCGCCCAGCGCCAGTCGCACGTACCCGTGCGCCAGCTTTGTCAGACGCTACGCGTGTCGGCTAGCGCGTACTACGCGTGGCAGCGGGGCCAAGCTCCCGCCCCGGAGCCCGCGTGGCAAGTGGCGGTGCGAGCGCAGTTTAAGTGGCATTCGGCGCGCTACGGTACCCGGCGCCTACGGGCCGAGCTGCAGGCCCAGGGCCATGCCGTGGGCCGCTGGCGCATCCGCCGCGTGCTCAAAGACCACGGCCTGCGCGCCCAGCAGCCCCGCTCATTTGTGCCCCGCACCACCGATTCTGACCCGAACGTGCGCGCCGCTCCAAACCGTTTACTGAACCAGCTGGCGCCCACGGCCCCCAACCAGGTGTGGGTGGGGGACATCACCTACCTGCCCAAACAGGGCGGCGGCTGGCTCTACCTGGCCACGTGGCTGGACCGCTACTCGCGCAAAGTCGTGGGCTGGGACGTGCGCGAGTCTATGCCCGAAGACCTCGTGAGCGAAGCGTTGCGTCGCGCCTTGGCCGTGCGCCAGCCCGCCGCCGGGCTCGTCGTGCATTCCGACCAGGGCAGCCAGTACGCGGCCACCAACTTCAAGGCCTTGGTGGCGCGTCACCAGGCCGTGCAGAGCATGAGCCGGCGCGGCAACTGCTACGATAACGCCCACGCCGAATCGTTTTGGAGCCGCTTCAAAACCGAGTTGCTCGACGGCGGCCGCTTCCGCAACTTAACCGAAGCACGGCTGGAAATCAGTCACTACCTCGCTTATTACAACGCCGAGCGCCGCCATTCGGCTCTCGGCTACCTCGCCCCCAACCACTTCGAAACCCAATTCCAAACCACGTCCCAACTCTGTGCGGCCTAGCTAGACCACCTCAAACCTTACACGAACGTCTTTTGTACCTACCAAGGTGGTGTTCCAATACCCGCGCACCAGACACTTACGCTCTCTATTCCATGGGTGCAAACCCCTACCCTTCCCACGATTGGCTACTTTTGTGGCCACGCCCAGACGACCTATTTGCCGGTCGGGCGTTATCGCACTTCGTTTACGACGCCGCTGACCATTCTGCACGGCGATCAGCCGAATGAGGTTACGCCGGCCAAGGCCTTTGCAGCGAACTTTGAAGTGCATTAGATGGGATTGCCGCAAGTATGTTGTCTGATTACTGTATTTCTTGCTTGATGGATATGCACGCCACCAAAGCAACATGCCTAGTGATCTTGGTCTTGCTACTCGGTGGCTGTTACAGCGACGTAGATCCGGAAGAGCAGGGCCGCTTCGTTTTGGCTAATGCGTCAGGCCACGCACTCACGCTTAACGTCTATGCTACACGTACGCGCGGCCAAGTGCCCTTGGTGGTGCCCGTGGCGGACGGAGGGCACGTAGAGCGTTTGGCTGGCGGGGGAGCTGGCGCTATTGTGGTCCCCGAACTAGCCTTGTGGGGAGATTCTGTGTGCGTAGTCTTCGACAATGGCAAACAGATTCTACACTACTGTCCTGCCTTGGAGCAAGGGAGCATACCTTGTATGCCGACCGAGAGCGTTCTAAACTTGGAAGCTTACCACAAGGAGTCCCTTAGCATGAACGTGCAGCGCTATACGTATACGTTCACGCCGGCCGACTATGCTCGCGCCCAGTAATTATAGTGAGTAAGTGCTGTTGTTGTGCTCCGCTGTTTTGGGCTAGACTGTGACTTATTTAGAGATAAAATACCTCCTACAGCAAGTGCGCTGTACTTCCTACACAAGCTGATTACTCCTATACTCCTGCACTCAGTGGACGAAGATCAATACCATTACCTATTAATTTATATGTAATGTATGTTATACATACATAGTATTTATTAAGTCTTTTATGTGTAATAAATGTACAACATACATTACACATAAGAATTGTACAAAGTGTAGTGTATATAAAGATTGTTTAGTGTGTGCAGTATGTAGCAATTGTTTAGTGTGTATTAAATACAATGTGTAATATTGCTTCGAACTACTACATCTCTCCTAATGAAGACAATCTGTTTTGCCAACCATAAAGGGGGCGTAGGGAAGACGACATCTACCCTTTCCGTAGGACAAGTATTGGCTAGTCGTGGCTTGCGGATACTACTAATCGACAGCGACTCGCAAACCAATCTTTCTATGTCATTCGACCGTCAAGGTAGCCGACATCTCGGAGAGCTACTGGAGAGCGACGGCAAAGTATCAATTACAGAGCTTATCGAACCGGTAGGGGAGGGGTTACATTTAGTAGCCGCTTCACCACGCTTGCAAATGGTGGAGAAGCTAATGGCCGGCAGCTCTGGGTTAGAGTTCATCCTACGGGAGGCATTGGAGACAGTAGAAGAGCAGTTTGACTACTGCTTGATCGACACCCCACCCTCGTTAGGAGGAATCACGTATTCGGGTCTGATTGCTGCGGATGCTGTCTTTGTGCCGATGCAGCCAGAATATTTCGGGTACAACGGCCTAACTTCCCTACTACAAGCATGCGTGCGGGTGCGCAAGCATTACAACCCAAGGCTGAAAGTTGGTGGTATCTTCTTTACCAAATACTCTCCAAGCTATCGGTCTTCCATGCATCACCAGTATGTTAATCTCATCAACGAGGACGAGCAGCTAGGCCCTCTTGTGATGGACGTGAGCATTCGTCAGAACAATAAGCTAGGGGAAGCGCAAGCGATGCATGAGACTATTTTAGCGTACGCCCCTGATAGCAATGGCGCACTTGACTACATATCTCTCACTGACGAACTATTGACCCGGCTATGAGCACTACCCCCAAACGCAATTTCACTGCTAAGACAGCTCGACCAGTAATTGACGCCTCTGCACTTTACGGTATGGAAGAGGTAACGCCCGTGGCTTCGGCTGCAAAAGCGGCTGAAGAAGCTACCGTAGCACCTATTACAGCACCAGAGCCTTCTGCGCAAGAGTGGGTACAGTTCAGTACCTATTTACATCGTGACACCTATCTGCGTCTCAAGCAAGCTGAATACTGGGAGCCAGGCTTCATCGTGCGGCAGCAAATTGAGCAAGTAGTTAGTGATCTGTTGGATAAGCTGGAAGGAGCTAATCGCAGTTTACCAGAAGATCAGTTGAATAAACTGTTACAGAAGAACAAAAAGCTTCGATCTTAACAGTCTAAAAAAGTATTAAAAGCGCTTTTTTTTAATTGGAAATGGACTTTTTTAGACTCCTTATTTAGTATTTATCTGCTACAAAAAAGACGTTACTCAAAAACGCCACTAGTCTTTTTTTTTATTACTACCTTATAAGAGTATTATAGGTTACATATCTATCTGATTACCAAAATGTAACAAGAGGTCTCTGCTACAAAAAAGACGTTTGGTGCTACAAAAAAGACGTGATTCTGCTACAAAAAAGACGTGATTCTGCTACAAAAAAGACGTGATTCTGCTACGTAATAGCCGTCAATACGGCGGATCTGCTACAAAAAAGACGTTGTAATGCTATGGACTCCACGCCAGACAAACGAGTCGCACAACACAATGCGCTAATAAACGCGCGCTTCAGCTTCGTACCGTTGCAGATGCGGCTTTTCGTTGCACTGCTGTCTCGAATTGATTTTGAGGATGTGGACTTTAAAGAACATTTTATCCCATTAGATGAGTTAGTGTTCGAACGACGAGGCGGCTCAGCATATGAGCAAGTCGATGAGATGTGCAAAGGCTTAGCTTCCTTCACGCTCTATATTGAAGAACTAGAAGAGAAGACCCGTAAGCGCCGCCGCAAACCTAGCTATACATATATCCCATTGATGGCCGAGGCAGGCTACCGGGCTGATTTAGGTGGCGTAGTTGCTAGCTTCAATCCGAAGATCATGCCCTACCTATTGCAACTACGGGAGAGTGGCAACTTTACCATAGCCGAAATGCAGCAGGTGCTCAAACTCAAGAGTCCGCAGTCATTGCGCATTTACTGGCTGCTAAAGGAGTACGCTGACTTTGGCCGGCGCACAATCAGCGTAGAGGATTTGCGTTTCGTGTTGGGCATCGAAGAGAGCGAATACCCCCGTTTCTCCAACTTTAAAGCTCGAGTACTCGACAAAGCACAAAGCGAGATTGCCACGACCGACATTCCCTTCACCTACGAACTGGAGCGGGAAGGCAAAACAGTCGCTCGGATCAAGTTTCTATTTCAGCAGTTGGCGGCATCTGCTACAAAAAAGACGTTGCCAGGGACTGCTGAATGGGCCGATGCCTTGGCGCAAATCGGGGTTAGCCAACGCAGTATTACGACCATCGCTCATCAACTGGAAAATAGGGAGTATGACGTAGGCTACATAGCCTTTGTCGTGCGCATCGTAGAGGGCCAATTTCGCAAAGGCAAGATCAAAAAGCCCGCTGGAGCCATTTACAAAGCTCTTGTGGAGAAATACCTCTTAGAAGATTATACTGCGTCCAAAAAACCTCGGCAATCGGCAAAGAAGGAACTACCTAAAGCCACGGAGAGAAACTTGGAGGTGGCTTTCCGCCTAAGCGAAGTACAGGAGATGTATGACAACCCCGGCCCCTACGCTCAGCGCCAGAAACGAGCGGATACCTTTGAGCAGCATCTGCAACAGGTTTATCTACAGGATGGCTTTATGATAGAAAAACGAGAGGAAGAAGATTGGCTGGTGAAGCAGAGTTAAGGCCATATTGCTTTCGTTTCGTAGCATGCTCCGCTCCGTGGCAAACCAGCAAGTGCTTGAAACGAGTCGCCGCGTATTGGCTTCTTTAGTCTGAATACACCTCGGCCCTACCCCGCACCATGAGAGCGCGGCGTAGGATTTCACTGAACAAGTCTTTAGGCATCGTTTCGCGCACATCCCAGCCGACGACCTTGGCCTTGTGAGAGTAGCATTCCAGCTAAGTGGCTAAGAAGAGCCCGCCGCTACCCTGTTGGAGCGAACACGTGTTATCGCCTACCCACACCTAAGTTAGGGGCCGTAGGAGGTACCTGTCCTAACAAACAGTTGATCGCGACCCGCACAGCTGGGTTCGATTGGGTGGTATCGGAACAAACGAGCGGGGCTGCTGCGCCTGTTAAGCTATGAGGACCCGCCGGATGCGTCGGCGACCTACGCCAATTCGGCTCGTAGTCGATGGGTGTCGTATCGTCGGATATACGAGGCAAAAGAGTTGATGTATGGCTACCTACTATGCTTGGCGTAGCGAGTAGCCATACATGCCTTTGGTATTGAGCACCATACCAGTGGATGCTCACATGATCGACTGGCCGAGACTGCATCTGCAACAGGTTTTTTGCCTGGGTTACCTCCACAGCCCTAGTGACAATTATTATATAGTATCCCCCGTAAAGATCATGCCAACGCAAATATAATTATACCAATTTTATTCGCGTTGCCTACCTAGCAGAATATACGCATATTTATATAAAATATGAAAATTTATGTTTTAGTGTTTAAGTTTATGTATTACAATAATTTATGTACAGTGCACAGATTACTAGGTTCTGTGCACTGTAACGAGTAAACTTTGAAAAGTCATATGATAATGCAACTACATTTAGTTGCATTATTTTAATAAAAATTGTTTATATATATTTGCTGGAGTCAAGAACCTATCAGTAAATTTTCTCTTCATGATTCAATTGAAACTTCCACTTAGTCTTGCAAATCGCCTTGCAACTCATCCTACCGCTTTAGCTTGGCTCAAGACTAAATTTGGCTTTGGTAAGAGGGCTAGTTCAATAGAGAAGTATGCGTATGTGCTGGCAGACTATACCCAATTCTGTGAAGAGAATCTGATCGATTATATAAGAGCCACTCAGGATAATATCCTAGCCTATTTGGAAGACCTTAAAGGCTACTCCACCAAGCATACTGCTGATGCCAAACCACGGAGAAAGCTCTCCAACTCAACTCGGCGTGACCACCTGAGTGCAATACGGCTGTACTATAACTTTTTGGTGGAAAAAAGAATACGTGATTCGTTTCCGATCACGCACGACATGTATAGTCCGCGAAACAGGTACGGAAATCCTCGTCGTGGCTTGATACCTGTAGAGCGTAAATCAGTATGGATTCCGAATGATGAGCAATGGAAAGTCATCCTCGATTGCCTGCGAGGAGAATCGTTGCGAAATAATCTAATGATAGCCTTGACTTATGAATGCGCGCTACGCAAAAACGAAGTCTGTACGTTACGCGTCCATGATATAATAGGGGATACCATTACTCTTCCAGCTGAGAGAACAAAAACGAACTGTGAAGGAAAAGTAAAATTCTCGGCGCGCACCCGAAAGTTGTTAGACCTATACTTGAAAACTCGTCCCGATGTCATGGGTTCGAGCAGTGAAGCGCTATTTTTATCGGAGTCTACTCAAAATCGAGGACAGCCTATCAGCGGTTCCACCTGGCGAAAAGTCGTAGATCGTGTGGCTGCACGAGCGGGTCTACCACGTTTCACCCCACACACATTACGGCATTTGAGTATTACTCATTTTGCTAACCAGGGCTGGAATGACGATGCAGTCGCCCGCTTCGGCCGCCACCGGAGCCAAAGCAGTTCGGGACATTATCGACACCCTTCGCCTCAACAGCTAATTGTAAAAGTTGCGCACGTGCTCACCGGAATTGCAGCTTCCGGCAAGTCTTGATAACCATTCGACTACTATGCAAGTACCCGAGTGGTTCTTTTGGTTTGAAAAACTAGATCGCAATCCCAACTTGACGCGAAGTGAAAAGCAATTTCTCGGAAATTGGATCGACCAAGCGTTTCCTCGAGTTGCAAGGCAATATTCTCAAGATAGGCAGCAAGAATTACAGGGGGTACAACGATTTACCCAGCCTATTGAGGAGGTTTTTGACTATTGCGGGTACCATTATTATAACAAAGGGTATATCCATACTTGTTGCATTTTACTGCTGAAAGAAATGCATGAGCGACAGACGGCCTTATGGGCGTGGGATGAAGCTGCCTGGTTGGAAATTGTCGGCCGTACTACACAGGATTTCAGAGACCGACATAGTAAAGTTCAACTCGAAGGATTACATATACCCGTTGCTATACGTTCTTTCACTATAAACTGTGCTTACTTGTTAGGGGGCATCAACATTCATAATTCGATTGTCAAATGCGATTTTGCAAACTCTGCCCAGCGTATTTTCGGATGGGAAGCTGTAGCAAATGCAACAGATGCCGTACGAAAGGAAATGGAGAAAATAGGATTATCATCTTATCTAAATGTCTCCGGACTTTCAAATTGTATCTGTTTGGCGTTGTTGCTCAATCGGAAACCAGAGCTCGAAAATCTCACCCTATCTGTTTTGGAACAGGTGTCCACGCGACCGGAGCCCTATAAATCCTTGAAACAAGCTTGCGTCACAATCTCACACGTCCTTCATAGTCTGGGCATCATACAGGAGGTCTTGGCATCGGAGGAAGGATTTGCTCCTCCAAAGTTAAAACAAGCTAAGCCTCCTATACGCAAGAAGCGAGCGAATCCGTCACTCACAACTTGGGAAAACCTTATCAAACTGTGGGGTGCTGATACCAGAGCAAAAAAACGCACGATCACATCGTATAGCCCGCGCATTACGAAGATCGCACGGTGGGTTATTGCCACGTATCCCACTCAAAGCCTGCCGCATCAGTGGACCACTGACATGGCCTGGCAACTAGTGAAAGCTGTCGAGAAAATGCGGGTTGGCCAATGGAATCATCCCGCTTACAAGTGGGCAAAAATTCGGGCCGGTAAGGAACTGCAACCGAACGTCAAGGCGCAAATTCTCGCTGCGCTTCGTCGTTTCTTTACTGATGGTCAAGCCAAAGGGCTATTTACGCTCTCCTTTGATCCGAGTACAGATTTAAGAACCCCTTCCGACATCATTGCTCAAATTAAGCCTGATCCCAAGGCCATTGAGAAGTGGGTGTGGGAAAAATTGGAGGAAGCCGGGTTGTCACTTACTGAGGAAGATTTGCTCTCGCTGAGGGAAGAAGAAAAGATCACAAAACATGAGGCGTCTTATCCTCTGGAGATGGTACAAGCCATGGCACTTGTCCTGCTCTTCGGTGGGCTTCGAAGCGATGAAATTGTGCGGTTGCAAAGGGGATGCATCCAGCCGCAGCCCTATCAGTGCGATGACTCAGAGACATTAAAGAGATTGTTGGCCAACGTCTGTATCTTACGGGTACCTCCCAACAAATCCTGCGGCGAATTCGAGAAAGCAGTCGACTACCGCCTAGGAGAAGCAGTCAGCCTATTGGAAAATAGATTGCCCAAGGGGCCTCGCCGTTGGGATGAGACATCGAAAGGAACCGTCCATTACTTGTTTGAGTGGCAAGGCCGGAATGTCCATAAAGCTTACATCAACCAAGTATTAATTCCCTTTTTATGTCGTAAAGCGCAAGTCGGCGACTGTGATGCGAAGGGGCGTATTCGCTGTCACCGGGCCCGTGTAACGCTTGCTACCCGTTATTACAAAGCAGGCCTGACAAAGGAAGAATTACAGCGGTGGCTCGGTCATGGAAAAACTGTAAGTATCGGTCATTATCTCGATTTAGATGATGACTGGCAAGTCCTACTCGGTGTTGAGATAGGCATTGCTAACAGACAACGTCGTTTTCACGAAGCGGAACCCAGTATATTAGTCAACACCCTCGGAACCTCTAATTTGTCATGCGTCGACCAGGAACTGGAAGATGTTGAACAGGAGGAAAATCTGACTCCAGGGAACTACTTGGCGCATTTGTACCCGCAACCCAAAAGGCCTAGTCAAGTGCTTATTCAGACTGCCCAGGATGGCCTCTCGGCGGTTCTACGTAATGTGTACATGACTCTCACTGAGCGGCAAGAAGTCGGTGCTTTAATGAAAACACTCGATCAGATTGCTACTCGATCCTAAGGAAGTCAATTAGGATGGATTGGTCCAGTAAAAATAGATAGTTGGCTATGATAAGTTGATTTCGCCCTGGTGAAGCGAGCTGTAACCGAGGCCGGAGTGTCTGTAATCGAGGCTGAAGTAGGGGTCGAGGTATTAGGCTGCCTCCAATCGGGCCGCTTCAAGGCAGGCAAATGCACCGTTACAGGGTAGAAATTTCGTTTTGAGCGTGCTCTAACCCGCCTTAAATTGGGTATTGTTTAGTCGGCTGAAGCTAGCGAGCGCGTTGGCTTTTGCGATGCGGGTCCGACAAGCTAAATTGGTGTATTGACTACTCTGCCTGTAAGCGCCGAGTGCCGTAGCGTTGCGCATGGCGCGAAAAGGTAGCGGCATGCATAATTGTGCGCCGAAGTTCGCTCAGCCTAGCTCCGCTATTAATCTGACCATAGCCAGCAAGACTGACGTGTAGCACGCGGCAGAGCACCTGTACCGGCTCGGTGGCAGCAGTCTATTCGATAAACTGGTAACCACTTATGATTGAGGCTTGAGGTGGTATAGGCAAGGCGAATAGAAAAAATATACGTCCTTCTTCTGTCCGCCTTGCTTTAACTACCTCACTAGAGCGCTTTCGGGGTTAGCGTACGGTTTTTTTAAGTAGCTTTCGCTATGCAAGCTTACTCGGATGATTTGCAGGAGCGGGTGGCTGCCGCCTATGCTACCGGCCAGTTCACCATTAGCCAAGTGGCTAATCGCTTTGCTGTGTCTACTTTTGTAGAGAAGCTGCTCAAGCGCCAGCGCACCAGTGGCTCGGTCGCCGCACTGCCCCACCGGGGTGAGCCTGCCCCGCGCCTGCAAGAAGCTGACCGCCAGCGCCTGGCTGCCTGCGTGGCGGCCCAGCCCGATGCCACCTTGGCCGAACTCGGCCAGCAGCTGGTGGCCACTGGCAGTCCGGCGGTGGGCCAAACCGTGCTCTGGCAGACGTTGCAAGTGCTGGACCTGTCGGCGTAAAAAAAGAGTCTGCACGCCGCCGAGCGCGACACCGAGCGGGTGAGGATTCTGCGCCAAGAGTTTATCGAAGCTATTCAGCACGAAGACGTGACCCGGTTCAAGTTCGTGGACGAGACCAGCGTGAACCTGACCTATACCCGCCGCTACGGCCGCGCGCCAGGCGGACGACGGGTGGACGCGGCCGTGCCCCTGCACAACGGGCCGAACGTGACGGTGGTCGCCGCCCTCTCGGCACAGGGGGTGGAGGCGGTCATGGAGCTGGAGGGTGCGATAAATACCGCCAGCTTCACCGTCTACCTGGAGCAGGTGCTCGGGCCGGGCTTACAACTTGGTGACGTAGTGGTGTTGGATAACTTGCGGGTCCACAAAGCGGCTGGGCTGGCTGAATTGGTCGAAGCGCGCGGGGCACGGCGGCTGTATCTGCCCCCGTACTCGCCGGATTTTACGCCCCTTGAGTTGGCCTTTAGTAAACTCAAAACCTACCTGCGCTCAGCTGCCGCGCGCACCCGTGAAGCCCTGAAGACTGCCTTGGATGCAGCACTGGCTTGGATAACGGCTGAGGATGCGCAAAACTGGTTTGACCATTGTGGCTACCACGTACACTGACTACGAAACTGCTCTAAGGGTAAGCAGCAATACATTTCTTGCGTAGATAAAGCTATTCAGCTGGCGGGACCGGATACTCCACTCGGATACGCAATGGCGTCACCTCCACCGCATTGAACACACTCTCCACGCTCTGCACGAATCGTTGCTGCTGCTGGGCGCGGTGAAAGTAGGCGTGCGCGGCTGGGGGCAAACGGGGCACCAGATCCCGTAACAGAGAGTACCCCGCCTCAGGAGCATCCGAAATCTGCGCCAGCGCGACTAATTGCCGCTTGGCCTCATAAGTGCCCAACACCTCTGCCAGCAGGAAGCGAACAAATTTAGCGTACTGCGCTGGATCTGCCCGGAGCATGTCCAATAAGACTTGCTCGTGTCCTTCATTGGCCAGCTGCTCAGCCGGCGACGGTCGCTGGGCTACAACCGGGTGTGGTGGGTGCGGGATGATCTGTTCATACTCGGTCAGTTCTACCTCAATCACTACTTGTATCGTCTGTGTACGGGGCATAAGCGGGCGGGATAAAGAGATACACTTCAGTCGGCCGGGCCGACGCGTTCGGTTGAAATCGCTCGAGTATTCGTCGGCGCGGCCATTTCTACAAGGCCTAGCCGTAGTCGGCGGGCGGACCGTCTTGTGGTAGTTTCGTGGCAGGCAGCACGAGCCGATGGATGACGCTTCCGTCTACAGGTTGGTCATTAGGCTGCGTAGAGCGGCAATGCCGACCGGACGGTCGGTCCGCGGCGGCCAGTACCGACAGCCGCAACCGTCCACTAGAGCTATTCGGTAGGCGGCTGCGGATATTCCATCCGCAGACTAACGGGTTTTACCTGCACTCGGTTGAAAATACTGTCGGGACCATCCATGATCCAGCCTTGCTCAATGGCTTGGTCCAGATAGGCCTGCGCCGGGGGCGGAAACCGCGGGAGCAGCCGCTTGAGTACCTGCATACTCGCCGTGTGTGTGATGGATCTGGGCCAGTTCAGAGATCATGTTGTGAATACCCAGCGCTTCGAGACTGCTAATGGCTTGGACCTTGACGAACTCGGCATAGAGGTCAGGGTCGGCCTCGAGCAGGACAAACAAGGCCTGTTCATAGCCATGCGACTTCGCATCTGTGTCCGGGGCTGGCAGCGACGGATTGCGCGGCGCTCGTGCGCGCACTTCTACGTCGATGACCATTCGTATTGTTTGAACCTGTACGTCACTCATGTTAGTAGGGAAGGAGGGAGAGAAGAACAGAACTTGGGATGCTGCCCAGATCCGGTTACTCAAAGAAGGGAAGTCGAGGTGGTCTGAACCGGGAAGGAGGAGAGGGGCTAGCGAGGGGATACAAAATAGAACGTACTCTTCCTGTTCTTGCTCTTGTCCTCTCTACGGCAAGTAAGCGTTCACCGTGTCGCAGTGCCCATCTCATTCCACGGTCAAGCGAATAGGCGTGCACTGCATCGCTTGATACAGCGGCATCGTACCCTCTGAGAGAGTACCTTCCTGGATGAGTTGCTGGTAGTGCGCCTGCGCAGCCGGTGGCAACTGGGAAATCACCGCGCGTAGTACCTCCAAGCTGGCGGTGTAGGTATCGCGCAGGTTCGCCAAGCCGGCAAAGCCCTGATGCATCCCCAGGATGTCCAGGCTGTAAAGGGCCAGGATCTTGACGAACTCAGCGTGTAGGGTAGGATTGGCGCGTAGGCCCGACAGGAGCGTCTGCGCGTGCACGCGGTCCGCCCTTTCTTCGGGCGTCGCGACGGCCCCACCCGGGGCTTCCGGTATCATCGGCGACACAATGTGTTCGGCTTCAATTAGTTCGATCTCAAAGACCACTTTTATGTTCTGGGTACGAGCCATAGGTGCGGGATAAAAGAGCGGTAGAATACGGTGGAGCTAGACGATGCTCGAGAATGAAATAAGAGGAGCCTAGGAAAAGAAGAGTAGTAGGACTGGATAGCCGCTAGCAACAAAGTTACATAATAGGGCAAATTTGCCCTACTATAGCGTGCAAAAGACTTTCTCCTTTGTCGGGTGAAGTACGTCCGTGATCAGGAAAGTCTTAATCGGTTCGGCGCGCGTTTACGGCAACTTCGCTTAGCTCAGGGTCTGACACAGGAAGCATTAGCTGCCGAAGCAGGACTGGAGTTCAGCCAGATCGGCCGCATTGAACGTGGCGTTATCAATACGAGTCTGAGTACGGTATTCATTCTGGCCAAAACGCTTCACCTTGACGTGCGCGAGTTATTCGAGTTTTCCAGCCTTTTAACTCGAGACCGAAAATAAAGGGAGGGCACTAGAGGGAGATAGCTTTGCTATAAACAAGCAGGTTACATTTTAAGGAGGAACGTGGCTGTTGCAGAACGCATTTCCCATTGTAAGTCACGGGTACTAGCTCTCTATTTTTGCGAACTTGTAGCGGATCCGAAGCCAGAAAAGGCCCTTTGTGCTAATCCATCTTACTCCTTCCTATCGCTGCTGGTAGGCCATGGCCCAATCGTGGGCGGCGAGCAGTTGCTGTATAAAGGCCGCGTACCCGAGGTCGCGGCGTTCGAGCACGTGGCGGCGAAAGGCCCTTGGGCTGTGGTCGTGCAGGCTCACGAAGTGGATATCCTTCTCCTGAAAGCCCGTTACTGGCAGCACGAGAGCTTTTAAGGAGCAGCCCAGCCGGTCGAGTTTCCAGACCACGAGCATATCGTCGGCACGAAGCCGGGTCAGTAGCAGCTGGGGCTGCGGCCGTTCTTTGGCGGACGACGCTTTTCCTGCACGATGTCGGCGCAGCTCGCGACCTGTAGGGCGTCGACTTACAGATGCAGCTGCTGGTCAGCGGTGTTCACGCGGGCGTAACCAAAAATCATCGCCATATTTCTTAAGAAGTCAACGAAGACGAAGACCGCGAGTCGTTGATTGCGGAGAACAGGAAACGAGACAAAACCAAGCAGATAGGCTGCTACCGGATCGGCGGTAGTGGGCGTCTTGTAAAAACGTCCCTATTCTGAGACGGGCGAGACACCGACAAAACCTAACCCAGCGGCACTAACAGGACTTTCTGTTCTTACTCTTGTGCCACCTCTTATACTGGTATAAGATCCAGAAATTAGGATACATATCGGAAACAAGCAAAATAATTATTAGATATACTGCTGATGGTAAGATTGTTATACGTCGGAATACATGTCGGAATTTAAGGCTATACTTGTCTTATGAATGCCCCCATTGCCCTGTACCGTAATCCGGCGGCCATCTCGCCCTTGAAACCGACTCCACTACCGAAAGAGCTGCACGCAGTAGCTCTACAAGTGGTGGAAGCGGCAGCCCGGCTCTCCGGGAGCCTGCA
>Ga0210040_10006282_pt1 | contig 14838 bp, 9 predicted proteins | sample CryGeyCG12114_NA_FD_185462 | JGI IMG/M metagenome (GOLD analysis project Ga0210040, IMG submission 185462) | Groundwater microbial communities from aquifer - Crystal Geyser CG19_WC_8/21/14_NA (SPAdes) (version 2) | ecosystem: Environmental > Aquatic > Deep subsurface > Groundwater | place: USA... | reverse complement strand
AACGGTAGTCTTCAATGTCGGTATCAACATAGGTAGCCGAGCTACCGGCCCACTCGGTGCGGAAGCCGCTGGGCTCGATGTTGGTTACCTTGATGCCAAGCGGTTTCACTTGCTGAGCCAGGCTCTCACCAATGGCTTCGAGGGCAAACTTGGAGGCATTGTAAATGCCTACTCCAGGGAAGGTTTTGAGGCCGCCAATGCTGGTGATGTTGAGCACGTGGCCGCTTTTCCGCTCGCGCAAATGAGGCAGCACGGCGCGCAGCACGCGCAACGGCCCAAATACGTTTACATCGAACTGGTTCTGCACTTCCTTGTCGTCAATCTCCTCGATGCTGCCCAGCGAACCATAGCCCGCATTGTTGACAATAACATCGAGGTGGCCGAGCGCCTCAATGGATTGCTGGATAGCCTGTTTCACCTGCGCCTCGTCTGCTACGTCGCACAACACGCCGAGACCCTGGTCACCGGCTTTTTTGGTGAACTCATCTACTTGCTCCTGCTTGCGGAAAGTAGCGGCTACTTTATCGCCCTTTTCGAGTAAAAGATCGGCCAGCGATGCGCCGAAGCCGGTGCTAACGCCAGTAATAAACCAGTTTTTGGTGCTTGCCATTAGAAAGTATGTTCTGAGTGAAAAGTGAGACGTGCACTATTAAACAGCGCACGTCTTACTTTTCAACTCCCGTAGGCAGCGGAAGGTTGGGCTTAAGCCAAAGTTCTGTTCAAGGATAATGCGCTGCCTAACATTCCTGTTTAGGCGCCGCACAGCATTTGCACGACCAACTAGCGCCTACCCCGGAACGGCCATAGCTTGCATACCCACGCCGCCGGCTGCCATAAGCAGCAGCAAACGCTCCTACCTCACCGGCACCTCCCTACCCTATCAGCCACTACGAAAACGCCATACGCCACCGCGGCGCAGAGGTAGCCGCAGTTTCTATTGAGCCGATGAAGCAGATCCCTTACCCGCAGCCGTCTGCAACGTCACTTCTCCACTTTTCAGGCCTTTGCTGGTGGCCTGCACGCGCACGGTACCGGGTTTATCGGTGGTTTGCACCATGGCTACCAGCTGCCCATGAAACACGTGCATCTGCGACGCCTGGAACGACTCCAGCGAGGTAGCGTCGCCGTTGCCGATGGCCCGGAAGCTGCCCGCACCGCCTACCTTAAAGCGAAGCTGCTGGGTGGCATCGGGGCAGAGGTTGCCTTGCGCATCCTCCACGCGGGCGGTGATGAAAGCCATATCCTGGCCGTCGGCGATGAGCTGGGTGCGGTCGGCTACCAGGCGAATGTGGTCAGGCTTGCCGGCGGTGCGTACTTCCTCTTCGGCTACGGCCTTACCTTGGGCATCATAGGCCACTACCTTGATGGTGCCAGGCTGGTACTGCACGTTGTTCCACATCAGGCGGTTGCGAGTGCGCGGGTCGGCGGTGGTGGCTTTGGTCTGGCGGCCCATACTCTTACCATTCACAAACAGCTCGGCCGAGGGCGAGTTGGTGTAGCAGTACACGGGCGTGGTCTGGCCCTCGCGGCCGGGCCAGGTCCAGTGCGGCAGCACGTGCAAGGTAGGCTGTTGGGTGTTCCAGCGGGCGCGGTAGAGGTAGTAGCGGTCCTTGGGCATACCCGCCAGGTCCATGATACCGAAGTAGGAACTGTGCGAAGGCCACGACTCGTCGTAGGGCGTGGGCTCGCCCAGGTAGTCGAAGCCCGTCCACACAAACTCGCCCGCCACGTAAGGCAGCGTGTCCTGAGCAGCAAACTCAATGTCCGGAATCTGCGACCACACGCACGCCTCCACGTCGTACGACGACGACTGGTTATCGGCGTATTTCTTCTGCTTCACTACCTCCACCGGAAACTTGTATTCGCCGCGCGAGCTAACAGTGGAGGCCGTTTCGGTGCCCAGCAGAAAGCCCTGGGGTAGCTTGCTGTCAGCTTCGGGGTAGCGGTGGGGCTTGTAGTTGAAGCCGGGGATATCGAGCACCGAGGCGAAGTTGTTTTTGATGGCATCGTCGATGCGGTCCATGCCGGCCGTTACGGGGCGGGCAGGGTCCTCGCGGTGCACGATGTCTTGCAGGCGCTTGGCGAGCTTGTTGCCACCGGGCGCGCTCTGATCGGGCACCTCGTTGCCGATGCTCCACATAATCACCGAGGGATTATTGCGGTAGTGGTGCACCATATTCACGAGGTCCTTTTCGGCCCACTCGTCAAAATACTGGCTGTAGCCATTTTTCACCTTTGGCGTTTTCCACTCATCAAAGGACTCTACCATCAGCATGAAGCCCATTTCGTCGCACAGCTGCACCAGCTCCGGCGCGGGCATGTTGTGGGTGGTCCGGATGGCGTCGCAGCCTAAGTCTTTCAGCAGCACCAGCTGCCGGCGTAGCGCCGCCGTATTCACGGCCGCGCCCAGCGGGCCGAGGTCGTGGTGGTTGCACACGCCTTTGAATTTGCGCGGTTGGCCATTCAACGAAAAGCCTTTGCCCGCCTCAAACTTAAACGAGCGAATACCAAACGGTGTCTGGTACTCGTCTTTCAGCGCGTTGCCGGCATAGAGCTTGGAAGTGGCGGTGTAGAGGGTAGGTGTTTCGGGCGACCAAAGCTTAGGCGATTTCACCACCAAATTCTGCTCAAACTCCTGCTGATCAGTGGCCGTGAGGGTAGTGGAGGTAGTAGCTACTACCTGCCCGGCTGCGTCCCGGATTTCGGTTTCCAGGCGTAGCGGCTGAAAGGTGTTGCCGGGCGTTTCCACCTTGGTTTTCAGCTTCACGCTGGCAAACTCCGCGTTGATTTCGGGCGTGGTGAGGTAGGTGCCCCACACGGGAACATGCACATCGTTGCTCACGATGAGGTGCACGTTGCGGTACAGTCCTGCGCCAGGGTACCAGCGCGACGACTCCGATTGATTTTCCAGGCGCACGGCCAGCGTATTGTTGCCGCTGGCTTGCAGGTAATCGGTAATATCGAAGAAAAACGAGTTGTAGCCGTAGGGCCAACGACCTACCTCCTTGCCGTTTATAAACACACGGGCATTGCTCATGGCACCGTCAAACAGTAGCATGGCTCGCTTGCCCGCCCCAAAGCCCGGTACCTCCAGCTGCCGGCGGTACCACCCTACCCCCACAAAAGGCAAGCCCCCCGTACGGCCGGTTTTCACCGTGGCCTGCTCCTCCTTGTTCTGCTCAATTTTCACCTGCTGCTTGTCGTTGTCGGCCCCAAATGGACCATAGATGGCCCAGTCGTGCGGCACGCTGACTGTCTGCCACTTGGCATCCCGAAAAGCAGGTGCAGCGGCATTGGCCACATCTCCTTTCGTAAACTTCCAGTTAGTAGTCAGCAGATACTCCTGCTGGCTCTGAGCGCGACCGGGCAGGTAGGCCAAGCACGAGGACAACAGCAAGCAAGCAGTGAAAGAAGAGCGTGTGAAAAAAGACATGAAGAACGGATTCAGTTTAAACAAACGTTTGCGCAGCGCAAGGTAGTAGAAGTTGCGGCGGCAATCCAACGCGTTATGTTGCCATCTGGTAGCGGCAACCTCCATCTTTCACCATTTAATAACGTGCAAGCCAACTTTTCATCGTAGCTTTGTCTGGCAATAAGTAGCACCTAACCTTCTTGTTGCCATGGCCGACTACGCTGCCAAAATTGCCTTTGAGGCCCTCACCTACGACGACGTCCTGCTACTTCCGGCCTACTCCGAAGTATTGCCCCGCGACGCCGACACCAGCTCCCAGCTCACCCGTAACATTCGCCTGAATCTGCCCTTTGTATCGGCGGCCATGGACACTGTGACCGAAGCCGACATGGCCGTTGCCATGGCCCAGGAAGGCGGCATTGGCATGGTGCACAAAAATATGAGCATCAAGGCGCAGGCCGAGTTAGTGCGCCGCGTGAAACGCTCGGAAAGCGGCATCATCCTCGACCCGTTTACCCTGGAAGACACGGCTACTCTGGGCGATGCCAAGCAGATGATGCGCGACAACAAGATTGGCGGCATTCCGATTGTAGACGATCAGCGCCGCCTCAAGGGCATTCTCACCAACCGCGACCTGCGCTTTGAGAAAGACATGAGCCGCCCAGTGGCCGAGGTGATGACTAGTGAAAGCCTGGTAACCGCCGCCGCCGGCACTGCCCTCAGCGTGGCCGAAGAGATTTTGCAGGAATCGAAGGTGGAGAAGCTGCCTGTAGTGGATAAAGACGGCAAGCTGGTAGGTCTGATCACCTACCGCGACATTCGGAAGCGCCGCCGCTCGCCTAACGCTTGCAAAGACGAGTTTGGCCGCCTGCGGGTAGGCGCCGCCGTGGGCGTTACTGCCGATTTGCTGGACCGCATTGCAGCGCTGGTAGAAGCCGGCGTTGATGTAGTGAGCGTAGACACGGCCCACGGCCACAGCAAAGGCGTGCTGGATGCCGTGCGCAACATCAAGCAGCAGTTCCCTACCCTTGAGGTTATTGCCGGCAACGTGGCTACCGCCGACGGTGCCCGCGCCCTGGCCGACGCCGGTGCCGATGCCGTGAAGGTAGGCGTAGGCCCTGGCTCCATCTGCACCACCCGCATCATTGCTGGCATTGGCGTGCCGCAGCTTTCGGCGGTGCTGGAGGCAGCCCGCGGCCTGGAAGGCACTGGTGTGCCACTGATTGCCGACGGCGGCATTAAATTCTCGGGCGATGTGGTGAAAGCCTTGGCCGCTGGTGCTTCTACCATCATGGTGGGCTCCTTGCTGGCTGGTACCGAAGAGGCACCCGGCGAAGTGACCCTGTTTGAAGGCCGCAAATACAAAAGCTACCGTGGCATGGGCTCGGTGGAGGCAATGGAAGACGGCTCGAAAGACCGCTATTTCCAGGATGCCGAGGCCGACGTGAAGAAGCTGGTGCCTGAGGGCATTGTGGGCCGCGTGCCCTACAAAGGCTTGGCGGCCGAGGTGCTCTACCAGCTGGCCGGCGGCCTGCGGGCAGGCATGGGCTACTGCGGTGCCCCCAACATTGCTACCCTGCAAGAGGCCCGCTTCACGCGCATTACCGGCGCTGGCCTGCGCGAGTCGCACCCCCACGATGTGCAGATTACCCGCGAGGCTCCTAACTATAGCAGCCGCTAGCCGAAATAGTAATTGATTTAGAACGTCATTTCGAACGTAGCGAGATTTCTCACTGCGTTTAAAATGACGTTCTTATTTTGGCTATTCCAGAGCAGCCGTATGGTTGAGCTTCGACTTTCGGGATATAGCCTCTATACTTGCACTGGCAAATCGCTCATTATTTTAGCAACCTGGCGGCGCGGCGTATCTAATTTCTGCGCTCTGCTTATCTTGCCTTGCTTTTCACTACTGCCATTCCACTGAGGCCTGCGGCGTAGTTTCTTTACTGTTTCCCCGTATGTCTCTTCGCCAGAAGCTGCAAGCTGTTATCCTACCTCTCACTATTCTGAGTTGGTTGGTGCTGCTATACTGCACGCTCCTGGCCGCTAGCCCAGAGCTGGCCGCTTGGCTGTGGCTTCCAACGCCGTGGCTGACGCTGGTATCGCAAGCAGTTTTTGCGGCCGGTGTATTTCTGTATCAGCGCAACCGACCCGACCCGCTGCGTGGCACCGACTTCACCGGATTGCTGCGGCGTCTGCTGATAGGACCAGGCGTGCTGGCTAGTGTCTGCGTAGGGCTGCACCTATTGGAGCGCTTCATTCAGGCCGAAGCTCCCACCAACGATCGGGTTTTCTTCGCGATTATCTACACCGTCAACCTGGCGTTGTTCATCATCTTTCTGGCCAGCACCAACTACACGTGGCGGTCGTTGGTGCTGTTCCGGGCGCCTACCCACTTGCGGCGCGAGTGGCTATGGTTTGAACTGCTGTTGGGCGTCACCCTGCTGTTTCGGCTGCTCAACTGGGCACCAACGGGACTGCTCGCCTACCCTGTTATGGGCGGGCTGGCCTTATTCGGTATCTACCTGAGTGGCAATCAGAAATGGGTAGCCTACCTCAACCGTCGGCAGAAATGGGAAGTGGTTTTTTTACAGGCCGGCCTGCTGTTATGTATGGGCGTATTTGTGGTGTACTTTCTGCGCATCGAGCACGACCCAAAGCTGGTGGTTCCTGCCCCGCAGCACGCATTTCTGCTGCTAACGGTGTTTTTTGCTGCATTCTACTCGCTGATAGGGCTGCTGGTCACCTTCTTTAATTTGCCCACGGCAGGCGTATTTGAACAGAAGCGTGAAGAAATCCTGAGCCTGCAACGCCTGACCCAACTCATTCAGAAGGGCCAGACGGAACAGGAGATTTATAATACGCTCTTCGACTCGGCAGTGCAGACAGTAGGGGCCGATGCAGCTTGGCTGACGCTGGAAGCCCCCATTGACGACTATAGCGGGCAATATTTCACCATCGAGCCAGAGCAAAGCGCCGCCATCCACAGTTTGCTTACCGACTACAATCTGGGCCACATTGAGTACCTCAACAATGACCTGGATAACAGCAGCGGCTTCCGCAATCTGAAGCTGCCGTTCTCGTCCATGATTGTGATGCCGCTGCGCTCTACCAAGCGCCGCTATGGGTCGCTGTATATGCTGAAGGACCAGCGCCACGGCTTCGACCGCGAGAATCTTGGCATTCTGCAAACCTTCACCAGCCAAACCGTACTCAGCATCGAAAACCTGCAGTTGTTGCGGGCTTCTATTGAAAACGAGCGGGTACAGGAGGAGCTAAAGATTGCTTCGGCCGTGCAGGACAGCCTCATCCCCAAAACGCTACCTACCGATAACTGGTTTGAAATCAGCTCTTTCGCACTGGCAGCAAAGGAGGTAGGCGGCGATTTCTACGACTTCCTGCACCTGCCGGGCCGGCGCTTGGCCATCTTGGTCGGCGATGTATCGGGCAAAGGCGTGACGGCGGCCTTTCACGTGGCCCAGATGAAGGGTATTTTCCATGCGCTGATGCAGGAAAATCCGCTGGCCCGCAACGACCGGGAGAAGTTTCCGGTACCCAGCCGCTTCATGGCCCAAGCCAACACTGCCCTGATTCACTGCCTGGAGAGGTCGTCCTTTATCACTGCCTCACTCTACATCATTGATTATGAGCATGGTGGATTTGTATTTGCCCGCGCCGGGCACTGCCATACGCTCTACTATCACTCCATCAAAGAAGAAGTATCCTACTTCCGAACGGCAGGGCTGGGGCTAGGTATCATCCGCAACGACTCCTACGAGAAACACATCAAAAATCAGTTCTACGATTACAACCCTGGCGACGTGATGGTAGTATATACGGATGGGATTGTGGAGGCGCGCGGCGCACAAAAGGAGGAGTATGGGGAAGAGCGGTTGCAGCGCGTTTTGGAACGCACATACTACTTGGAAGCGGAGGAAATTAAACAGCACATTTTAAACGATTTGGCTGAGTTTAGCCGCGGCCAGCCCGTGCACGATGACCAGACCCTGCTGGTGATTAAATTCAAAGCCGTTCAACCTGATTCGCACTCCTAACGTAGAGCCCAGGCATGAAAATAACGCAACAAGCTACTGATACAACGCTCACGCTGATCCTGGACGGTGAGCTGGACGCCAGCTCGTCTGTCATTCTGGACGGGGAGCTGGCGAAACCTGATGTTTTGGAGTACCAAAAAATATTAATTGACTGTCAGCGTCTCAATTATATCTCTTCGGCAGGGTTGGGCGTTTTTATATCGCACCTACAACGCTTGCAGGAGGCCAATGTGAAGCTGATTTTCTTCAATATGCAGGAGAAAGTGCATAACGTATTCGAAATCCTGGGTCTCGACGCATTGATGACCATTGTTCCAACGCAAGCAGAAGCTGCTGCCTTTTAATCTAATCTATTGTCGGCCGCTGCGTTCATGAAAAAAGATATCCGCATCAGTTGTAGCAGGAAAAACCTGAAAGTGGTGCGCGACTTCGTGAACGACTATCTGACTACCTATGACTTGTCGGAGTTGCAGCTGAACCAGATTGTGCTGGCCGTAGACGAGGTAGTAGCTAACCTCATCATCCACGCTAATGCCGAGGACGAGTCCCGCTCGCTGTGTTTGAGCATCGACTTTGCAAACCACGTTGTGGATATTGCCATTGAAGACAGCAGCCCCGTAGCCTACCGGCCCTCTACCTTCCGTGAGCCAGACCTGAACGAACACGTGCGCCTGGCTAAAAAGGGTGGCGTGGGCATGGCCTTAGTCAACCGTATTATGGATAGCGTGGAGTTTACTACCTCCGGCGCACTCAATATCTGCCGGTTGCACAAGCGTGTATCCTGAGCTAGCAGCCAGCAGTTGAGTTACTCACCAGAAGGCACCTTTTGCAAGGTGCCTTTTGTTTTGCCCCCGCGAGTACTCTCATCCTACCGGATGGCCGCGAAAAAATCCGTAAAATTGCACCAGTCCCTCCTTGCGTTGTAGCGTAAGGTGCCTGTTTTTTAGATGTATTGCTTTTATGCCCAAACGCATTTTATACGCCGGCGCTGCATTGGCCCTGCTGGCTGGCTGCCAGTCTACCAAACCCACCGCGAAGCAACCCATAGTGGAAACGCTGGGTACGCACTCGGTGCCCGCCTCGGAATTTGCTTATGTGTACCGCAAAAACAATAGTACCACCGCCGATTTTGGTACCCGCGCTGGGGTAGACGAGTACCTCAAGCTGTATACGAACTTCAAGCTGAAGGTACTCGACGCTGAGCAACGTGGTCTGGATACTACCCAGGCGTTTCGCCGCGAGCTGGACGGCTACCGCCAGCAGCTGGCTCAACCCTACCTCACCGAGAAAAGCGTAACCGACCAACTGGTACGCGAGGCGTACGACCGCCTGAGTAAGGAAGTCAATGCCTCGCACATCCTGATTAGAGTAGCACCCGATGCCGCGCCCAAGGATACGCTGGCGGCTTATCAGAAAGTGCAGGGCCTGCGCCAGCGTGTGACCAGCGGCGGTGAGAATTTTGAAACGGTAGCGCGTCAGACTTCAGAAGATCCTTCGGCCCGCGAGAATGGCGGCCGCTTAGGCTACTTCACCTCCATGCAGATGGTGTACCCGTTTGAGTCGGCAGCATACAAAACGCCGGTGGGGCAGGTGTCGGAGCCGGTGCGTACGCGCTTTGGCTACCACCTCATTAAGGTGAACGATGCCCGCCCAGCGCAGGGGGAAATCAAGGTAGCCCACCTCATGATTCGGGCTACGCCCAATATGCCCGCCGCCGATTCGGCCACAGCAAAGAAGAAAATCGACGAGCTATACAGCCGTCTCCAGCGCAACGAAAACTGGGATAAGCTGGTAGCGCAGTTTTCGGAAGATGCCGGCTCGGCGCCAAACGGCGGCGAAATTCCTGCTTTTGGGGCGGGCCGCATGATTCCGAGTTTCGAGGAAGCTGCGTTCAAACTACAAAAGCCCGGCGACCTGTCGCGGCCTGTGCAAACGCCTTATGGCTGGCACATCATCAAGCTGGTAGAAAAGATGCCGGTGCCGTCGTTTGAGGCCATGCAGCCTACCCTGAAAAGTAAGGTAGCCAAGGACTCACGCTCGGAGCTGAACCACGCGGCTTTCTTGAAGCGCATCAAAGCCGAGAACAAGTTTGAAGAAAATAAAGCCGGGAAAGATTTTGCCTTCGCCAAAGCTGATACCGCGCTGGTGAATGGCCGTTTCAAGTATACGGCCCCAGAGGCCGCTAAAGGCAAGAGCAAGTCGGCCACCAACCCTGCCTTGTTCACCATCAACGGCAAAGCTTATCCCGCTACCGAGTTCCTGACCTACGTGGCGCAGAGCCAACGCCCGCGCCCCACCGACGACCCTCAGCACGCCATGCAGGTGCTCTACGACCAGTACGTGGACCAGACCCTGACCACCTACGAGCGCGACAACCTAGAGGGCAAGTATGAGGATTACCGGATGCTGGTGAAAGAATACCGCGACGGCATCCTGCTCTTCCAGCTGATGGACGAGAAAGTATGGTCGAAAGCCATTGACGACTCAGTGGGCCTCCAGAAGTTCTTCTCTGAGCATCAGCAGGATTACCAGTGGGCGCCACGCGTGCAAGCTACGGTCATCAACGCCGCCTCGCCGGAGGTACTGAAGGAGGTTGCGCCATTTTTTGCTGAGGATGCAAAGATGCCTACCCCAGCTAATGGGAATGTAGCAACAACGCGTATGTCAATGCCCACCATGAAAGGCATTCCTGCTACCGTCGGATTCAACGCGCGCACGGCCACCTTGCTACCCGCTAGCATGCCGGCTCTTGATGCGCTGGCTGATCGTATGGCTGCTGACACTACCTTACAAGTTTTAGTGAGCGGACAAGTCCGAACACAAGCCGCTGCCCGTTTAGCACACCAGCGCACCCAACAAGTACAGAAAGTGCTGACAGAAAAGGGCGTTTCGCCTGAGCGCTTGATGCTCAATGTAACCACTGGAAGCAAGCAGTCGAGGGAAGCAGCAGCCATCAACTCTGTTTTCCTGCGCGCCAGCACTCGCGACCCAGCCACAATTGAGGAGCGTTTCAACGCTCAGAACCCATTGGCCGTGAAGATTCAGCGGCGCACGTTTCAGCAGGGCGACAATAAAGCCGTGGACCAGGTATGGCAGCGCGGCCCCGGCACCTACCCCGTGCAACTGGATGGCCGCTATTACTCCATCATTATCAAAAAGCAACTGCCCGCCGGGCCTAAGAAGCTGAGCGAAGCCCGCGGTCAAGCCACTTCCGACTACCAAAACTACTTGGAGAAGCAGTGGATTGAGCAGTTGCGCACCGAATACCCGGTGCAGCTAAACCAGCAGGAAATTGATAAGCTGGTAACCAAATAACGACGGATTAGCACAGATTTCAGCGGCTCTCACGGATTTTGCAGCTGACTTTACAGTCGGCCCATGCAACGATGGCAGGTCTTTACGGTATCCGCAACAAGCGGGGCCATGTAGATCAACCGGGGCGGCTTGCAGGATTATCCCGCACCGACCACAAAATCCGTGTAATCCGTTTTAATCCGAAAAATCCGTGATTTATGTTGAAATTTACGCGCTGCTTTTTGCGTTGCTGGGTAGTGATGTTCGACCGGCAGGTGCCGGCGCCGGACCTATTTTTTTGCCGCATGACTTATTTTCTTCGTTTACCGATGCGCGTTGCGTTGCTTAGCCTGGGGCTGCTGATCTGTATCGTAACATCGGGTTTTGCTCAATTGGGCATTGGTCGGCCCGTGGGCCGCAAGGTAGTGGATGGCATTATCGTGAAGATCGACAACCAGATTGTGCTCAAATCAGACCTCGATTTGGTGTATGCTCAGGAAGAAGCCCGCGCCGAAGGCAAGGCGCTGCCACTTGATTTGCGCTGCAAAATCCTGCAACAAATTGTGATGAACAAGCTGATGCTAGCCAAGGCCGAAACCGACTCGGTGGTGGTAGAGGAAGGCAAGGTAAACGGCGAGCTAAACCGCCGAATGGCCTATTTCGTGCAGCAAATCGGCTCCGAGAAAAAGCTGGAAGAGTACTACAACAAGCCGTTGAAGGCCCTGAAAGACGACTTGCGCCAGCAAGTGAAAGAACAACTGGTGCAGCAGGAAATGCAGGAGAAGATTGCGGGCAAAGTAACTGTGACGCCCCGCGAGGTGAAGCAGTACTTCAACCGCATTCCTAAAGACAGCTTACCTTATTTCTCCACTGAGGTGGAGGTAGGCCAGATTGTGAAGCTGGCGCAGGTGAATGACAAAGCCAAGCAGGCTGCTATGGCTAAACTCAACGAGTTGCGCGCCCGCATTCAGGGTGGCGAAAGTTTTGAAGAACTGGCTAAGCAATACTCTCAGGATCCTGGCTCTGCGGTGCAGGGTGGCTATCTGGGCTTTTTTAAGCGCAAAGAACTGGTACCGGAGTACGAAGCCGCCGCATTGCGCATGGAGCCGGGTCAATTGTCGCCGGTAGTGGAGTCGCAATTCGGTTTCCACCTTATCCAACTTATTGAGCGTAAAGGCGAGACATACAGCACGCGCCACATTCTATTGAAGCCCGAAACCGGCTCTACGGATGTGAGTGTGGCAGCTGTACAGCTCAGCAAACTACGCAGCCGCATCCTGGCCGACAGCCTCACCTTTGCGAAAGCCGCCAAAGATGATTCGGACGACAAGGCTACTAGCGGTAGCGGCGGCCTCATCCAGAACCAGCAAAACGGGAGCACCTACATCCCACTGGATAAGATTGACCCTGCTATTTTCTTCACCATCGACACGATGAAGGTAGGCAACATCTCGCCCCCCCTACCCTACCGCACTGAGGATGGCAAAGATGCCATGCGCCTGATCTGGCTGAAGTCGAACACGCCGCCTCACCAGGCCAACCTGAAGGACGACTACCAGAAAATTGCCCAGGCCGCGCTCAACGAAAAGAAAAACAAGGCACTGGATGAGTGGTTTGAGAAGAACCGCACTACGGTGTTCATCGATGTAGATCCGCAGTACGACGAGTGCCGACTACTACAAAAGACCTTATAGGTGAATGGCTGAATAGTTGAACGAGTAAATGGTTATCTGTTCTGGCAACAACCATTTACTCATTCAATCATTCAGCCATTCAACCATTTAGCCATTCAACCACTTATATAAATGCCTTTCGCCTCCGACAAAGAAGCCGCCGATGCGCTGGCGCAATCGTACCACAAGCTGCGGCAGGAAATCGGTAAGGTGATTATTGGGCAGGATGAGGTAGTGCGGCTGGTGCTCACTGCCGTATTTGCCCAGGGCCACTGCCTGCTGGTGGGCGTGCCAGGGCTGGCCAAAACGCTGCTAATTCATACTATTGCTGAGTCGCTGGATTTGTCGTTCAACCGCATCCAGTTCACGCCCGACCTGATGCCTTCCGACATTGTAGGCTCGGAAACGATGAATCAGCAACGGGAATTTCACTTCGTGCAAGGGCCTATTTTCGCCAACATTGTGTTGGCCGACGAAATTAACCGGACGCCGCCCAAAACTCAGGCTGCTCTGCTGGAAAGCATGCAGGAATATGCCGTGACGGTGGCTGGCAAGCGCTACATGCTAGACCGTCCGTTTTTCGTGTTGGCTACTCAGAACCCAATTGAGCAAGAAGGCACCTACCCGTTGCCCGAGGCTCAGCTCGACCGTTTCATGTTCAATATCGAGTTGGGCTACCCTAGCTACGAGGAAGAATTGCAGGTAGTAAAAAACACTACCAGCGACCGGAAAGCGGTAGTTAATAAAGTACTGCACGCCAGCGAGATTCAGGCGTACCAACAGCTTGTGCGCCGCGTGCCTGTGGCCGATAATGTGGTAGAATATGCCGTGAGCCTCGTGCACAAAACCCGCCCCAATACCGGCCGGGCTGCTGCCCGCGTCAATCAACTACTGGAGTGGGGTGCCGGCCCGCGCGCTTCGCAGCACCTGATTGTGGGTGCCAAGTGCAACGCCCTGCTCAACGGCAAATACTCGCCCGATATTGAAGATGTGAAGGCAGTAGCCCTACCTATTTTGCGTCACCGCTTGGTACGTAATTTCAAGGCCGAAGCTGAGGGCATCAGCATCGAGCAGATTATCAAAGAAATTCTCTAGAAATTCTGAAGTTTGAGTGCTGAGGCTTTCTGCTTCACGCCTCAGCACTTCAACTCTCAACTTTCAACACTTCTACAATGGAAGTCTCCGCTTACTACCAGCAGTTCGAGCGCAACGTCACCATCATTCTGGACGCCCTGGCCTCGGGTCTCGACCTGCGCACCACAGCGCTGGCTACTTCCCTACCCTTGGAAGTGTACGTGCTGTGCGAGGTGCTGAACCAAGGCGGTACCCAGTATCGCCTAACTACTGACGGGGTAGGCCGCCTAGCCGAGTTTCAGCAGCAGTACATGCAGCACGAAGACCAGACAGCCGCTACTATGCACCGCTTACTGGAAGACAAAAAGGCTTACATGGCTACCCCCGAAGGCCGCGTTTTGCTCAAAGAAATGCTGATTCGCCGTTTGGAGTATTTCAACGAGGCGGCGCGCCAGGTAAACGTGATGCGCACCCAACAGGCATTAGGTAGCCCCTCACAATACAAAATCACGAATTAGAGCAAAGTCTAACGGATTCCGTAGATGAGTAGCGTCACTACTCAGGTGTATTCAACTAAAAAGCCTCGCACATTGTGAGGCTTTTTAGTTGAATCAGCTTTTGCAGAATAACGGCGCTATCTACAATTTCAGTGGAGTTTGTTGAAATCCGCGCTACTCTGTAGCCACTAGAGGTTCATGCTGGCTGCATCCTGCGGGCGCACCGAGGTGTTGCCGTCTTTTGTGTGCTCGACGGGTAGGACCCCTATTGGCTCTTTTGCTATGTCGCTGGGCACCTCGTCGCCGTGCGGTCCCTTGGAGATGGTCACGCCACCATCCACGAAATAAATGGCGCCGGTAACGTAGCTAGCCTCATCAGAAGCGAGAAAAGCGTAGACGTTGGCTACCTCCTCGGTAGTGCCGCGCCTACCCATAGGTACACCTTGCACCGTCAGCTTTTCCATTTTGGAATCCATCGGGCCCGTTTCCTTGTGTGTCCAGGCTGTATCGATGGGGCCAGGGCCCACAATATTGGAGCGCACACCAAACTTGGCTTGCTCCACGGCTACACCCTTCTGAAAAGCGTGCACAAACCCTTTGGAACCGCCATAAGGCGTATTCTGCGGCTCCCCCATATGCCCGGCCTCCGAACCTGCCGAAACGATGTTACCCCGCGTTTTTTGCAGGTACGGAATTGCGGCACGGGTCATCATGAAGTTCGAGTAGATGTTGTTCTTGATCATGTACTCAAACGCCTCTATCGGATACTTGTCGATGGTAGCAGTAGCCGGAAACGCGCCCGCATTATTTACCAGAATGTGCAGCTCCTGGTA
>Ga0210040_10006281_pt1 | contig 14841 bp, 18 predicted proteins | sample CryGeyCG12114_NA_FD_185462 | JGI IMG/M metagenome (GOLD analysis project Ga0210040, IMG submission 185462) | Groundwater microbial communities from aquifer - Crystal Geyser CG19_WC_8/21/14_NA (SPAdes) (version 2) | ecosystem: Environmental > Aquatic > Deep subsurface > Groundwater | place: USA... | reverse complement strand
GTCACTGGCCTCAGCTCACGAAGCCCGTCGAGCTCGCCGCCGTCCTCCTGGCCGCCGTGGACCGCGAGGGCGCCCCCTCCCGCTAGAAGCCGGTCTGCAGCACGAAGATGCCGGGGAAGATCGCGAAACCCATCGTAGAGTCAGGGGTATGACAACCGCAGGCCTCTACTTCCGCCAATCGCTCGACGTTCAAGAGGGCATCGACCGGCAGCGTGCACGGTGCAACCTCCTGGTCAAGGAGAAGGGCTGGACCGTTGGTGCCGAGTACGTGGACAACGACGTGTCGGCTACCAAACCGCGCGGTCCCAAGACGGAGTGGGCACGGCTCATCCGTGACTGCACGGAAGGCCGCATAGATGTGGTTGTGGCCGTGGACCTGGACCGGCTCCTGCGGGGCACTCGTGACCTCCTGACGCTCATTGACACCGGGGCCAAGGTGGTGACAGTTGACGGGGAGATTGACCTCTCTACGGCTGACGGTGAGTTCAGAGCAACCATGCTGGCCGGTGTCGCTCGCTTCGAGGTTCAGCGGAAGGCAGAGCGGCAGAAGCGAGCCGCAGCCTCTCGTGCTGCTGCAGGCCGTCCTCACATCGGGCGGCGTCCGTTTGGGTTCGAGAAGGACGGAACAACGGTCCGGGAGTATGAAGCAGCCTGGGTCCGGTTTGCTCATGAGGAAGTACTGTCCCTGTCCTCCCTGCACAGCATCGCTCGCCGGTTCAACCAGGAGGGCGTGCTCACTAGCCAGGGTTCGCCGTGGCAGTCAGCCACTCTGCGGGCCATGCTGAAGCGGGGTAGGAACGCTGGCCTCCTGGAGTCCAAGGGAGCAATTCAGCCCACGAGCACCATCAACCCCATCGTGACCGTAGACCAGCATGAGGACGTGCTGAGCATCCTGGAAGCCAGGACTTCCACCCCTGGACCAAAGCCGCGAAACAACTGGGCTGCGGGGCTGGCAACGTGTGGCGTGTGCGGGCTGAGACTCCGCTTCAAGTCCCTCAAGGGCAAGGACGGGCGGCGCCCCTATTACGCCTGCGAGAGCAAGGTCAACCGCACGACAGCGGGAGATGGCACCCGCCATGTGTCAATCAGAGCTGACCTTCTGGAGGGCGCTATCTCTGGGGCCGTGGCTTCAGCTTTCCTCTTTGGCCATGAGAACCACTTCCCTGAGTCAACAGGGGATGCAGTGGCCCTCCACAAGGCCCTGAGCGGCCTTCAGAGCCAACGGCAAAAGATCTTGGCCCTAGTGGTCGATAACGCAATCACGATGGCGCAGGCAGGCCCACAGCTCCATGCAATCAACGCAGAGGAGGAGCGCATGCAGGGACTCCTTACAGCGGCCACAGCAAAGGATGCTTCCGCGGAGATGCTGCTGGGTCTCAGGCGGGATCTCTTCTCTGGATCTACCGTCTCCTTCAAGGAGGCTGCAGAAGCTAAGGCTCTTCTTCATGAGCGGTTCGATTCCCTGGACTTCGAGCGCAAGCGTCAACTAGTGGGCCAACTTCTAGAAATAGATGTGAAGTCAGGCAAAGGTGCGAAGCGAGTGCATATCACACATTTGCTAGTGACCTCATTGAATGACAGCATGGACGACCTCTAACTGTTAGTCTTATGAATAGCCGCTGGTCACGGCTATCTAGTCCCTCTCCACCAAATTCAAGCGTCTACGTCGCTCTCGGGAGTTCGCTTGCTCCTAGGTGGGGAGGGACTTTTCTATAAACTTTTTTCCAATTCTGCCCATAAACGCATGAAGTGGAATGAAGTGGGGACGATAATAGTTAGTAAGAGCGAAAGGCATTGTTCAAGACCAGCCTCCCTCTTCCTTCAATCTCCGCCACAGACCCCGGTATGACTCCACTGAGAACGAAGCATCCTGCTTCACTCCACATAAGACGTAGACCCAACAATCAGATGCAGCTTCACCGCACTCCTCAAGGATCCTGAGGGGGCATCACATCTCCGCAACCTTGGAAACAGGGAAGCGTTACTTGTGGTGCCTAGAGGAGGGATTGACCTTAAATCAATTAACTTTCTCTAACCCTCTTTATCTTATTGAGTGCGTATGCTCCACCTTCCCCGAAGGGAAGTACTTCAACATAGTTACTACCTAAGGAGAACATCATGGGATTGAATGATGAACTTGCAGCAACTAAGAGAGTTGTTGATCCTAATAAGATCACTCCCGCTCAAAAGAAATTCCTGCTATCGATCCTCAAGCAGACGGGAACTAACGTTCCACCTGCTGTGCTATCGAAGATGACAAAGAAGCAAGCAGATGTAGCGATCCGGGAAGCATTGAACCTCCAGGCAGAGAAAGCACAGTACGGGGAATTGAAGACACAGCCTCATCGTAAAAGGAGAAACAAGGCAAAGCCCAAGCCCAAGCCCAAGCCTCTCACCTTCTCACAACTGCAATCAAGTCTTTGCAACTCGGGACGATAATAAGAACATGAGCGAAACAACTAAGACCGAGATCGATGCACTCGCATTGACACTATGGGAAATGCTGACAATCAATCCACGCTGGGCAACTGAAGTATTGGAGGGGATGAACAGTGAAGTTCTCGCAGGAGGATGAAGCGCTATACCTCCGCGTTGCAGCAGAGCAAATGGAAACACTGGGACTCACAGCACAACAGCGAGAGTCAGCATGGAAGCAGATATTCGAACAACTAGATGACCTGAAGACAAGGTTCACAGAATGAAAACAAGAAATAGCAAAGCAACTATTGCTCTCCTCATAGGCCTCGTGCTGGGAGCAACAGGCGCTGTCATTACTCCCATCTTCCTTCCCATCGATACAGACCGCATCACATTCGCAGAGTGCATCGACAAGGGGGCACGCTTCGTCACCATGACTCAAGCACAGGTTGCCTGCAGCAATTGGTATAGCACAGACCCAGAGGACTATAAGCAGGTTTGGGGATGAGCAAGGCAGAAGAAGTAATCAGGATCATGGTCGAGCTAACCAATGCACACGCTCGCTTGAATGCAGAAGCAGCAGCACAGATTGCCAGCCTCCTGAATGCGGAACAGCAGTAGCCATGAGTCAGCATCACAGGGAGAAGTGGGACACACAGACTGCAGCGCTGTGGCGTAAGCGCATTGCAGCCATACTCCCCGCTCCTTGTGTGGACTGTCACCGCCCTGTGTATCCAGACCAGAAGTGGAGTGTGGGTCACATCATCCCTGTCTCAGATCCTCAGTCCACTAACACAGCAGATAACCTTGGCCCTTCGCATGTGGCATGCAACTCAAAGGCAGGCGGGAAGTTGGGAGCAAAGGTAGTCAACACAAAGAGGAGAGCGACAAGTCACGAAGAGAAAAGAATCCGAGAATGGTAAACAAGTTTTTGATAGATGACGAGCCAACCCCCGCTTTTCGCGATGCAGGTTTTTCCCAAGGAAACGCTCAGACTATTCCCGAACACACAGGGATTAAGCCCCTACACGTTTCTACTTTCACCGGATACGAGAGAGGTAGGGAGGAGTTCATCAGGGGAGCTGAACTTCTGGGCCTCAATACGGAGAGAAAGCCTCTCTTGCCTCAGCAGTACGTTGTAGCTGATGTGCTGCAAGCGTGTGATGAAGATGGCGCTCCTATTCACGTCATCAATTCCTTCTGCATTCCTCGAAGAGCTACGAAGACTACGACGGTGTGGGCCGTGGCACTGGGACGAATCACCAACCCCGAGAGGGACGCCTATCAAGTCGGATTCACAGCGCAGACAGGAGTGAAGGCACGTCAGCGATTCGTGAAAGATGTAGTGGAGCCGCTCCAGCGTCGCTACCCGGACAAGAACTCCTCCCCCTTCAAGATCAACATTGGAATGGCTTCCTCCTCAGTGGTGCACAAGGCGACAGGCGGGGGAATCTATATCCTCCCTCCTAATGGTGAATCCTTCCGAGGAGATGCGTATGACATGGCGATCATCGATGAGGCCCAGGAGGTTGAAGCCGGGGATGAGTCAGAGGATCTAGTGCAGGGCATCCTCCCTACCTTCGACACGAGAACCATCAACGGGAAGCCCGCTGGTCAGCTAGTTCTCATCGGTACTGCTGGGGAGTTCCAAGGTGGGCTGTTCTGGGACAACCTAGAGCTAGGGAGACAAGGTAAGGCGGGCATCGTGGAGTACGCCGCTGACCCTGTTCTGCGTATCTGGGAGGACGCGTCAGACGGGCCTGTAGAGGGGTCATCAGCGGACCCAGAAGTCTGGACGGCCGCTCACCCCGGAATCGGGAATTTGACGCCTCTAGCAGCCGTACAGCGCAATCACGACTCGATGACGGCGAAGAAGTTCGCCCAGGAGTATCTAGGAATTTGGCCTACCTCGGGCAAGGGGTCGCTCATCCCTGCTGCCACTTGGGATGCCTGTGCTCTCGACACATTCCCTCCTATGCCCTCCAGCTTCGGTATGGCAGTAGCCGTCCACTTCAACCAGTCCTCTGCTTCCATCGTTGCCGCATGGAGGGATGAAAACGGGGTTGCCTACCTTGAGATCATCGAACAGAAGCCGGGACTCAAGTGGGTTGCTGAGAAGCTGAAGGCGGTCGCCCGTAAGCATCGAGTAGATATCACGTATGACGGGACTAACAATGGAGCGCTGTCCGTTGTCGAGGCTCTAAATAGGGCCAAGCCAAGACCCAACCTCAATCCAATGTCGTGGAATCAGGTATCCACTGCTGCTGCAACTCTCATTTCTGAAATCAAGGGCACGAACCTCAAGCATTCCCGTCAGCCGGGTCTGGACGCCGCTGCAGCGATTGTCACTAAGCGCGGTACACCCAACTCGTCTAAGTGGTCACTGGGTAGAGGAAAGAATGATGAGGACGATATCACTCCCCTAGAGGCAGGGATGCTGGCCCTTAGTGCTTTCGATTCCAAGCCCGCCAAAAAGCCCATAAGAATTATTACCTAATAGGCGTTTTGTGCACACATAAAGCTTGCAAGTGCTTTACAATTGTGATAGCGGATAAGTCACTTATCGGCTTATGGCCATCACATACGGAATGCAGGCTCTTGGGACTACTCGACAGACTAGGCTTCGGCAAGGACAGGTTGGACTTTCTGACCTCTCCTGCAATGTCTGTGGCATCCCCATTCGCAGACAACAGCAGCCTTTCTCAGATTATCGTATCCGATCTCTTCGCCCACGAAGGGGGTTCTGGTCTAGAAAACCTGCCCTTGTCTCGCGAGGAGGCGATGACCATTCCTGCTGTAAATAAGGCACGCTCAGTGCTCATCAGCACGATCACAGCATTCCCCCTCAAAGCCTATGCAGCAGGCACAGCAGAGCCGCTTGCAACGCAGCCCACATTCCTACAGCGTGACGACGGACCGCAGTCTCCTCTCTACCGCATGACGATGACGGTTGATGACTTGCTGTTCTTTGGCCGCTCACTGTGGCTTGTGGAGCGTGGGGCGGATAACCAGATCACCGCAGCAGAGTGGCTGCCTCAGAAGCATTGGCAGATCACCGAGGGCGCTGTAACTGTCAGGGACAACGCTATCTCTGAAACTGACTACATTCTCTTCGAGATCCCCGGCTACCCGGGACTACTGAATATCGGCTCTCGCACTCTGCGTCACGCACGCAATCTCGAAATTGATATCGACCAGAAGACCCGAAACCATATTCCTGCAACTGTCATCACGCTTCCTGACAGCGTTGAGCGCACTGAGGAAGAAGAGCGCGCGATTCTCGAATCTTGGAAGAAGGCGCGCCGGGACCCAGAGGGCGCTGTTGCCCTGCTCCCTGAAGGTGTCACCGTTAACTTCCATGGCGACGTGAAGACTGACCTTCTTGTAGAGGGTCGCAATGCGGTAGTCACCAACGTGGGTCAGCTCACCAGTATTCGTTCCGCAATGCTGGACGGCACATCTTCGATTGATTCCCTCACATACACCACAGCGCAGGGCGAACGAAACGCCTTCTATGAGTTTGACCTCCCGTTCTGGATCGCACCAATCGAGGCCCGCCTATCACAGGTTGTGCCTAGGGGTCAGCGCGTCCGCTTCGATAAGTATGAATCACAGAATTTGCCCACTCCTACTGGCCCCGTAACTGAGGACTAACGATGACTGAACTTCTAGAAGCCGGTGACTTCTCGGTAGACGTAGAAGCCCGCACTGTTCGCGGCCTGCTCATGCCCTGGGGTGAGAAGTCACGTAAGTCCGTGACCTCTGATCCGCTGATGTTCGACCGTGGTGCCCTCAAGGTGCCCGCAGATATCAGTGCACTCAATGCCAACCGCAACCACGACCGCCATGACCCCATCGGCCGCTTCACTGCAGTCGAGGACACAGACCGTGGTCTCGTTGCTGAATTCGCAATTTCGAGAAACCCGGAAGGTGACGAGTTCCTGGAGCAGTACCAGACAGGGAAGCTCAAGAAGCTAAGCGCAGAAGTTCGCAACATTGTGCGCACCGGTCTCAAGGCAACCGCTGTTCTCACAGGGGCAGCTTTCGTTCCGGAGGGTGCATTCGCCTCTGCTGGCCTCTTTGCCATTGATGAGACCCCAGAAGAGCGCGTCGAGCGCTTGAAGGCTGAACTGCAGGAAGCAGAAGCAGCCGTAGCCGTTACAGAAGCCCCTTCAAAGGCGTCCGCCGATGAAGTAACCCAGCCGGAACTCCCGGTACAAAACAAGGAAGATGAGGTAAGTCCTGTGAACCAGGTTTCCCCAACTCTGGCGGACGCAAACTCTGCCAACGCTACTGCCCCTACAAAGAACGAAATGTTCGCTCTCTTCAACAAGTTCAGCCGTGGAGAGATCGGACAGGAGGTTGTGTCTGCCAAGTTGCAGGAGGCAGGATCAACGACCGCCCTCTTCGCACTCAGCGACGTGAAGTACTCGGGCACTGGTTCTATCCAGCCCGACGCGCGCGCTCCTCAGTGGCTTGGTGAGCTTTACGCTGGCCGCGCCTACCAGCAGACAGTTGTCCCGCTGTTCAACCACGGCGACCTTACTTCCCGCACCGTTGCTGGTTTCCGCTGGGGTGTGAAGCCTGCTGGTGGAACCTTCGCGGGTAACAAGAGCAATGTTCCAAGCAACGTTCCCACCACTTCGCAGTACAACACCACTGCAAAGATGTGGGCTGGTGGTCACGACCACGCGATTGAGTTCAGATTGTTCAATGTCCCCGGATATTGGGAAAGCTACTTCCAGGCCATGACGGAGGATTACGCCCGCTGGGTTGACCAGACTGTTGTTCTCACTGACGTTCTGGCTGGCTCAACCTCTATTGAAGCTGATAACCCTGCTGGCCTCTCAATCGGTTCCGGCATGAGCGCACTTATCGACGGTGCTGCTGCTGTTATCGCTGGGAATGATGTGCCCACCTTCGCGATTCTCGCCCCCGACGTATGGAAGTTGATTGCCAAGACTCCTTCTAAGGACACTCTGGGTTACCTCAGCGCTGCTCTTGGTCTTGAGGAGGGACAGCTTGCCAACTTCCGCCTCGTGTCCAGCCCGCTGGTTCCTGCCGGAAACATCCTGGTTGGTGCTCGTGCTGCTGTACGCGTGCTGGAGCTTCCTGGTACCCCGCTCCGTCTGCAGGGCTATGACTTCGCTCGTGGTGGCGTTGACACTCTCCTCGTAGGTGCCGCTGCCGTTGTCATCGAGAAGGCCTCTGCTCTGCAGTTGGTCACTCCTTACACGGCGTAACAGTCCGGTGGGCGGGCGCTGACAATACGTGCCCGCTCACCATCCATCCACCACATTCGGTTCAATTGGGAGTGACTTATATGAGTGCGTTCGTAGAAGACCCGGACCACCCAGGCCTCTATGCCTTTGTAGAGGACGCAGCAGGAACTTCCGGCTGGCACACAGTTGAGTCTGCTCGCGTGTTCTGGCCTGACGCACCGGATGATGACATTCTTGCTGTACTTCTCGAAGTGGCAAAGGTGAGCGTCATTGCTTTTGCACCAACGCTCGCAGCAGGTGTCCCTGTCCCTACCAACTACGTTTACGCGCAGGTAGTGCAGGCCCGCAACATTCACAACGCCGGGACAGTGAGCACTTCTGGCGATTTCGGTAACGGAGAGTTTTCGTATGCTCCGCGCCCTCTCGACTGGCATGTGAAGCAGCTCCTACGTCCTGAGACTGGGAGGCTCCGTGTCTACTAGTGTCCGCTCACAATTCGCTGAGGCCCTAACTCCGCTCCTTCCTGCTACATGGAAGATTTTGAATTCCGAGAAGGGCGTAGGGAACCATCAGCATCCAATAGTGCGCCTCTCGCAACGCAAGATCGAGCGCCACCCTAATGCCCCTCTGGGTGCCCGACAGACGACTTTCACTGTAACGGTTACCGCACCCTCGGGTGACTTGGAGCACTGGGAGGACGAACTAGACGATGAAGTGAACACACTCACTTGGGCCATTGAAACTCTAGGGTCTGACTTTTCATGGTCCTCCGCTGAGAAGGGCATCCTTCCTGCCGAAGAAGGCGGGAACCTGTTTTATGAAATGACTGTACTTATCTCCACTGCACGTCCCGTTCCTACAAACTAGAAAGAAGAATTATCATGGCAGTAATCGGCGGTAGCCCATTCAAGATCACAGATGCAACACTGATGCTAGGCGCTGACAACTACGAAGCGCTCATCTCCAGTGCGGAACTCGTACCTACATCGACCTCAAGCACGTTCAAGGCGATTGACGGCAGCAATTACACCTTCGCTGGAAAGAGCGCTTGGGTTCTCAACATCACGTTTGCGCAGGACTGGGTAACCCCTGGCTCACTCAGCAACAAGCTCTTTGCGGACGAGGGCATCACAGTCAACGCCGTAGTCACTCCTCTTGACGGTGGACCCGGCTTCTCAGTTGACGTGACCTTGGTGGCTCCCAACGTCGGTGGCGCTGCTGACGCTGATGCTGTGTCCTCTGTGACGCTTGGTGTCAACGGCAAGCCAGTCATCATCCCAGCGGCGGCCTGATCACATGGCACTAGGGATCTCCGTATTCGCATCTGAGGAGCTTCAGGCGGTCGTACTGTCTGTCAAGAAGCTGCCCGCAGATGTGCGTAAGCAGATCCGTCAGCAGACCTCCAGGGTTGCGAAGACCATTTGGACAGAGGAAGTGACTCGCAGCGGTGCTGGTGCGGGGGCGTTGGCTAATCAGACGCTTGTCCGCACCGCCACTGTGCAAGTTCGTGATAACCGCATCACTCTGATTGCTGGAGGGAAGGGAAGCCTTATCCGTTCGGCTCCCACCCTCGCTAAGGCCGCTGAGTTCGGCGCTAACACTGAGTACTTCGGTCCAGCCACTTCTACCAAGGGGAAGCGCTACAAGCGTCACACGCAGCGACAACTGCCCAAGTTCGCACCCAGGGGTCGTGTGGTCTATCCCGCTGCCTCTCGTGCCATTCCCCGCGTCGCATCTCTTTGGGTGCAGACGTTCGTTCGATCTATTCATGAAGCATTCGAAAGGAGCAACTGATGGCTAATGACATTCGCATTGGCGTGACCGCTGATACAAGCGCGTTCGAGCGTGGAATCAAGTCTGGCCTTATCGATCCTCTAGAGGATGCTGAGAAAGCGCTAGACCAGATCGGTGACGCAAGTGAGGACGGCGCTGACAAGATCGAGCGCTCTATGAAAGATGCCCAGGGCGACACTGAGAAGTTGTCCGATGAGTACAAGGCGCTTGCGAACACTATTGATGCTCAGACCAAGAAGGCCGGAGCGGACACTAAGCGTTACCTCAAGGACGGCACGGACGGCGCGTCCAAGGGCATCGAGGAGATGGGCGACGAGGCAGCGTCCACCGGTAAGGAGATGGCCGCTAGTTTCTCGTCCGTCGAGGACGGCCTGGACGCCATCCAGGAACTCGCCGCGAACGCGCTTGCAGGCTTCGGTCCTGCTGGCCTCGTCGCCGGTGCCGCTGTCGCGATCGGGATGGGCCTTGCGATCACCGCGGGGCAGGAGGCAGCCGACGCCATCAACGAGGCGAAGGAGCGCACGGGCGAACTTGCGCAGGAGCTTTACGACGTAGGCGGCGATATTGACCAGATTGACCTCGGCGCGAAGATGCGCGAGTGGGGCGTGGAGGTCGCTGATTCCAAGGAGTTCTGGGAGCTATGGCAGCGCAGCGCGGTCTCGAACCTCGACAAGGCGAGCGCGGCCGCTGACGACTTCGGGGTGGACATCAAGACGATGTTCCGTGCCATGTCGGGCTACGACATGGACGCCACCCTCGCTGTGCTCGACAACCTCAAGGGGCAGTTGCAGGAGGTCCAGGAGCAGGCACGCCAGAACCGTGACGAGAACATCTTCGCGGGGTTCAGCGATAACGCCGCTCTGAGCGCTCGGGAGACCGCGCTCAAGAACCAGATCAGCGCGTTGCAGAACATGACCGGCGTGACGGACGACGCCGCCGCCGCAAACAAGCTGCTGACCGAGATCACCGAGGAGGACACGGCAGCGCAGGCTCGCGCGACCGAGGCAGCCGATCGTCGTGCTCAGGCAGTCGAGTCGGTCAATGAGGCGTATGACGAAGCCGCTGAGGGCGTCCAGGACTACATCGATGACGAGTCCGGGCTATTCGACGTGGCGGGCTACATCAGCGCGATGCAGGCCCGTGAGGACGCGATCCGCAACTACCAGCAGACGCTCGCCAGCACGCCCCTATCGGCCGACGCCAAGGCGTGGTTGCAGGAGCAGGGTGTCGAGTCCGCCGCAACGTTCCTCGCCGGATACCAGTCCGCCGCCCCAGATCAGCAGCGCGCGCTCGATCGGATCTGGTCCGAGGCCGCCCGCAGCAACTCGGGAACGTACACCCGCGGTCTTGAGCAGGGCATCCCGGACACCATGGCCGGACCCGTCGTGAGTCCGTCCGTAGACCTCCGCACCGCGAACTCCCAGATGGCCGCGTTCGTCGCTCAGCGGCGCGTGGCGAACATCGAGGCCCGCGTCAACAACTACGCCTCGAACGGTGTTCGGGGAGGAATGGGTATTCCCTAATGAGTTCAACAACTATCGAGACCAGTAGCGGAACAATCGAGCCATTTCTTGTTTCAGGCTTTGAATCGAGCAGGGAGTCTCGCAATCTTGTTCACCAACTCATCGGTCAGAGCGCACCTAATATTACTTTGAAGCCACCGGCTCTGCGGAGGGGCACGCTTGAGTTGGTGTTCCTGCATGAGAGTGAAGCGGTAGACGCTGAAAATGCCTTCTGCAAGCCGGGAGTTTTCCATATCAGCAATACCGACGTGAGTAGCCTCGATATGGCGTTCGTTACAGGAACTATCAGCCGCCGTCTGGATGACGAGACGCACACAGTCTGGTTTCTATCTGTCGGATATCAGGAAGTGAGCCAGTTTTGAGCACCGTCTCTAGTCACTCCGTTGAAGTGCTCCCTGACGCCACCATCGGCGTTCCCACGGTAACCTCAGAGCGCACCCCGTACAGCACCAGTTTCGAGACTGAACGTGCAGCCTGGACAGGTGGAATCCGCAGCACGACGGAGGCATACAGCGGGGCCTACTCCCTCAGCTTCAAGCCGTCCACAGACACCGTACAGGGCACGTTTCCTGATGCCGGGACCGGGACCACGGAGTACACCGTGGAGTTCTGGGTGCGCGCAAATCGCAACGGTGACGGTGTGAGCGCATGGGTTCAGCGCATCGGCCTCGAACCGACGACCGCGACCCCTGTTCTGTTCGTGCAGCCAACGCTGACTTGGCAGCGCATCAAGCTCGTGATCACTCTCACCACGGCAGCCGGTGTCTACCTCCGTTTCAAGAACACCACGGCAGCAGCTTCCACCATCGTCTACGTGGACGACGTGACCGTTACTGCGCGCTCGATTTCCCTTATCGACAAGCGCGTGACCATCACCCCATCCGAATTCAACGCGACGCTGGATGAAGGGTGGAGTCCCTACGTGCAGGCCACCCTCACTGGGCCTCTCCCGACTGAGGACGAACTAGCGCAACTAGACCCTCGCAAGAACGTCCGTGTGCAGGTCAACCTCCGCGAGGACTTCGGAGCTTCGGATCTTGTATCGACGTTTACCGCAGCGCACTTCGGGCAGACCGCAGCGGACCTCACGAGCGCTTTCCAGGGCAAGACGGCAGCGACCCTTACCGGCCTCCACTTCAAGCCGTACAGGGACACACAAGTTCTCCTCCCGCGTTCAACGTCGCTGTTCCTAACCCTCCGCTCACGCCGTATCGATTGGGCAGCGGGGAAAGCCACGTACACGCTCGCATCCGACGAGGCCTTGCTGCAGGACTACGCGCTCGTGCAGACCGACGCCCTCTACCCCCAGGGTGGCACTGTGGCGTCGGCTGTTCGCTTCGCGCTCGCCACCATCGGGGCGTACCTCGGCACCCCTGAGGCCGACTCTGACGTAGCTGACGATGAGGCCCTCCGATGGGAACCGGGGACGAGCGCATGGGACTACCTCATGCCGATCCTTCAGGACGCTGGCCTTCGCCTGTTCTGCGACGAAACCCGCCGCTGGAGGCTCGTGCCTGCGACGTACAACCGTCCCGAAGCCGTGAACCTGACTATCACGAGCAACATCACTGGTTTGACAGACAGCATCAGCAGGGATTCCTCTGAGGTTTCTGATGCTTGGTACGACTCTGTGGTTGCAATTTACAAGTGGCGCGACGAGTTCGACGTGGAGCACACCAACTACACCACGGCGCAGACACCGGGGATCGTTGCCCCGACTAAGACGCTGACCGTCACGTACGAGGGCGTAGGGAACGCTGGCATCGGGGCGCAGCTCCTTCTGAACCGTGCTCAGGCGCGAGGCCGTCAGGTCACCGTCGAGGCCATGTCGAACTACACCCTCCGCCCCGGCATGACAGCCACTCTCGGACTCCCTGAGACCTACACACAGACCTCCCGCGTGGCGTCCGTCACGTGGAACCTCCCGGCTGACGAGATGACCGTCACCACCCGCAACGTCGAGCGCGACTAGGAAAGGCAGTACCTCATGGGCTACATCAATGGCAATGGCATTTACATCTACGACGAGGCCGACGTGGTAACGCCGTTCTCCGAGTTCGAGAACAAGGGGCAGCGTTCGGTTAGCACCGCGATTGACACGGTGAATACCCGCATTGACAACCTCGCTGATACTTCGTGGACACCGTACGTTCCCACTCTGCTGAACATGAACTCCGGCATCGGAAAGGTCAAGGGGTTCTGGCGCGGCGACGAGAACGAAGTCACCGTGCAGTTCTCCGTCGTGTTCGGCGGCAGCGGTTGGTCAATGGGCACCGACCCAGGATTCACGCTCCCGGTTCCCGCCGTCGTGCCGCTGCACGCATTCGCCGCGTACGCCGGGACCGGTGGCACGTTCATCGGCGGCTCTGTCGCGCCCCTGTTCGTGCTCGCTCGCAATACCTCTCAGACGCAAGTCACCCTGTTTGCGCTCGCGCCCAACACTTCCGGTTACATCAACATCAACTCGACTACTCCGCAGACGTGGGGTCCTGGATCGGCTATGTCTATTCAATTCTCCTACCGCCCGGCAAGCTCCTGAGTAGCATCCTTCAACTAGAGATAAGAAACAAGAAATGAACAAGACAGCTATCACAATCGCGTATTTCACCCTCATTGCTCTAGGCATCGTGGGCGCGGTCACCATTATCCTGCTCAAGCCTGATTCTCTAGGGGTGCTCGTGAACACCCTCGTAACGATTCTTGGTCTGGGGACAGTTGCAGCAACGACGTTCGCCAACTTCGGGAAGCAGAATGACAAGCTGGAGACTATCGAGAAGCAGACCAACGGGACGCTCTCGAAGCTGACGAATGAGGTAACGCGTCTGCAGGAGGAGAACAAGCTCCTGCTGGCTCAAGCCCCTTCCACGCTCACCGGTCCCGTAGACGTGCAGCGTCCGGATTCAACCGGGGAGTGAAGATCAAAGCCTGCTAGAAGATGGGACTTAACTTCAGCAGGCCCCCTAAGTACGCGATGATAAGTGTGCCAGGAATGGTCACCACTGCCGTACGGACAATCATCTTCAAGTCGCGCTTCGATTCTGCCCTTCGGAGTCGTAAATCCTCTCGCGAGTCCCCCCGTATGCGGCAACCTGGGACGGTTCGATCGAAAGTCAGCAGCGATAGATACTTGATGCGTAGGGCGACAGCATATGCACAACCAGTCAGAATGAGAAAACCGAGCACGAACGCTGGTAGTGGGATTGCAACTGTTGTGCATAGCCAAACGAAGGTCACGATGGACAGCAGGAGGAGCACGCCTGGCACGAAGCGATTCAGAGCACGCCACTCAATCCTTGGTGCACCGTTGTCCAGAAGGATGTTCCGGACTTCTTCTTCCACTTCCGGATGCTGTGGGAACTGAACGAAAGGACGCCTTCTGTCCCTTAGTTCAATCATCCCGTAGTAAACACTCTGGTCCTTATACGCGTCGATCCACAGGCGAGCGCGGTCAGGATCGCCTAGGTTCCGTAGCTTCTCCTCAGCGAGTATGCGGAAGCCCTCGCTTTCTGGTTCGCCGATCTTGTACCTGACCGTGGCACTGGGTAACGCGCGACGAATGGCGTCAACCGCGTCGATCACTGTGTCGAGATCAAGTACGAGGGACCAGAAGTGGGTCACACGCGGCGGATCGGTTGGCGGCGATGTATAGATGCGTTCGCCGAACAACCACCGAAACCGAAACCACGGGAATCTCATGCGCTTACGCTAATGGAGGTTGACCGCACTTCTGCTACCTACCCCTATTTGGTTCTTGGGTAACACGACCGTGACCGGCAGGATCAGGAAGACGAGCGGCACGAGCATCGCGACCTCCTTCCTGCCCGCCGCCTCGAGCAGCTCGCGCTTCGTCACCTCCCGGGCGTCCTGCGCCTGGGCTCGCAGCA
>Ga0210040_10006279_pt1 | contig 14850 bp, 18 predicted proteins | sample CryGeyCG12114_NA_FD_185462 | JGI IMG/M metagenome (GOLD analysis project Ga0210040, IMG submission 185462) | Groundwater microbial communities from aquifer - Crystal Geyser CG19_WC_8/21/14_NA (SPAdes) (version 2) | ecosystem: Environmental > Aquatic > Deep subsurface > Groundwater | place: USA... | reverse complement strand
AGTAGGCCCAAGCATTTTTACAATTTAGTTAGTCACCGAAGTAGGCCCAAGCATTTCTACAATTCAGTTAGTCACCGAAGTAGGCCTAAGCATTTTCACAATTTAGTTAGTCACCGAAGTAGGCCCAAGCATTTTTACAATTTAGTTAGTCACCGAAGTAGGCCCAAGCATTTCTACAATTCAGTTAGTCACCGAAGTAGGCCTAAGCATTTTCACAATTCAGTTAGTCACCGAAGTAGGCCCAAGCATTTTCACAATTTAGTTAGCCACCGAAGTAGGCCCAAGCATTTTCACAATTTAGTTAGTCACCAAAGTAGGCCCAAGCATTTTCACTGTAGCGACTGTAGCCGGCTACCACTCAAGCCATTGAAATGAAACCCGGGTCTGCCTGCCAAGAAAATCGCCAGTAAAATACCGCGTCAAAAAGTTTCACGACCTAAAAAGGGTACCTCTGTCTCTGTCCGTAGACTGGAATCTTTGTTTTTAATTAAATGGTTATTTTAATTTTAAAATATGAAAATGTATTTTGCTAATAAATGTAGTATTGTTATTGTTTGTATTGTTTTTGACGATATGTGTTTTTAAAGAATCTTCTAAAAGGTTAGCAGTTCAGTTCGGTAGAAGCTAAACGGGATATCAGACTTACTACTTATAAAAAATGGCCCAAACGGTATGCAAGTTACGAAAAAACTTTTAATCTGTAAACTAAAGCGAATTGGCAAGCTGTTTGAAGAAATATTTGCATTCACACATGCAGGCGGATCAAAATGTGAAAATATCATTTTATGCACAAGAAAAGAGATTAAAGGCTGTTGAATGTGTACGGGGAATCGGTGTTTCCATAACCTGGACTTGGCAGCATGTTTTGGAATTATATTTTCCTCAGGTTTTGCTAATAAAGCATATTGCCACTGCAACTCATAGTAAAGGAGATGTTTAGATTGTGAATGTTACAGTGACATGACATGTAAATTTAATTATTTACAGATTAAATTGGAAACAGAGGCATATGTACTTATGAGCTTCAAAAGAGAATTTTACACTCTGTTAACCGATAAGGTGACTTTGAACTGAGTCCTATGTTTGATTTAATGCATGGTCTAATGATTTTGCTACTTGATTCCAGGGCCTACAGTTAAATAAAATATTCATTTTCAGATTGGTGACTATATAAAAAGAGCTGGGCGTGCAGATGTGTATGGAATGCGCATTATATCTGCAACCCGAAGGAGAGGTGGAGTTTACGTAGGAAATACAGTTCCAAAAACAACTACTAGTTTTCCTGTTCAATTCAATCAGATAGCTCATTTATCTCCCTTAATAAGTGCATTTGCTAACCGGTTGACTAATGCCAGGCTCCCTCCTAAGCAAAATAACCAGCAACAATCCTCTACTGAATTACCTGGACCAAGTAATGCAGCCCCAGCTACCATAAAACGTGGTCGAGGCAGACCTAAAAATCCAGTACCGGCTAAGTCAAAGCCTGCATTGCAAAAAATATCTAAAGCTAAAGTGGCTAAACCTAAAAGTCCATCCAAACCGAGAGCTGAACAGCCCTCGAAAACGACTGCGAATGCTGCTGGGCAAGGGCAAAGTGATCTTCAGATGAACGGAAACGGTCATGCTTTTGCTTCTCTGTCCCTTATGGATATGGTAAGTTTTGATTAGTTATAAAATGTGCAAAAAAGATTCTCCGTAAACGTTTGATACATAAATTGCATATTGCAGCACGACGATTCCAGCCAACTCAGTCAAGACTCACAAGATGAGCTTGAAGAAAGTGGCGTTGCGGTTCAGGAAATTAAACGAAATGTTATCATTCCAAACATTGCAAAAATGATGTCCAATAATGACGTGTGTTCTTTGTAGCATAATAAAGCATATTCTATTATTGGCAAGTAATAACAAAGCAGCTAAGCTATTAATTTATTTTGTTTATGATAACCCTGTACAGTTGCTGAAAGTGAAGCAGGAACTTTTGGAGTTGAAAAACAAACAGAAGTGGATGAAATTGGTCAATCTTGTACCCAGAGCTGCATGGATGATGTCTCTCATTTTTGAGCTGATGAAATGATAGGAAATGATGTTACTTACATACTCACTCAGAAAAGTTTAATTTTTATAAAAATATAATTGAGTTATTTTATATTTTCTTGCTCCTATTCGAAAGTGTCTTATCCTTCTTAAATGTCTGTAGACAATATTACTATATATTACTATGCAAAACCTGACTTTGTTACACTAGCGTAGAAACACAACGGTAGATTCCGATGTTGTCTATTTGATTCGTTGAACTATTTTTTTAAATTTGCTATGTAGATTAGCGAAAATTTATTTGCGAGTTTTTATTAATTGTAATGTTCAAAATTTCAAAATACGTATAAGTTCATCTTGTATGAAAATGCATTGTTATTATGGTGTATGGATTTTATGTACATGATGTAGTTGTGTTGGGAATTGATTTCACACGATTATTTAAAACGAAATAAAAAAGATTATTATAATTGCCTCAACGTGTTTTGAGCATCTTATTTTAATGTCGTCAACTCTTTGAAATCATGTATCGAACTATGCTCACTTTAAAACAAAATGGATTCTCGAAATTCCACAATGAACGCAACATGATAAAGAACCATTGAAAGCATTTGAGGAATTGGTGGCGGCTTTCCATCAATGCAATGTTTTGATAAGTTTGTGTTTTTGTGGCTCTCGTCTCGTCCTCGTGGAATCATTGAAGATGAAAATACTACGTTATGGAACTGGAAACTGGATTCATTAATAGTATCGTTTTTTGGAAAACATTCATTGAAACTTTGTGTTGTCATTGTACGTACACAGTAAGCAAATTCTTGTCCAGTTCATTAGCTAGATGATTTGTCATGCTCACATTTTGATTAAATATTTAGTTCATTATTTGTCGGTTGGGTGAACTGAATAGAATATGAACCAAGACAAGAATGGAGCTCTGGAAGCTCTACAATATGATTATGGGGAATCCTCTGCTTCCGATGAAGATGCCGAAATCGCTGGTAATGTAAATGTACGCAAGGCTGGTAAATGCCATTGCCAAACATAATAATTAGGTGATTTCGCTCCCATTAAGATATTTAGTTTCACATTCGTGGTTATCAAATATTTACAGACGACGTTTTGAACTCCCCGAAAACACCCGGATCAGATCTTCTGCCATTACCCAATGTGTTCATGCCGACAACTAAAGAGATAGAACAATGTGATTCCACGGGGAAAATCAGATCTTTTGCTCACGTTCGTGGCAACTGGGCGAGTTACGTTTACATTCCTTGTATGGAAAGCATTTTTGATCATCAAATGAGTAGATTTGTCCTGAGACATTATGTTGAATTGTTGCCATCTACTGTTTATTTCAGATGAGGAAGACACAACCGAAAAATTGAGAATGTTGGTAACGTCCGTATTGTGTGATGAAAATTCAAAGGAAGGAAAGTTTCATCTTAATGAAGAAAATCATATATCTTTGACCAAAACGCAAGTGATAAGACATCACTGGATTCAGCCTATTAAAAATTCGTTAAAACAAAGGCTCAGCAAATATGCATCGTAAGTTTGTAAAAACACTCTCTGTAATTCTATTCAGTATGTCATGCTAAAAGCATTATTATTACCAAAGGCATGTTTTTGCAAACAGGTTTACGGTATGTATGGACGAATTCGACGTTTACGTCAATGATGAAAAAACTAGAGCATTTATAGGCATGAAAGTTCACGCCAGCCGCACACTCCTTAACATTTTGAAAGACTGTGATGAATTGATGAAAGAATATGATTTAGAAACCTATTATCAAGTATGTTTCCTGATTCGTTCCTCTATTTTGGTTCTTGAACTTCATAAGAAAGCTATGCTCTTTATTCTTTTTTTAAATGAAATCTAATCTATGATTTCATTACAGGACCCTAGTTTTCACTTCAGTTTAGCGTGGAGTGCAGAGCTGTGTAATGCAGCTTGGATACGTAAGAATTTCATCTCCGTTTTGAATGCAAAATGGAAAACAGTGTGTTCTGAAGATCCGTCCCTAGCACTAACTATTGTGGACAAAATTCAATTTAAAACTGGTAACTTTGTATCTGAGTTTATGTTACCTAAAGTAACATAAACTTTAACTAAAAAAGAATCTGTGATAAAAAATAACATTTTGCAAACAGACTTTGCGGTTTAATTTTATCATGTTTTTGAAATTAAAATGTTAGGTATAGGTTCGTATTATTTATTTTCTATACGAATTGCTTTCTGTCTTTTCATTTCCTCTTGATAAGCATTTATAGAACGAGCTAAAGCTGTCACGTTTCCTACACCAAAACCTTTGGCTCCTTTCCTGTGGATGATTTCCAGGAAGAATGTGTCTCGTTCAAAAATTGGATGTGTGAACACTTGCATTAGGTACCTAATTGAAATATAGTCATGTTTTGATTTTATGTAACCTCATTACCTCGTCAGAAAAACGAAATTGACAGTATCTCACTTATTTTGATGACTTCTGGCATTTGGACCATCGAAAACATCTGCTTCATTATCCAGTAGGATCCCAAACTCTTTCAATTTATCAACATCTTCGCCCACTTCTTGTATCACGTTTAGTTGACCAACTTCTGTATAGTAAGTTGGTGGTGGGTGTCTGAATTTTACACCGTTGTTTGCTAACTGTTTCACTGCCACAGTGATATCAGAAGCGTAGAGACCTACATGTTGAAGTCCGGCTCCACCATGGTCACTTATGAAACTTTCTATTTGTGTATTACCTAAAAAATGAATCCAAAAATGCCTATTACGTTGCTTTTGAAACTTCAGACTTTAAATTATGTCCCTCAATTTATTACTTATGTTGGGCAGGGATTCGGCCACAACTATCTTGAGTTGTTCCCAATCATTCATATTCTCCGTAGCTAGTCCACTCTCTGAGCATTTCCAGAATTGGAGAACTTTTAATCTCATTCCCACATCCTCTCCTATAACCAATCCGTCTTCTTCTGAATCTTGGCTGCACATACAAGCAAGCAAAATCATTGTTTAATTTGAAAATGTCTTTAGAAATTAGTCTATATGAATTTATTTACCTGTTTGTCAAGAAACGCTTCATATCAAAAGCTTTTTCATACCACTCCAAAATGTGGTTAGTTTCCCCTACCCGACAAGCTAACGCTATATGATCAAAATGTGTCATCAGAGAAGAAGCATCATTTTTCCTTGGCGAATGAATTTCTTCCAAAATATGAAATCCGGGTAAAAACTTCCCTTTGTAATTCTTTTTCTCTATCAATGTATGAATCAAATTACCACAACACGATTGCACCACAGCAAAATCTACATAACCGTCGTACGGACTTTGTACCCTTGTAATCCGCTTTGTCACTGTCAATCCATTTTGAACCAACCGTTCAACACATACTTTTATATTTTCCACTTCTAATGCCACATTGAACACTGAATCAATATGTTTTCTGTCTCCATTCTTATTGTTGTTGCTATCAGATGTACAGCAAAATAGGGACCAAGAATCATTCGTGTCTCGAAATTTTTCCCTTTCCGTCTCATTTTCTTTGTTGATTGGATTCCTTGAGGTCACTACAAAAGTCGTTCCCCCTAGTTGGGCTACAAATTGGTGACAAGTATTCGTTTCACGTCGCCCCACTAGCGTTAGTCCAAATTGGTTGCACAGGATTCCCAATGTCCTTTCTACATTCTCCACACACATATCAATATGATGAAGTCTCAGCTTCATTATGGAATTCGCTTTCATTCGTTGTTTACACGTGAAAAACGAAATGAATTATTTGTTGTTCTGAAAGGTTTTTGAATTAAAATCCTTCACTTCGCTCACTTACTATAAAATCCTTTTGTAACTATGTTAGATAACTGTAGCACGTGAAAACGTGATTTTCTCATGTAATTTCAGCAGTTTGAATTTTACATATTCGTCATGCAAACATGCCGCGAACCCACAATGCTGGCAAAAATATTGTTCACATGATTCCTAACACAGGGTCAAATATCTGCGAGTCGAATGACTCCGACTAATTTTTCAGACTGTATGCACTCGCTGCAGAAAAATATCATGCAATGATAATGAGTTTGAAAAGGGTGTGATTTTTGTGCTAACTAGACCTGTACGCTTTGTACATAACGGAGTCAAATAGCAATGAAATGCGGTAGAAAGTTGGATAACGCTACAACTAACTTGTAGTTGAGTAACTAACTGGATTAGATCTGTACAATGAGAGCTTTGCTGGTGGAGACGAAAATAACTTGTCTTAGTCAAGGTTTGTATTAAAGTACCTTATGGATTGTCCTTTCTTTGTTTTGGTTAAATGAGTACACAAATATTTTTTTGGCTCATCCCTAAGCACACTTTCAACTGTGCTCATTTACCTGTGTTTCTAATTTTATCCTTTGGTTACAATAATGTGGAAAGTGTGAGGTTTGCATGCAGGAGAGAGAATTGTACGGGAATGAAAAGACCAACCGTTTGTATGTAGCATATTAGAGCAAGGCAGTTTGGTTATAGTAGCAAGTTTTTGAAAGGCATATTTTTGGCATTGTCACTAAATTCTAAATATTTTCATCATCAATACGGAAGCGAAGTAATTAAGCAAGATTGAAAATGTTGTCAACCGAAAGTGTCAATAATATGCAATCGAATGCTTAATTTAATTCTCATGATCAGTGAGTTGTTGATTATACACACATCTAGCGTAGGTTATTACTTTAGCGCTGTTTAAATACATTTTAAATAAAGTTCTAAGAAGTGAAATTTACACGTTTATTTACACTGCGGAATGAAGAAAGTATAAATACACTCGGATAATTTCTGATTACGTGTTTCAGGCTTCATAGGCTATTTCCTTGATCGTTTCGTAACACACTTACTACAACTATAAACTGCCTACTGTAAGCATAATGCTTCATTAGTTTAGTTTATGGACTCCAATATTTATTTGTTATTACTACTATACTACTGACCTCTGAGATTGGATTTTATTTTCCACCATTTGAATTGTATACAGCTATTCTTCTCAATATAGTATAAACATTGCAATTTTGCTTATGGCTTGCTTGCAGTACTGCAAGCAAGCCATAAGCAAAATTATATTCAAAATGATTGCTGCGACATATATGATGTAGTTATGCAACCTAATGAAACCACAGGAAGGGTTTTTTTAGCATTAAGATTAAGAGACAATTAAATCTACATTTTTTTATGCTCACTCAGTCAGTAAAAAAACAGGCTTATATTTGCTGCCTCACTGATTGTAACCTGAGTTTATACAGTACCACGAATCCTAATCGTGGACCAAAGTATTTCTTATCTGACGAGTACAAAACTATAAAGCTTTAACTGTATGTATCTCAAACACAACTTTAGTTAGTTAGCAGTGGTTGGCACTGCATGAATTACAATATTGTTTTGGTAGCTCCGCCATACTTGTGTATAAATCCGATCTTATTTTTATACATGGGCTAACATACATATATGCTTAGGTTATAAGTGTATATTGTGCGAGTAGCACACGTTGGATTGCATTAGGACTAGGACCTACTAACTTACAAACTAACTAACTACCTGTTGAGCTCAACAGGTAGATTTGGTTTGACAGATGATTTTGTGTGCGCGAGCAAAATCTAATTTTTCATTTGAATTGTGGAAAACGACAATTAACTTTCAACATTCTCTCAAACAAATGGAATTACATTTGAAAATATTTATCTAGTTTGAGGACGAAACATAAATTGGTGCCAGAGAACCGATGTCAATTTTATACTCTTAGCTAGGATGAATACGAAGCCGTGTTCTACTTTCAATAACAACGTAACGGTAATTTTTTCCGTAGCGTGCACGATTTGATCCACTATTAGTTCAAACGAAGAGATGATCTTTCTTTTTGGTTCGTAGATAAGTTTGCTAAAAAATGTATTTCACTAATCAATTCAAACTTGTTCTTAACTGTTGCAGAAAACATTCCATCCAGAAAGGATTAAAACGTCAACCTCGTGTGCTAGTTAGTGTAGTCGACTAGTATTGAATTTAGATCAATTAGGAACATTTTTCGATGGCCAATGTAGTAATAGCTTACATCCTCTGGTTTTTCGGAGGATGGTTTGGCCTTCATCATTTCTACCTTGGACGGGATCGACAAGCTTTTGTTTGGTGGGTCTTAGTTGCCGGTTATGGAGGAATTGGCTGGGTTGTAGACCTCTTTCGCATTCCCAAGTATGTTTCGGATTCCTCCAACAATTGTAAAATGTTTTTTGGCACCTAAAAACAACATTAAATTAATTATAGGTACGTGAGAGAGGCTAATAATGAATACGAGGAGCTCGCAAAGGAGGACAAAACAACAACAAAGGAGGATTCGAAAGGAGAAAGCTCTGTAAGAATAGTTAATCATATGAATTTAGTAAACTATCAACTATTTTTCACACTAACTTAACTGTATTCGGTTTTTTCCAGCCTCCATTTACGTGGTATCGTTTTGGTGGTCAAATAGCCTTTGGAAACCTATTAGCTTGGATCACTTACAAAGCCATTCCAGTTGAGGAGATCATTCCAGGAGTTTCATTGTCTTTCTTATCTATTTTGATTCCATTAGGATCTGCAATAGGTACGCTTACTATATGTAGATATTCTTTAACATACTATGATTGTTCAACTGTTTCTTACAAAACAATTATTAATTGTTTTTAACGTGTATTCTTTTTGGTTTTCAAATCTTTTTCTACCCGACTTCAAAGGTGTACATACAGTAGGTTGCATAGGACGTCAACATGGGCTTTTGAAATATGCTCTGCCAGGTGCTTACTTACCGTATTTGTTTTACACTGCGGACAATCCCTACTACTATTTCAGTTCAGTATTAGCCGCCCTTACCTATCGAGCAAAAGTAAAATGGCGTAAGAAGCCGTCAAAACGTCGACATATCTGCAAGTAAGTCAGTTTTGCTTATTGTGGGAAATATGAATTTTGTTTTGTTTCATGTTGCACTATGAGTGCTTATTGTAATTTCAGGCGATTGGCGACTTTAGGTGCTTGTGGAATCCTATATTTGTCTCTTTGGGGCTCTTACATGTACTTCAATATGACGATAACAAATGACCATGGTGAAACAATAAAATTCCGTGACTCGGTGAAAAATCTACTTAAATCTCCCATGTGGACGGAACTTAAAGATTCTTGTGCAATGCTATGGCAGTATTACAAAGTTCATGGATTTTCTTCCCTTTGGAAAGAGGTAAAATATCTGTCATGAATTTAAAATTGAATATAGAATATTGTACTAAAATTTTTTAAACTATTGCCCAGATTTTAGCAAAATTGGATCCAATGGGAGAAACGAATGCATTACGCGTACTAGAATTAGCTAATGGTGCTACACAAGAGGAAATAACCCAGAAATATAGACAACTTGTCAGAAAATGGCATCCTGATAAGAGCATAAACCAAGTGGACAAAGCGGCAGCAGAAAAAAAGTTTGTTGAAATTAAAGAAGCATATGAAAAATTATCCATTCTCAACTCCCGTCGCAAAAAAATGAGAATGAAGTCTGATGTTAGTGATGATAAAGATGAATTGTAGTCAGTTAAGTAGTAAATGAAGAGGCAAATATTGTAAATTGATAATATATTTTATTTAAGTATGTACCGCTGTGATCTTCTTAATAACAAATAAAGTGTTCTGCCAGATTAACCAAATTATCTGTATTGAACTGTCGTCGATCAAATAAATAAATAACTACATGTATTTAATTGTAATCTACCTTCATTCCTGCTTGATAAAAGACAGGAGAGTATTTAAATGGAGTACCGCGGGGTACCTCTCCTCTGTATTCATGTCCATTGAACTGAAAGAAACAATTATTTTTCGTAAACTACAGCCAATAGATTCTCAAGAAAAGAAAATAAGTTTACCCTGTGGCAAAAAAAAATTCCGTGTCTGCGTCTAAAACTGGAGCATCCTTTTGCTATCTCCGGGCAGGTATCATGCGAAAAAAACTTATAGAATATCAAAGCTGAAGTAAATTCATTGTAAACATTATTACAAATGAATTCAGGGAATTAATTTTGAACGCTTGTGAACAATCACAATTTACAATGTGAACCCACCCACGACACTGGCGTGCCATCTATCCATGCTTGATTAGAAGCAGCTAAAATCTCATATCGGGATTGATTCCGAAGGTTTAATCCATTTTGAATAGTAGCTTGTCTAACGGGCAAAATATTTAGGCATGCAAGCTCAATGAATAATATCTGTCCAAACGTTTGCAATATATCAAACAGGGCTGCAAAACAATGGTCACTGGCCAACTAATTAACCTGCTGGATCTGGGAATTTTTCCGGATTGAAAATAGCTTCCCCATAACCAGTTTCCGAGTAATCGTCGATTTCAACATGATTATAGTTAATTGAAAGCCTTCGCTCGTTATTCTTCCCTTCCGCATAGTCAATTGCTATAGACAGATTTACCATCACAATTACAATTTCATACATTAATAATTAATAATTATTTAGTATGAAAATTAATTGGCAAGAACGTACGTCATCGTAGGTTCCATTCATTGCATACTGAGAAACTACTTCATGCTTACATCCTCTTTGTATTGAGCCTAGAGAGACCAGAATGGCTCAATAAGCATTCTAATAAGGAAGTATATTATGCAGTTGTCATAAAATAGAACATTTGTTTTTTATGGACATTTTATCTATTGCTGCCCAAACACACTGAAGATTTCAATGTTAAGGTTTCTCTTTTCTGGCGCATGGACGAATGTCTTGGGCAACAAAACAAACTTTATTCGTTCTGCTTGAACTTGCACCAGAGATACTAAGAAAAATTAAAAAATGTCTAAGTATACAGTACTAAAAGCAATTAAAGGCTTTAATTGGCTGGAAAAATAGTGAAGTGTCTTCATCCACATGAATTGCTGCTCAAGAGTAATAATAATTTTCGATAACTCCTTTATAGTGTGTGGCTGGGGACTAAAAATTCTACAATCCCATCGCCTTTATAGCATATTCTATTTCCCATTCTACTCTTTGTACAACGTTCATGAGCTAGCTGTTGAATTAGAATTGACAACTGTAGCAAAGACTCCATGCTCATAGCAAAGGGTTTCGGGATTTCGTAGATCGCATTTGGCCAGTTGTCCGACGGCTAAAGGTAACGATAACCTACTAAGCTGGTCAATTTGATATTTGGATTTTTAATGCACATTCAAGAGATGCATTATTCAAGAAAGAAAAAAGAGTGGAAAATGTATTTCATTATAGATTGCACATTGCACCGAATTACATAAAGTTATGAATATATGAGTAACAAACATATTGATCCATTCAACTTTATAGAGAGATATAGTACAAATCATTTTTATCTTGAATTGAAAATCGATAATCAGCAAACAAAGTTGACACATGTATTGCTGAAGTAGTATGATCTGTTGGTTTCACAGTGGCAATAGTAGATACTGCACTTGGATTTTGTAATTTGGCAAGCATCATGTAAACAATCAATTGATCCTGCATAAAACTGTCAACACATGCGCCACTGTCCACGAAAATTTGCAAATCTTTCTTCACTTGGGCAATGCCTTCGAAAATTTGTTTCGGAACAGGATTTCGCCCCTCAGCTAAATAATAAAAGCCAGCACGGGACTTCTCAAATTCCCAAAAGTATTCAACTGATGCATAACTTACATTCCGCACTTCAATGGATCGCGTATCAGCTAAAATTGAACCCAACATTAATATTAAGGCAACAGCAAAAAATGCGTGGATAGTAAATACTTATTACTATAATTCCATCTTACCAGAAACAAGCTGTTTAAATTCATTAATCCAACGATTTAATTTAGGAGTCACATTGATTATTGCATGAGTGCGTACAAGATTCCCCCTATCTATCAAATTCACAGGGTTAAAAATATTAGGAATAGGATTCACATTCAGCGATATGCAGCCTCCACCTCTGGGGAAATATCCTGGCCTTAACATCTTAGCGTTGATTTCATTGCCCATCATGGTATTCATAATGGGAAGAAATACACGTTCTAAGTAGTCAAAATTGGGGGCCTTCAAAACATGAGTACCCCCGATGATTCGCACATTCGAAGGAGATCGTAGAGTTAGCAGGTAGGGTAAAATACACTGAATACAAAGGGTGATACTTCCTGCCGTAACTAAATCTATTTCTGTCGAAATTCCATCTGATGATTTCGGAATTGGCCGTCCATCTAAATCGAATTCAGTTGATCCTTTTCGAAGATTTGAGGACGATGTTTGCGCACCAGATATACGTATCAGAGCCAAAATACTTTCTAAATGTTGGGATGCTAGGCCAGGATTCGGTCGACCGGCACGAATGTTTTGAACCAAGATTTTTTTACGAAGCACGGTTGCGTATGCAATTGCGTTTCGGATAATTTGACCTCCGCCCTCCCCATGGGACCCATCTACAGAGACTACCTGAATAGCATCATAGACTTCACTTCAAGGCATAGAAATAATAGTAGTTCATACGTACATCAGAGCTAAGTTAGCTATTGGGCTGGTTAGAGGACAAACAAGGCATTTCCGTACAGGAATTAGCCCTTTCGGAAGGTTTTGTATGCCAAAAACAGATATTTCCATTGAAAAAAAAGTTATTACCTCATTCTCATTCATTTTCACCTAAGGTACGTTTATGGTTATCGATCTCACCACTTTGATTTTAGAGATGTGAACTTGAACTTTTTGTTAATACAGCTAGGTGAGAGGAAACGACAGCTTTTTTTTGAAGTTTTTGATTGATGATTAGTTTATCTAAAGAAGCGAGAAGAAATTGGCGAATACTTTACAATTTTACAATCCCAAAATCAACACATTTAGAATTTACAATATTACAATATTTACATACGATTTGCAACAAGACCCGCTTAACAAATCCATACTTTTTTCTATGCTTTTCCAAAGCTCAACTCAATTCACAATAAAAAGAACAAAATATTATTGGAATGAGCGACTGAGCAGCCATTCGTCATATTATTGACGCCATTTAATTTTTAAATATGCAACATATTAGATTTTCCGAACACTTTTGCAGCCAATAATAGTCAATTTGATTAATGGTATGCAATAAATTAGCGCCAAAAGACTTGAGATTCATAATGCAACAAAACTAAAATGTAATTTATTCTCGTATATTTTTAACCTTTAGAATTACATTTTCTGTCCATTATAGACGATGCATACAAAGTTGAATTTATTTAAATCATCAGCACATATATTCACAACAACATTCGGTGCATTTTGGTATGAACAAGGGCTCATATACTAAGCGTACGTACATAAGGTAAAGTATTCTCATTTTTACATTGTTGTTCGTTAGATTAGATAGCTAACGCGCTTCCAATTCCAAGTGCATACGTTTATTGTGCTAACATTTATTTTAACAAGTTTAAACTATCTATGAGCATACGAAATTCACTAAGCAGTTAGCCATTAGCATTCCAAAGAATCACTCAGCTTCATTTCATGCCATATACAAAAATGTCATTATTTAAATTGCAAATTACACTAAACCAAGCCATGATAATCTCAATCTGTGGATTTAAAAATTCTCATCTGCTAAGCACACCCACAGGGGTCACATGTAAAGTTGGAATCGACATTTTTTTCGAAGATTTTTTCTTCGGCTCTGGTTTTTCGTGAGCCAAAAGGAGAGAGCTGGAACAAGAATCCCTCATTCCCTGATATTGACCAGCACCACTGGAAGATAACACAGATGGATAACTTGTGGAACGTATGGACGAGCCAGGATCTTCTGCAGTAGACCCAAGGACCTTCTTAATCTTATTTTTGAGCCAAGTTGCTCCAGACACGGTAGATCGTGTATAAAAATGGTAATAAGGGGTTTCATCCTTGCTTCCTCTTTTCAACTCCATTGCACTTTGACTAGGCTGTAAGGAATAGGTTTAATAAGATGACACATCTATCCAGAATATATCGACTTTGTATTCATTCACACTTCATCCACTTTGCAATTTAACGATTCAAGTAAGTTAAGTTAGTATTACCGGCATTGGGCGGTTGGCTACTGGTGGTGTTCCAGAGGACCTTCGATGACGGTAATTGTCTTTAGCACATTTGGTAATGACTTCAGCACAAATGTGACGTCCACAAAGACGAGCCCATTCGGCTGCTGTTAAGTTCCGAGTATAGTCTCGCAAATGAGATGCAGCTCCTATATGGTTCAAAATAGGAACTCATTTGAATTGCTAATTACTTAAGAGATTCAGGCTCTGTCTAACTAATGATGTTTACAAAATTATTCTCATGTCAGTCTATTTCTGATTCTGACTAAAAGTTTTATACGTTATACATCGCACAAGTAAGCCGCATTAACGAGAATCTTTTATTTTAGTATTACGAGCATGATATTTACTGCGTAACTGAAATACTTTGGAGTTTGGACCAGAAATTCTTGGAAGGAAAGTTACAGAATCTATAAACATAGCCTACTGAAAAATAGCTGCATTTTCCAAGGCTTTTTAAACAAACTTATTGTTACCAAAATGGCAAAACCAAAAAAAAACTGGCAAATACAATAAAACAATGTCTACATCCTTAACCCGTCTAGTCTAACTTACAGTCAAATATAACTTGTTATCAAAACATCATAATATGTTGGCTATTCAGTTGAGAGTTGACTGAGTACCAGGGTGCGAATTCACTAAGGGATTTAAGTTCAAACTATGAGCTGTAGTCCAACTCAAATGCCCGTTTTGTATTCACTAAGATTTTTTGAAGTTAAAACTTTGCCTAAGACAGAACTTTAACCCGAGTT
>Ga0210040_10006277_pt1 | contig 14851 bp, 14 predicted proteins | sample CryGeyCG12114_NA_FD_185462 | JGI IMG/M metagenome (GOLD analysis project Ga0210040, IMG submission 185462) | Groundwater microbial communities from aquifer - Crystal Geyser CG19_WC_8/21/14_NA (SPAdes) (version 2) | ecosystem: Environmental > Aquatic > Deep subsurface > Groundwater | place: USA... | reverse complement strand
GCGCTTGCGGCCGAAGCGGTTGCGCCATTGCAAGGCGGTGCCCCCGACCACGCCAAGCGCCACCACGCCGATAATGATGGTGGCGAGCGCATTGACGTCCGGCGACACGCCGAGCCGGATCTTGGAGAAGATCACCATCGGCAGGGTCGATGAACCCGGACCGGACACGAAGCTGGCGATCACCAGATCGTCAAGCGACAGGGTAAAGCCCAGCAGCCAGCCCGACACCAGCGCCGGGGCGATGATCGGCAAGGTGATGTCGAAAAATACCCGCACCGGCGTTGCGCCCAAGTCCATGGCTGCTTCCTCAAGGCTGAGGTCGAGGTCGGACAAGCGCGATTGTACCACTACCGTCACATAGGCCATGCAGAAGGTTGAATGGGCGAGGATGATGGTCAGCATGCCGCGCCCGGCGGGCCAGCCGAACAACCCTTCCATTGCGACAAACAGGAGCAGCAGGGACAACCCCGTGATCACATCGGGCATGACGAGCGGCGCCGAAACGGTCGCCTGCAGGAGAGTGCGGCCGCGAAACCTTTGAAAGCGCACCAGCGCAATAGCGCAGAGTGTGCCAAGCACCAGGGCAATGGTGGCGCTGATCGCCGCAATTCGAAGCGACAGCCAGGCGGCGCCCAGCATCTGCGGATCGGCAAAAAGCTGCCCGTAGGCGTTGAGCGAAAAGCCCGACCACACAGTGACCAGCCGGTTGGCGTTGAACGAGAACACCACCAGCGAAATGATCGGGGCGTACAAAAACACGAAGCCAAGCGTAGCCGTGATCGGCAGGAACCAGCCGCGCCGGGTCATCGGCGACCCTCGACCACGGCGTTCTGCGCCCGCTGCATCAGCATGATCGGGATGACCACCACGATCAGCATGGTGATCGCAAGCGCGGCGGCACGCGGCCAGTTGGTTTTGCTGAAAAACTCATCCCATAGAATACGGCCGATCATCTGCGTGCCGGGGCCGCCGAGCAGCGAGGGAATAACGAATTCCCCGATCGCGGGAATGAACACCAGCATAGCCCCGGCGATCAGGCCTGGCATAGACAGCGGCAAGGTCACCGACAAGAAAGTGCGCGCCGGCCGGGCCCCGAGGTCAGCCGAGGCCTCCAGCAGCGCCGGGTCAAGCTTCACCAGATTGGTGTAGAGCGGCAGGATGAAAAAGGGCAGGTAGGAATAAACAATGCCGACATACACGGCGAAGTCGGTCTGCATCATGGTGATCGGTGCAATCCCGAACAGGCCGAGGAGATTGTTGATGACGCCTTCGCCGCGGAGGAACCCGGTCAGCGCGTAAACGCGCAAGAGAAACGAGGTCCAGAACGGCAGGATAACCAGCATCAGCAGCAGGTTGCGCCAGCGATCCGACGCCCGCGCGGTGGCATAGGCCATGGGGTAGCCGATCAGCACCGCAATCACCGTTGAGATCGCGGCGATGCGGATCGAGCTCAAAAAGGCGTTGAGGTAAATGCTGCTCGGGTCAAACAGCACCCGCAAATAGTTCGACAGGTGAAGGGTGAGCTGCACCGTGCCTTCCTCGGTGGTCAAGAGCTCGGTATAGGGCGGCTGGCCGAACTGCTTGACCGCAAGCGAAATACCGAACACCACGGCCAAAGGCACGAGAAAGAACACGGTCAGCCAAGCGGCTGGTGCGAAAATAACCAGCGCCTTGCCGGAAAGACCGATAGCGGCGAGGCCGCGCTCCAGCAATGTCCAGGGGCGGCGATAAGCGCGCGGAACTGCCTCACCCCTCATGAGGTCAGCACCGAGCCCGAAACCTCACCCCAGCTGGCCCACACCGTCTCGTCCCACCGAATAGCGTCAGGATCGCCGCGTAGCGCATTGGTCTTGGTCACGCGGATGCGCTTGCCCGAATCCAGCACCACCTGGAGCACGCTCATGTCGCCGAGATAGGCAATGTCCTCCACCATGCCACGAGTAACGTTGGCACCGCCCTCCGGCCGCTCGCGCGTAAGAGTGATTTTTTCGGGACGAATGGCGAACCACAAGGTTTGATCCGGCGCGCAATCGACGCCATGGCCGACATAGATGTCACAGCCGGCCTCGGCCGAGCGAATGCGAACATGGTCGGGTTCATCCTCGGTGACAACGCCCTCAAACATGTTCACCGAGCCGATAAAACCGGCGACGAAACGGGAATTGGGGAATTCGTAGATGTCGGTGGGCTCGCCGATCATGGCGATTTCGCCCTGGTTCATCACCCCGATGCGAGTGGCAAGGCTCATCGCCTCTTCCTGGTCGTGCGTGACGACAATAAAGGTCACGCCCAGCGTTTCCTGGATCTTGACCAGCTCGAACTGGGTTTCCTCGCGCAGCTTCTTGTCAAGCGCACCAAGGGGTTCGTCGAGCAACAGGAGTTTCGGACGCTTGGCGAGCGAGCGGGCAAGGGCGACGCGTTGCCGTTGGCCGCCCGAAAGCTGGTCAGGCTTGCGGCGACTATAATTCTCAAGCTTGACCAGGCGTAGAAGATCCCCGACCCGGTCGGCGATTTCGCCCTTCGCCATGTTGTCGCGTTTCAAACCATAGGCGATGTTCTGTTCAACCGTCATATGCGGAAACAGCGCATAGGACTGGAACATCATGTTGATCGGCCGCTGATACGGCGGCACATCGGCCATATCCTGGCCGTCGATTTCGATGCGCCCGGCGGTCGGGCGTTCAAAGCCCGCGAGCATGCGCAAAAGCGTGGACTTTCCCGAGCCAGACCCGCCCAGAAGGCAGAAGAGCTCGCCCTTGTAGATGTCGAGCGAAACGTCCGAAACCGCGGCAATATCGCCGAACTTTTTGGACACGTTGCGGATGCGGACGAACGGCTTGGCAGCGGGGTCGCGCCAGGGCCTGGTATCGGCAGCGATGGGAGGCTTCCTGGCCATGTTGCCCCTGGCGATAAGGAGCGGGGCAAGCCCGCTCCAACAAAAATGAAGGTTACTGCCCGGCCCTGATACGCTGCCAGGCTTCCGTCAGCTGCTCATCGAAATCGGGCGAATGGGCCTTGAGGGTAAAGAGCTTGGCCGAAACCTCCGCTGTCGGGTAGATCGTCGGATCGTTTCGGATCGCCGGATCGATCCCGTCCAGCGCCGCCTTGTTGCCCGAGGCATAAAACACGACATTGGTGTTGGCCGCGGCGATGTCGGGGCGGAGCATGAAGTCGATGAACTTATGGGCATTGTCGACATGCGGCGCATCGGCAGGAATGGCCATCATGTCGAACCATTTGAGCGCGCCCTGGGTCGGGATGGCATAAGCCACTTCCACCCCGGCAGCGGCTTCAGCAGCTGCATCACGGGCGATAAAAACGTCGCCGGAATAGCCGACCGACAGGCAGACCTCGCCATTGCCGAGATCATCGATGTACTGGCTGGAATTGATGTACCGTACATAGGGCCGGATGCTCATCAAGAGAGCCTCGGCCTTTTGGAGGTCCTCGGTGCTTTCCGAGTTCGGATCAAGGCCAAGGTAGTTCAGTGCCGTGCCGATCACTTCGGCGGGCGCATCGAGCAGGGTCACACCGCAATCGGCCAGCTTGCTGACGATCTCGGGCTTGAAAACCACGTCCCAAGTGTCGAGCGGCATGTCGCCCAGCGCCGCCTTGACCTTGGCGGTGTTATAACCAATGCCTGTGGTGCCCCACATATAGTCGACCGCGAACTTGTTGTCCGGGTCATGGGTCGCGGTTGAGGCCATCACCTCGGGGTCCATGTTGGCGAGGTTGGGGAGCTTGGATTTGTCGAGCGGCTGGAAAAGGCCGGCCGCGATCTGCCGCTCGAGGAAAAAGCCCGATGGCACAACCACGTCATAGCCGGAGCTGCCGGCGAGGAGCTTGGCTTCCACCAGCTCGTTGCTATCAAACACGTCGTAATTAACGTGAATTCCGGTTTCGGCCTCAAACTTGGCCACCGTATCTTCGGCGATATAATCGCTCCAGTTATAAACGTTGACCACGTTCTCCTGGGACAAAGCGGGCAGGGCGGTGCCAACCAGAACAGCGGCGGTCAGGAAAGGCAGCAAAGTCGTCTTCATCCAGGTCTCCATGTGTCACAGATACGCCGCGCGTAGGGAACGCGAACGGCAAGGGGAGTTGCCAGGGATCGCCGCACATTGGGAGGCCGTGCGACGGGTGATCATCCGAACCGGAAGGCGCGAGGACGCTTGCGCCGGGATGCTCGCGATAAGCCCGTTTTCGGGCGCGGATCGACCGGGCCGGGGAACGGTCACAGGGTGCGTGAGCAGCGAAGTCGTCCTTTAGTCGGAGAGTAACCGCAAGTTAGAAAGAATCAGCGCGCGGGACAAGCGAAAGCCGCGTCACACCGGTCGCTTCTGCGTCATGTACGCCGATCGCGCTACGCATGCCCCAATGCCTGCCAGCATTGATCAAACCGTGCTAGGGGCACGCATCATCAAAAACGCGTTAGGAGCCGTTGAGTGGACGCAGGAAAACGCCTGAAAATCGGCAACGAGGTCGCCACGGCCATCAAGACTGGCGCGCCGGTGGTGGCGCTTGAATCAACGATCATCACCCATGGCATGCCCTTTCCCCACAATCTGGAGATGGCCCGCCACGTGGAGGCCGTGGTCCGGCATGGTGGCGCGGTTCCCGCGACAATCACCATCGCTGATGGCTCCTTAAGCGTCGGTCTATCAGACGCTGAACTCGAGCGGCTCGCCAGGTCGGGCCATCAGGCGGCCAAGGCATCGCGGCGCGATGTTGCGGCTCTGCTGGTATCGGGCGGACTTGCCGGCACCACGGTTGCAACTACCATGCAGATTGCGGCGCTTGCCGGCATCAAGGTGTTTGCAACGGGCGGCATTGGCGGCGTGCATCGCGGGGCTGAGCTGAGCTTTGACATTTCGGCCGATCTTGAAGAACTCGGCCGCACCCCTGTGACCGTGGTTTGCGCCGGCGCCAAGTCGATCCTCGATATCGCCAAGACCCTGGAAGTGCTGGAAACCAAAGGCGTGCCGGTGATCGGCTACGGGACGGACGAGTTCCCGGCCTTTTGGGCGCGGGAAAGCGGCCACAAGGTCGACCATCGCCTCGATTCGGCGGCCGCAATTGCCGAACTGATCGCCATGCAGACCGAACTGGGCATGGGCGGCGTTCTGGTTGCCAATCCGATCCCGGTGGAGTCCGCGCTGGATGCATCCGAGATCGGGGCCCATATCGAGGAAGCGCTCCTTGATGCCGTCCGGCAGGGTGTTTCGCGCAAGGCGCTGACGCCGTTTCTCTTGGGTCGCATCGTCGAGCTTACCGATGGCAGATCGCTCACGGCCAACATCGCGCTGGTCCGCAACAATGCCGCACTCGCCGCTGAAATTGCCGTGGCGCTGTCCGCCCGCGAGGCGCGTCCCGCCGTGATCACGGCATGATTGATCACGACCGGCGGGTGCTGGTGGTCGGCGATGTGATGACGGACATCATCGTCAGGCCGGAAGGGCCGCTTGTGGTGGGGTCCGACCGGCGCGCCACCATCCGGTCCCGCCCAGGTGGCTCGGGGGCGAACCAGGCCGTTTGGCTCGGCGCGATGGGCGCCGATGTTCGCCTCGTTGCCCGCGTCGGTGCGGCCGATAGGCCTGGGCTCGATCGTTATTTCAGGGGCGTTGGCGTCAGCCCGGTGCTGAGCGCCGACAATGACCTGCCTTCGGGTGTGCTGGTGACTGTGCTTGACCCAAACGGCGAGCGCAGTTTCCTCACCGATCGCGGCGCCAATCTGGCGTTGTCGCCCGCCGATCTGCCGGAAACGCTGCTCGACGGTACGGCGCTGGTGGTGGTGTCCGGATACAGTTTTTTTTGCCGAGGGCCCCCGAACAGCCGTGAGGGCGCTTTTTTCGGCCGCCCGATCATGCGGCATTATCACGGCAATAGACGCCGCTTCCGAGGGCTTTCTCCGGGAAGTTGGCCGCGCGGAGTTTCTCGACTGGACAGGGGGCGCGTCCATTCTTTTTGCCAACAGCGAGGAAGCGGCGTTCCTGTCCGGTACTACCGAGCTTTCAGGGCAGATGGCCGCCTTGTCTCGGCTATACGAGCGCGTGGTGATCAAGCTTGGTGCGCGCGGCGCGGTGCTGGGCGATCGATCGGGCATAAAGTTGGAAGTGCCGGCGGAGCCGGTCGTCGTCGTCGATACCACCGGTGCGGGGGACGCCTTTGCTGCCGGATTCCTTTATGCCGACATGGCGGGATTGGGGAGCGAGGACTGCTTGCGGGCGGCGATTGCTGCCGGCGCCCGGGCGGTGCAGCAGCTTGGAGGGCAGCCGCAGGCCACCGCAGGACAGTTGTAAGCCCCAGCTTTGCTTCGCACCTCAATTACAACATTGCGTGCGCCAGCGAACGATCGTTTGCATCCGGAGCAAAAGCTGTCCAAGTATGTTGAGTCAGAAAAGGAGGGGAGGCCTTTAATGCGATATCAACACACTCTTATGCGGCACGGTGAGATTCAGAACTGGGTCAAGGACCACCAGGGCAGGCCGGCCATTGCCCGTGTGCGGGACAGCTTCGGCGAAGTCAGGGCCCGTTTGGCCCTTAGGTTCGACCGGACCGACCGTCCGCTTGCCGCGCCCAGCGTGGATGACGGCTTAAGCCCGGTGTCCTGGTCCGCTTGGCTGGCCGAGTTGGATCGGCAAAATCTTGCGCTGCAAGTGGGCGACGCGGACCAATCTGACTTCGAATTTGTGTCCCGCCGCGGCGACTTTTCCGGACGGGGTATAACCCACTAGTGATGTTTCGCCCGTCCGCTATACAGCGGGCGGGCATTTCACTTCCGTGTTTATTAAAATTTGGTGCATGGACTGCATCGTCCATGAGGGCGTTGTCGCGACGTGCCCCTCACCAGCATCAAAAGAGCTGATCTGAACCGGGCTTGGCCCCAGCAGGGCGGAACCAGCCTCTCCTCCGGGCATTCCGGTTGCGATGCCGCGCCCGACCATCGGGCGCGCAGCCGTGTGATGGAGTGTTCGATGTCGCAGACCCTTACAGATCCCGCTGCCATTCGCCAATGGACCGAAGCCCGGGGCGGCTATCCCATGATGATGGACACCCCCGACGGCATGGGCGGCACGCGCTCACTGCTGCAGCTAACCTTTGGCCAGCATTACCTGAATTCCGACACCAATGAAGGTCCCGATCGGGCCACGGGCGGCTGGGGTTTGGTTGCTTGGGACGATTGGATGGCCGAGCTTGAAAGCCAGAACCTTGCCCTGCTGGTCTCCGACGACCCGTCCGGCGGCAACGAGCAGGAATACCAGTTCGTGACGCGGGACTGACTTTCTGGATCAAAAGCTCGGACGATGCCTCAGTCCAGCCGCACGCCCCAGCAGGCGAGCGACCGGGAGGCAGGGTGCGCCGGGCGGCTTTTGTCACCAACCTGCGGTGTTCGGTTGATCGCAGCGGCGCGTGCAGAACAATGTCCGTCCATTGTGATCGGACGTTCAAGCGCGCGGTGCCAGCTCAAACGCTTCAGCCAGGAGCCGGTAAGACCGGCGACGCTGCTCGTAGCTATAAGCCGTCGTGGTGATCATCACCTCGTTGGCGCCCGATCCCTCGGCCTTGGCGAGGATTTCCCGCTTCACCGTATCGGGGCTGCCGACGATCCAGAGCGGGCGCTGGTTCTCGATGATCGCCTGCTCGCGCGGGGTGTAGGCGTGGGCAGCAGCGTCTTCCGGCGACACCAGTTTGCGGATCTGGCCGGAATGAAACAGCGCCCAGCTCAACTCCTGCGAACCGGACAGGAACCGCGCTTCCTCATCGGTCGGCGCGCAGAGCACCGACAGGCACAGGATGGCGTGCGGTTCGGGAAACTGTTCTGATGCCTTGAAGTTGTCGCGATACGCCCGAAAAGCGGGAGCGGGCGGGGTTGGGCTGAAATGGGCGGCAAAAGCATAGCCCATGCCGAGTTGACCGGCGGCACTGGCGCTCGCCCCGCTCGATCCCAGGAGCCAGATCGGTGGCAGGCTGACACCCTCGGGCACGACGCGCACCTCTGCAAAGGGGTGCTGGGGTGAGAAACTATCGGTATCGAAGGCGATCAGCTCGGAAAGCTGTTCGGAAAAGTGCTCGCCTCCGAAAGAGCGCAGCGCGGAAAGTGTCCTTCCATCGCTGCCGCCCGCCCGGCCGATGCCAAGATCGATGCGGCCCGGGTGAAGACCCTCGAGCGTCCGGTAGGTTTCCGCGATCCGCAGCGGAACATGGTTGGGCAGCATCACGCCGCCCGAGCCGATGCGCAGCTTTTGCGTATGGGCCGCGGCTGTTGCGATCAGCACTTCAGGCGAGGACGATGCAATGGAAGGCATGCCGTGGTGCTCGGCATACCAGAGACGCGTGAATCCAAGTTGCTCACCGAGCTCAGCCAGCGCCACGGTTTCGCGCAACGCATCAGGCGTGCTGGTGTTCTCCGCAATCGGGGCGAGGTCCTGAATGGAAAGCGGAAACGACATGGCCGGCCGAGGGGTTTGGGGAGGAAATCCTCAGATAGGTATCAAAGGGGAACCATGCCAGACCCAGGCTGTGGCCGATTGAGCACGCCGCGGACCTAAGCCACGTGCCCGCCCTCATGAACGCTTTCTTGAGCGAGAGGGCGTGATACCATCAGGCGATTGCGGTTCGGGGTTTCACATGCGTTCGCTACTTGTTTCTCTCCTTGTTGCGGGCGTGGCCTTGTTTTCTACCGCCACGATGGCGCAGGTGAACTGGTTGCCCGAAGTGCGCGGTGGCGTCATGGCGCACAGCGTCGATGAACCCGGTCCCGACGGTGCGCTGATCAACGGCACCCGCATCGAGGATGCTAATGTCGAGCTCCTGTTTAACAGCGACCTGACCAACTGGGCGCCTTTCGGCGAGCTCCGGCCCCACCTTGGTGCTACCGTCAATTTCGGCGGGCTCGAGAGCATGGTCTACACCGGCCTGAGCTGGACCTTTCAGGTGCCCAACACGCCCTTGTTCGTGGAAGGCAGCCTCGGCGGCGCTCTACATAACGGCGCTTCCCACGATGCGGTGGCGCCGGCCCGCAATCTGGGCTGCCCCCTGTTGTTCCGTGAATCCGCCAGCGTCGGCTGGAAGGTGACGGAGAACGCCTCGATCATGGCGACCGTGGAGCATGCCTCGCACGCTTACCTCTGCGGGGAAGACAATCGTGGCCTGACCAATCTCGGCGTGCGCTTCGGCTATCGTTTCTGACTGGCCGAACATCAGGCAGCCTGGCCCGCGGCCCAGCCGGAGGCCCAGGCCCACTGGAAATTGTACCCGCCAAGCCAGCCGGTGACGTCCACCACCTCGCCTATAAAATAAAGCCCAGGCACCGACCGGGCCTCCATCGTCTTGGCGTCGAGGTCGCGTGTATCCACCCCGCCCAGGGTCACTTCCGCCGTCCGATACCCCTCCGAGCCGACCGGCTTGACGCTCCAGCGCTGCACGCCTGCAGCAGCAGTTGATAGTTTGCTGTCGGAGAAATCCCCAATCATGCCATTGAGCCCGATCTGTTCGCCCATAAACTGCGCCAGCCGCTTGGGCAGGTGCTGGCTTAGAACGGTTTGCAGCGCCAGCTTGGGCGTTTTCTCGCGCGCCTGGCGCAAAAAGCCCATCATGTCGAACTCAGGCAAGAGATCGACGGTGATGCTGTTTCCTTCCCGCCAGTAAGAAGAAATCTGCAAGATCGAGGGGCCGGACAGGCCGCGATGCGTAAACAGGAGCGCTTCGGCAAAGCCGACCTTCTTATGGCCCACCACGGCGTCCACGGCGATACCGCTCAACTCCTTCATCGGTTCGAGCACCTGCTCGGCAAAGGTCAGCGGCACCAGGGCCGGTCGCGTTTCGGTGACGGACAGCCCGAATTGCGCGGCAACCGTATACCCGAAGCCCGTGGCGCCGATCTTCGGGATCGACTTGCCGCCGGTCGCAACAATGACGCTCTTGGCCTGGACGGTTCCGCTCGACAGGGCGACCGAAAACCCGTTCGCAGTCTTTTCCAGCCGCTCGATCGTGGTGTTGAGCGCAACGGTGACGCCCACCTTGGCCATTTCATCGCGCATCATGGTGACGATCTGGGTCGCCGGGCCATTGCAGAACAGCTGACCCAGTGCCTTTTCGTGAAAGGGAATGTTGTAGGCCTTCACCAGGGCGACAAAGTGCTCGGGCGTGTAGCGCGACAGCGCCGACAGGGCAAAGCGCGGATTGCTCGACAAGAACCGATCACGCCCCGCCGAAACGGTGGCGTACATATTGGTGAAATTGCAGCGCCCGCCGCCGGAAATGCGGATCTTTTCGCCCGCCGTCGCGGCATGGTCGACCACCAGCACGGTGCGCCTGCGCTTGCCTGCCTCGATCGCGGCCATCATGCCCGCGGCTCCACAGCCGAGGATCACGACGTCATAAGATTTTGCGGCGGCCATGAGCGGGCTCGTGAAAACGGAAAAAGGGGAAAGCTGCCCGATGGCATGAAACCGCCGCGCGGGGCAAGCAAGGGCGGCAAATTCATTGACTATTGATCCCGATCTCGTATGAAGACCTAGTCGGTCAGGATCGGCACACACATGTGCATCTTTTCAACGCAGCACAAGGTTACGGCAGCGGCCACACAGCCGCCGGCTTTTGTGCGCGCCGGCGTCAAGCGCAGCAAAACCGCGAAAACCCGCTGAGCGTCTTCCCGGGCCGATCCCCGCCGGGGAGCGGCTCCAGGCATTGGCCGTGGCACAAGCCGCGCGGGGGCAGAAACGGTTTGAAAGGACTTTTCCCATGAGCTATCGCGTCGCAGTCGTCGGGGCCACCGGCAATGTGGGCCGGGAGATGCTGAACATTCTCTCCGAGCGCAAGTTTCCCGCCAGCGAGGTCGTGGCGCTGGCTTCCTCGCGCTCCACCGGCAGGGAAGTGAGTTTCGGCAACAAGGTCCTGAAGTGCCAGAACCTGGAAAATTTCGACTTCTCCGGCGTGGACTTCGCCTTGATGAGTGCCGGATCAACCGTGTCCAAGGAGTGGGGGCAGCGGATTGCCGCCGCCGGCGCCGTGGTGATCGACAATTCGAGCTACTGGCGCTACCACTCGGACGTCCCGCTGGTGGTGCCCGAAGTGAACGGCCATGTGCTCGACGCTTTCATGGCCAATCCCAGGCGCACCAACATCATCGCCAACCCCAATTGCTCGACGGCACAACTGGTTGTGGTGCTCAAGCCCCTCCATGACGTCGCCAAGATTACGCGCGTGGTGGTTTCGACTTACCAGTCCGTGTCCGGCGCCGGCAAGGAAGGCATCGACGAGCTCTACGACCAGACCAAGGGCATGTTTGTGACCGACAAGCCCACGCCCAAGAAGTTTTCCAAGCAGATCGCCTTCAACGTCATCCCCCATATCGATGTGTTCATGGAGGACGGCTACACCAAGGAAGAATGGAAGATGTTGGTCGAAACCAAGAAGATCCTGGATCCCAAGATCAAGATGTCGGCCACGTGCGTTCGCGTGCCGGTGTTCGTGGGTCATTCCGAAGCGGTGAACATCGAGTTCGAGAACGCGATCACGCCCGATGAAGCGCGCGATCTCCTGCGTGAAGCTCCGGGTGTTTCGGTGATCGACAAGCGCGAAGCCGGCGGTTACGTCACGCCGATCGAGTGCGTGGGCGAATACGACACCTTTGTGTCGCGCATTCGCGAGGATGCGACCGTGGAGAATGGGCTGGCCCTGTGGGTTGTGTCCGACAACCTCCGCAAGGGCGCGGCGCTCAATGCGATCCAGATCGCCGAAACCCTGATCGAGCGCGGACTGATGCAGCGAAAGGCGGCCTAACCCGCCTTTTCCATCATGCCCTTTCGCGACGTTCTTCTGGCCCTGGTGGTCGTTCTTATCTGGGGCGCGAACTTCGTCGCCATCAAGTGGGGGGTGGCCTTGTTTCCACCCCTTCTCCTGACTGCTTTGCGGTATTGCTGGGCAGTGCTGCCGGCGATCTTTTTCGTCAAGCCGCCCCGGACTTCTGTCCGGATCGTCATCTTCTATGGGCTGGCAATCGGGTTTGCGCAGTTCGGTCTCCTGTTCATGGCGATCAAGCTTGGCATGCCGGCGGGACTCGCCTCCCTGGTGCTGCAGCTGCAAGCCTTTTTCACCATGGCGATGGCCGTGCTGGTGCTGGGGGAGCGGGTCAGCCCTGTCCAGCTTGCGGGGGCGGCAGTCGCGCTGATTGGCATTGCAGCAATTGGGGTCGAGCACCTGGAAGTCACTGCGTTAGTGCCCCTCGGCATGAGTATTGCAGCAGCCTTTTTCTGGGGCGTTGGCAACATCCTGACCAAGCGCGCAGGTCAGGTGGATATGCTGAGCTTCGTGGTGTGGTCGAGCCTGGTGCCGCCGCTGCCACTCTTGGCCCTGTCGCTGATCTTTGAAGGACCGGCGGCAATCAGTACGTCCTTGGCCGCCATTACCCCGTTCGGGATTGGCATCATTGCGTTTAATGGCTGGGCCGCGACCTTGATCGGCTATGGATTATGGAGTGTGCTGATGAAGCGGCACAAGGCCAGTGCCGTCGCGCCGTTTTCGCTCTTGGTGCCCGTGCTGGGTGTTGCTTTTGGCGTGATGCTGTTGGGCGAACATCTCACCCTGGTTGAAGTTCTGGGCAGTGTTCTGGTGTTTCTTGGCCTTCTCACCAATGTGTTCGGGCCGAGGCTCCTGCATCGTGCCCCGGCAATGACGGTGAAAGCCGGCTGATGGCGCCACGCCACATCCTAATGGCCCTGCTGGTTGTGGCGATCTGGGGCTTCAACTTCGTGGTCATCAAGCTCTCGGTCGCGGCGCTGCCGCCGTTGTTCTCGGTGGCGCTCCGATTCTTCTTTGCCGCCGTGCCCGCTGTGTTTTTTGTTCGGCCGCCCAAGGCGCCGGTTCTTCTGGTGGTGGGCTATGGCTTTGCCTTTGGTGTCGCGCTTTACACCTTTTTGAACCTTGCTCTGGCGATCGGCATGCCGGCAGGGCTCGGTTCCCTGGTGCTGCAAGTGCAGGCGCTGTTCACCATGTTCTTCGCCTATCTCTGGCTCAACGATCGTCCCCGCCCGCAGCAGGTGCTGGGGGCCGCCGTCGCGTTCGCGGGTATCGGGGTCATTGCCGCCGGTGAAATCGAGGGTGGGCTGTTGCTACCCTTAGGCTTGACCGTCCTGGCCGCGATTGCCTGGGGCGTTGCCAACATCCTCACCAAGCGAGCCGGACCCGTGAACCCCGTTGCGCTGACTGTATGGGGTGCGCTGGTTGTGCCTCTCCCCATGCTGATGCTTTCGTTTATCTTCGAGGGCCCACAGGCGATCGCCGACGCGGTCGTTGGCTTTACCTGGGGCGATGCCGCGTTGATCGCTTTTCTCGCCTATCCCGCTACGCTGCTTGGCCTTGCTATCTGGAGCGGGCTCTTGTCGCGCTACCCGGCCTCCACGGTGGCGCCGTTTACGCTGCTGGTGCCGGTTACGGGCCTCCTTTCAGGGGTGCTGATCCTTGGAGATCAAATCGGAATGCCGGAGATCGCTGGCGGGGTCTTGATCCTGCTTGGGCTCGCGCTTGTTGCCTTGCGCTTGAAGGCCGCACCCTATGATGTGGCCGAGCCCGGGCGCCGGGCCTGAGCAGAATCAATGCAAACGGCGGCGAGGCCGGTCCACTTTTGCCGGTTCCCGTTCTGTTATTCGGACCCGTTCGGGGCTACAACCGATTGGTCAAACATCGTGTCAGCCGACAACCGGGAGTTACAGATGAGAGTTGCCCCATGGCTGCTGAAGGCGGCATTTGCCAGCCTTGCGGTTTCAATCCTCGTTGCTGCTCCGGGCGCCGCGTTCGCCCAGGGCGACAGCAAGGACGCCGAAAAGGCCGGCCAGGTGCAGATCGACGGGACGGACATCGACTTTGGCGATGATAGCAGCAGGTGGGCCAATGATGGTGAGTGCGACGATCCCCGCTTCATCGGCTCGGCCTCCGACGAGCGCCTTTTGCCCGAGGACGAAATGCACGATGCCTCCGATTGCAGCGCAGCCTTTGCGGGCGGCACTGCAAGGCTGATCGCGCAGCCAAACGCCGCCGCACAGGAGGGTAGTATCGATTTTGGAGATGATGCCAGCGAATGGGCCAGTGACCGCGAATGCGACGATCCGCGATTTGTGGGAGCTGGCGCGGCCGAAAACAATGTCGATGCCGACACCAGCCATGACGCGACCGACTGCCGGGCCGCATACGAGGCCGGTACGGTTACTCTGAACGAGGAAGGGGCGGCCGGCACTGCGCTTGATGCAGCCGGCATCGATTTTGGGGACGACGCCAGCAGCTACGCCTTTGATACCCGCTGCGACGATCCACGCTTCATTGGCACGGGTGCCGACCTGCACAATGTCGAGGCCGATCTCGGCCATGACGCGACCGATTGCCGGGCTGCGTTCGAGGGCGGCACCATCTCGCTGCAGTCCGAACCTGGCGAGAGCACCGAAGCGCCGGCCGGTGTCGATACCCCTTCGGCCGATCAGGCTCCCACCGAGCAGGTCGCGCCGGTTCACTATCCCAAGGCCGATCAATCGGGCATCGATTTTGGCAGCAATGACGGCCCTTGGATCAACGACCGCCAATGCGACGATCCGCGTTTTTCCGGCCCGGGCGCTGCGGTCGAGCAGAACGCGGCTGACCGGATGCACGACGCGGAGGATTGCCGGGCAGCTTTTGAGGCCGACGCTGTGACCTTCAACGACGCCGCGGTGCCTGATAGCACTGGCACCCAAATCCCTGCGCAGGAAATGCCATCGCCGGCGCCGGAGACCGAACCCCCGGTCGCTCCCGCCCCAAGTCCCTGACGCCTGCCTCCATACGGCAACGGGATGGCGTCGAACGCGCAACCCCAAAAAAACCC
>Ga0210040_10006276_pt1 | contig 14852 bp, 12 predicted proteins | sample CryGeyCG12114_NA_FD_185462 | JGI IMG/M metagenome (GOLD analysis project Ga0210040, IMG submission 185462) | Groundwater microbial communities from aquifer - Crystal Geyser CG19_WC_8/21/14_NA (SPAdes) (version 2) | ecosystem: Environmental > Aquatic > Deep subsurface > Groundwater | place: USA... | reverse complement strand
AGTTTGAAAATAATATTCCTTAACAAAAATCTACTTTATTGCTGTCGTTGGGTTAAAAAACATGACTTTGCAATCCATAATCCATACCCTAAGTTCCTCCGACGGTGTATTTTTCAATTTTTCCAAATAGCGTTCCACTCCCAATTGGAAGAATTCATACTGCAAGTATACGCGTTGATTCATATTGTCCACAGAATGTACAGCAATGTTTATGAATTGCATACAAGCCACCATAAATTCCACATGGAAAAATTCATAGTTCATGAAATGGTCCACCAGTGTTTCGAATCGTTTCTTCTCTCCACATATCTGAAACAAATAGACCCCATTAGCGTCAGTGTCAATCACAACTCACAATATAAAACACACACACTATGCTAAAACTAACTAACTCACATCTTTGAAATGATCAAACGCTCTGAGGATGATGTGATGTCCCCCTTGGACAAGACAAATGGCAGCCAGCAGCTCAAGCACCAGAGCCTTAGTCCTTAAACTCTTGTGCTTCAAACTCAATGCAATAGCATTGATCGAGTCTTGCTTCAGGATCACCATATTCAGTCCATGCTTCGTGTTCATGATGGCTCGTAGACAAAGAATACACACGTGAATGTCATCTTTCGCATCCCCCATATTTAGTTTCGATAAATGGCGCGAAGTTCGTTTGTTCAGGGATGGAGGTTCTTGGTGGTCACCATTGCTACTCTTCCCATTGCCATGTCCATGGCTTGACCCGTTATTTGTCACGGTACTCACGAGGGATGGCGAATCAAAGGATGGCATGAGGTTGGACCCATTCGAATGGGAAGGATGGTGGTTATTATGGTGAGGTCCTCCAGAAGAGGAGCCATTGTTGCTAACAAAGTCCCCGTCAGGTGACTCGGAGGATTTGCGTTTTGACTTTTCCTCTTGTCTGCAATATTAAGAAATACTATTCATTAGGGGTTGCCATGGTCTGAAATGCCTTTTGAATCTTATGAACCTCTTTGGTAAACAAACAAAATGGTCTGGACGATTTTAATTTTCTAATTTTTTTGTTTTCCTTTTTTAGCAACAGTGAAGGACAAAATTTTCCGTATTTACTTATACTTAAGATGGCCTTCAGTACTGATTTTGATGACAAAAAGTTCTCCATCGATCTGTCCCAAGTTTCGTTCAATATGGACATTCAGAATGCAAAGGATAACGACGAATTAAGCCAAAAATTGGATAACGCATTTTTCGAACAACCCCATGAAAATTTTAACAACGGCAATCCTGACGGTAGGTAAGGATGTGAATGTGAGATTCATATTAATAAGCAGAAATTTTTCAACGCTACTCGCACTCCTTGAGTTCTATCACATCACATTAGTGCCTGCCTACAGCCTATGCATATTTAATAAAAACAAGAATGATCAGTGATAGTGTACAGTTAGTTAGTTACTAATAATAATGACGTGCACAACAATATCCTTCTAAGAAAAGCTGCAAAACAAGTTGTAATGTGGCTTCCTATCTCTAACATTGACATTATGACAACCTACCCAAACGAAGCAAACTATTAACCTTATTCGAAAACTAAACATTGTCATTTGGTGCTCCCATCAGTCAGTCAGTTGTAAAGTAAACATTTAATAGAACAATTGAATATAATAATCGGGCGACTTTCACAAAAATAAAAAATACGAGTTAAATTGAGTAGAAATATTTGTGCACTTTTCATTCCCCATTATGGATAGACGAACCGAATCAAATTATACGACCATTTAGTTAGTCTCACGAATCTACAAATCACATTCATCTGCGCTGACTGACTTGTGATTTCAGAAAAAAGTGACAGCTATACGCATATCTTGTTAGTTAGTGATTTTTTATTCAACCAAGCTCATTCTATAATCCACTGTGTGACCAACGTAGAATGACAATGAAAAAGTGACTCCAATAATTCAGTGCCTACAGCATTGTGGACATAGAGAGCTAACAATGGACGGGGAATATCATTCAGCCAATAATCATAACAACCAACAATAGGCCTTGTTCTCCTTTGTTAAACAGAACAAATGGGTTTCGTCTCCACTCCACCCAAACAATTCACCACTAATCATTCTCCCGGTTGTCCACAATATTTGGAGGAAACCCACCAGAATGAACAAGGATTTAACGATGGGCATTTTAACACTGACCAAGATGGCAAGACCAATTGGATTCTTGAATGCAGTAGTCTGACCAAATGTTCCTATTTTTGTCAGCATTGGTCAATACGGAGACTTTTGATCGCCATTTGCTTTCTCGATGTGGTAAGTATTTCAATCTATAGTAGATTGGCGCCATTCATTCTTACCGTAAACAAAAGTTCTGATATAACAAAAGTTAGCATTTGGCATTTGTTAATCAAATATTTGTATCTAGCTAACTAACTAACTTGCTTCAAAAAATGTGAACACATTCTTTCGATACGATAAAAAAAGGGCATAAAATCTGTATTTTCATACATAAACACATAGTAGTGCAGTAAAAACTTATTAACGATCCTAAAAATTCCTCTCGTCAAACTAACTAAACTAAATAAACATTCGCATTTTATTGTAAGCAAAGTTTTCAAACAATACAGTTTACAATAATATGCACTAAAGAGCCAAATACAAGTATCCTTCAACCCACAAACAGTACAGCGCATCATCATGCTTTAGAATTAGTGCCGCCTGAGAACTAACTTTGAAATTCAAAGAAAACCTATGAACATGAACATGATGATGATTATTTACAAGGAGCATTTATTAATGACCACCATTGTTGCCCCTACACAGATTGTAGCCACAGCTGGCCTGTTCCTGAACACAGCCTTATTCGCACACTATCTCATCCGTTGCAAGTACAAAATCACCTACAAAGAGAATGAAAAAGAAGACCATTCTGATCCCTACTACTGTGACTACATGCAGGAACTACTGCCCAGGTGGACATGTAAGTTTGCTTTTTCTAACTAACTAACTCACTATACATAGTTAGTTCCTATTTTCACTGCTGCATTTCTAATGGAGCCTTATTTTCCATTTTTTACTATCCATATTTGGTTTACTCACTCAAATTAGAGTCCCCTTTCCAACTAATTAACTAATTTTCTTGATGGCTAACAAACAAGCAAATTATGACAATTTCTATTGCAACCAATTTGCTAATTTAGTTATTTGTTCATTTTTTTACACAGTACAAAACACACCCAAGTTTGCAGCCTTTCTACTCATCTACAATCTCATGTACCTGTATGTCGCCATTTTGGGCTACCAGGCTGGGAGAGAGGTAAATATGAAAATATGAAAATTTTTCCCTTGATATTTGACTGACCTATTACTAATTCTATACCAGCCCATATTGCATAATGCGTATTTAAAGCTCTACACAATCTCAATGCATGTCTATTGCTGACTAACTAGCTATACTCCCAGCTAACTAAACTAACCAAAATATTTATCCGAATGAGACTGACTGACTGAGATTTGCTTTATGCATTAGCACAAGTAGCGGTCAAAGTGAAACAAAACTGAAAAGGACTTTTAATTTATGTGACTGTTATGTATGCTCAACTTGTTGTAATGTTGATTCAGAAAAGTCATGAAAAGTGTCGCTGGGCGTTCATGATCTCTTGCATTCTGTGGGTGGTCGGCACAATGGTATTTGTGATCATCCTGGACCACCGTATTCTCGTGGGCCTCTACATTTTCGTATTCGCCTTGAAGTTGGGACAACTCCGTGTGCTCAAAAAGTTCATGGACCGTCTCTACTCATTACGTTGCCAAAGACGAGACAATAACAAACCACCCTTAACTAACTAACCAAGATTGATGGACAGGGATGACCGTGCCATAAATAAATATCATTCATCCTTATTCTTGAATACACGCTGTATTCATCACCGTTAAGTTGATTACCTAAATTAAATTTGTTGTATCGTTATCCTCCATTGTTTATCTTTTCCATTTGTAGTCAGTTGGTTAGTTAACGTTAGTTTTTCATAGATTTTATTGTCACTAACTTTTACTTTGTAAATAAACCAAAAAAATGTACTGGAATGACTAAAGTCCACTTATGGTCGGTCCATTAAACGTATGAGTCAGTCATTTCCTAATTTTTTAAGATGAGTCCAAATGCATCATCATTCACAAATAATGATGATGTAAGAGAAATGCAATGAAAATGAAAAAAGTAGCGTAAAAAACTGGTGGCTTAATCTGCCTGCCTGCCAGTTTATAAATCCTATTGGCCATTAGGGTAAGATAAGCTGACACTTACACTACTGCTGTATAAATCAAAACCCGTCACTGGTTATAATATAAACTGCGATTCTTAGAAAATAGTCTCAAAAGATCTAACTGCAAGGTCATGGGAACATACCTAATACAAAGATAAGATGATGGCGACAAAATTGGTGGTTCCTATCTCCACCATTGCGGAAAAAGGACCCCTATGGGACATAAGTACATTCCCGAATGCCATACCCTAATGAATGAACCGAACGAAATCCAACCATCCGTGCAATAGAGTAAGTTCTCACTCACTTTCTGACTAAACTAGCCAAAAGCCTTCAAACCTTTCTAAGAAAACTTTTACCTTCAAATACAATAAACACACATTTGTGTGCAAAAAAAAGCAAAAATTGTCATCAACAAAAAATAATTCTACTGACATTAGAAGCTAGTAGTGGGTGACAGTGTGAGATCAGCGTGCTGAAATCAGTATCTTGTTCTTCACACATGACTAATGTAGGAATAACATAACCACAGAAAGGCAATAATCATAATTCATACGCCAAGGGGGAAACGCTAACTCTATGCGTATGAGTAATAACGATATTTATTACTTTAGACAATAATTATATTTACAAGGATTTGAGTAACTCACCGCATCATGACTAGACGGAAGCTGAGGTAATCCACGAGAACATCCAAACCACGGTTTTCCTCGTTTAAAAATTCTCGAACCCATCTGCAAAAACATATATATATAATATTCCATAAAATACATGGACTAGCTATGCAAAAGAAAACAGAACATTCCAGTTTTATTAAGCCAAAGCCAAGCAAATTCAGCCACAACATTATTACTTACTCTAACAGACGCTATAACTAACTTTACCGATAAACACATAAAGTTGACAATAAAAATCATATGGCCATTCATCATTGCTTAAATTTTGAAAAACTCATAACAAACAAGCCATAATTTCAACAAGGTGTAAGTTGGTTAGTTGTTACATGCACAAAACAATCTATTCAGTAGCTTCTATCTAGCTAATGTTAGCCAAGTCCCATAGTTAAAGAATTGAAGCTAACTAACTAACTAACAAACTATAAGTAATACGTCGTCACTTGCGGAAACATGGAGTATCGCGAATCAATTTAATTCCTATGCTAACAAAAAGGGGTGTATCAACGATCTACACAATATTAAAATGGCAACAGCAAGCATGAGTCGGCAATGTAACAGGAGAAAAAGATAGCTAGTTAAAGCATGAATGAAAAATGACATCATCAGACACTTTACTTATTCTTTCAAAAGCTTTTACTTATCTTCAAAGAGTAACACTCGTCATGAGACTTTAGCATGCAGAAGAACCCAAAATTGTGCCAAACAACGAAAAAAGTGATATTTACATGCACACTACTAACATACTAACTAACTGTATGTATGAGTGGGAAAAAAACTGCACATATATACATATTACGACACTGACTGACTGACTATTCGTTTTGGGATGATATAATCTTACAGTGAACACTTGTGTGCATCATAAAAGTGAATGCAAATGCAAAGTAGGTTAAAAGATGGATATTGTAGTTAGTTAGGAAGAATTGCTTCAGCCTGGAAAAAAACATGTTAGCTAACCAACTATCATATAATAAGGGTTGCGCTTAATAATGACATAATTTCCAACATAATATCTATCAGTCATTATTCTAAAAGCTTTTCGTACAATCATGAAACGCGAGACGAGTTCAAATCCAAAGGACAAAAAAAAACAGACTGTGCAAATAATAAAGTTATAGCTATAGTCAGTCCAATTAGACTTTGTATACTATCATTAATGCAGTGAGTACGTAAGCATTTTCCATACGGACGGGTTGGTTAATATTTCAGTCAAGCATATTTATGATCAAATGACACAGGAACGAAAATTCAGCAGCATTTAACACGGTGATTTTTTGATCCAAAAGTTCAGATAAAATCTAAACCAATAATTATACAACATAAACAACATTTGTAGTACACAAGGCTGCCTTTGTCTGCCCCGGGGCTCGCCAAGGTCAAAAATATTTTGCAAAGTCAGTCAGAAAACTGGAAACCAACTGAATATGCAAATTTTTTTTGCAGTTGTGCAAACAAAGTTTTTGCATTACTCATTCAATTTAGTTAGTTAGTTAGTTAGTAACTGAGTAGAAAAAAGTGATGTAAACTATGACGAATATTTTTTACATACAAAATATAGCATATTTTTAATGAAAGGACAATTTCGCCTTGTTTGGCATAATAGGGAAGCAGTGGATGCTTTATGTTTGTTTGTAATTTAATAACATACACACGCTCATTCTGGTAATACAGCGAATTTTGTGTTCATGAGAATCTGACCTATTTTCTCATCATTAAACGCACAAAAGCTAGCCTAACTAAACAGAAACCCAATATAATCACTTTAAAGCACATTAAGCAGTTCTAGATAGTTCGTAAGCGCACAATAGCAATAATAATTGAGCAGCGGGAAATAATGCTAATAATTATGGGAGAATCCTTACTCTATATTATTTGTACGCAGAGAGATTTCCAGGTCTTTGAGTACTTGAGTGGACGTGGAGTCACCTACAACTTTTCTTTTCTGCAATTTCCAAAAAAAAAGATAATTTTAAATACTTGAAAACCTTCCCATTGTAAACTGTCCATATTCTAAACACGTACAAAACTGACCTTAAAACTACGAGATGCTTTGGGATCCAAGTAGGTTTGGATTTTTTTCAAATACGACTTTGGTGGCTCCCTGACTTGCACAAGTTCCTAGAAAAGCACAATAAATGCATATTCAGTCCCTGCTATCATAATTCACCAGAAAACATGTGAAACGGTCAAGATCACAGCTCTCGCTAATGAATACGAACAAACAAAGCGTCCCCTTTAATCAACGTACCTGATCACAGACAATTTCCCACTTTCTTTCGTCATCATACTGTTTGAGCAGCTTGGCTTTGTCAGGAGGTAAATCCATTGAGGCCTGCAATATCAAAATCAAACAGCACTGTCAATCACACTTCATTCAATTTTATCTCACATCAAATCAATAATAACATTATATATCATCCCACCAACTAATGAACCTGTGTGGTTTTCGTAAAAAGTGTCATTAACAATACTAAACTATTGTATACCCATGGTTAGTTAGTTTCATGGCTCATTCCCAAATCACAAAAGCAAGTAACAATCCTTCAACATTCCCAATTTACCTCAATTTCAGCAGCATTATGATTTTTAACAATAAATTAGGATTTTAACCCACATGATTTATTGTCAACCCTTAATTCATTTTATTGTGGGGAGGGAGGATAGAATAATCAAGGCGTGTCTACAAATCTGTTCCGTTGACGGACACCGTATTTAGTTTAAGATAAAGGCACAACATGAAACTAATTAAGCTTGAGCTCCTAAGGTCATGATAATAATTCATCAACTGTGATAAACAGTGAATAATTAAGTTCGTCAGACACAGGGTCATTAAAATTCTTTCTCTTAGCCATCACAATAGCTATATAGTTGGTCTACACGAAAAAAGGAACCATTGACTTAATATTTCCAACATCTAAAATTGTAGATTCATAAATCACGGGGAAAAAATCCAATGCTTTCAAATGGACCATGTCCATTGTGACTTGAAAGTGCATTAAAAATCATAAGATTATCATCACGCACGCAAGTGCCAAATTGGTTTTGTTATCAAAACGCATAGTCTCAGATAATAATGTTGGACAGACACGATAGAAACACGATTTTTAAATCTGTCATGCCATCACATAGAATATCTCACGTAGTATCGCAAAAGATTGCTTCAAATGAATTGACCAACTCACTCACAGTTTCACTGCCCCTCATTTGTTTTGTAACTTCCAAAATTCAGAAAACAGTTGAACAAATCATATAGATTGCCTGCCGCCGTATTAAAGGTACAGAATAATTTGTGAGTGAGTTCCCAAATTAAGCAGAGCATCCTTAATCATATAGTTAGCAACTAGATAGACCTATCTAATTGCGCAATTAATGGGTCAATTACTCTTCCAACTTTTAGTCATACTAGTTACCAAGTGGTGTTCGCATGTGTAATATTTACAATTTGCACACACGGGCCAATTTTCGCACCTTGTAGCTGTAGTTAACATCATTACACGTAAAGTTACACGAAACAAACTGTGGCAAATGCTCCGTAACTTAAACTACCTCACATTATTATTGCACATTATGATACAAAGTTAGCTGAACGAACAATCGCTAGCTTCTAGATACTAGCCACAGTTCTCTACAGCAAGTAATTTATTCCAAGCATTCAAAGTTTCAGATTTTCTATACGAGACACATCGAGTGTGAAAATGTTAAATAATGGCAACTAATTGCAAAGAGTCTATGAAATCAAAAGGATACATAATAATAGCACGAAAATTGCCCAACAATTTCATCCACCTTTGAGACTGCTTTGTCTTAAATGCATGTTTTTGTTTGTTAGTTAGTTAGTTAGCAATTACATAATTTTTTGCTGCTCCCTAATAATAATTTGTCGTCTTTTGACTCATTTCTCCATCTTTTGATATAAAAAACAGCATATTAAAGCAAATGCCATATAGCGCCTTCATTTACCTTTGCATTCATCTTCTAAAAGTCTAAAATTGTGCTGAATAATATTCACAGCTGGAGTTTACTGAATGCGAAAATTCCCAAAGAATTTTTTTTTTTAATTTGAGACCAATTCTAATTTTCATTTCGTCTCAGCAAAGCCATTTTTAAGAAAATTGTACACGACTTTTTCACATGAATGAATGTATAAACGATTAGCATTTAGTGTGGCTACTAACTAAGTAACTATAGGGTAGTTCACTCACTCACTGTACTTTTTTCCAAGACATGAATTATAAACACACGTACGTAGTAGTACTAACTAACTATACGTAAACATGCTGGCATACAAGTTTTTGAGAAGGCACTGCTGTATGTACTATTTAGGTGGAGAAAAAAGCGTCTCTCATGGTGGTGCTACATGGGGCATTGCATAACTTAAATTCTTAATAGACCGAGTAAAAGAAGAAGTTCCAAGCAAAACGAGGGGAGCGGAGAGATGATGGTTTAAAGATTTACACGACATGGAAGAAAAAAAACCGTCCTTCTAAATGAGTTGTACCCAAACGTGTACAGGGTCAACATTCTATCCTTTTAATTCAGTATCTATCTAGATCCGAGACTAAATTTATGAAAATTATTAACCATTTATGCTCATGCCTAAAGACGCTATTCAAAAATCCGTTCTTTTCGTAAAATAACTCACCAAAAAAATTTCATAACTTTAGCTTAAGAGCATTTTCAAAAGTTATTACAAATAAATTTAGCATCAATCCATCATTTCCGCCTATATTTCCAACAGGAGTGATAAAATAATTGAATGTAAAATCTACATGACATAAAACACTAACAAAACTCAATTTTCCCAAAAAGCACCAAATATTAAAGGCAAAATCCAGACTCTCATACTCATATAGTAGTCACCCTGTAAACTATAAACCATGTGAACTCTCAACCTCAACTAAAGGAGTGGAAAAGACGGTGAATGGATTCTTTAAAGAGCTCAAAAAGAATTCAACAGGTCTATATAACCAACCATAACCAACAATCATACATAACATATACAAGCTGGAGGTCTTGTGAAAAATGCCAATACAAATCAGGCAAGAAAGATACAAAACAACAGTTGAGGAATTTTTTCTCTCCCAAAAGATCACATAAGACACAAGTGAAATTCTTTGTTATGATAAAAGTCAAACGAATGAGTGAGTTCACATACAAAACTCTCCAATGATATTTTTATCCCTAGCCAGTATTTTAGCCCTTAGGCTCATGTTCTTGTTCTACAACACAATCAATTTATTCCATTTCCAAGGGCAGATCCACAGAGCATAAGAATACCTAATTTTATTTGGAATTCACAATATGAATTACATTTCATCGCTACACTCCAATGACATCCAATTCTAACTAACTACTAGATTGCAATCACAGAACCTATTACCAAATTCACTGATTAGAATTCCAAATTAATAAACTATCAAATCACACAGAGTTTCAATGTCACCACAACAAATTGTTATTTATCATTACCTATGGAGTTTGCCATCATTCAATTTCGTGCCTGCCCCTAACTAGCATGTCATTAATTTCATATTCCAATTCCACGGGTTGATAACAATACAAAGATTTACTTTTGCAGTGGCATTCATTCATTCATTCATGATAGTGTCTGAGACGCACAAATATCGTGAAAATAAAGCCATTTGGAGAAACGGAAACAGTAGTTAGTTAGTTAGTTAGTAAATGGAGCTCATATTTTTTTTAAACCAAAAGGTTATCTTCAACAAACTCAAAGGATCATGTGGACCAGAAGAAATGAAAACAAAAGAATTGGGTGCTCAATAAGTGGTAACACAGTCTAACACAGCATGACAACAGTTCATCCTTTTTTGTTCATCCTTCAAACTCGAACCAAATCACGCACAACTAACTAAACTAACAAGTCATTCGTCACAAATGTACAAGCATAAAAGTTTGCTTTAAAAAACTGTCAGAAGAAGCCATACAGCTACGAAATTATGTAAAAAAAGTGCTTTGCAATGTTTGTAAGGTAATTTCGGGAGGACAAAGACAAACACAATGGGTAGTTAGTTATTCCGTATTTGTTAGTAGTTAGTAACATCAGGTTCGAAAAAAAAAGTTAAATTGTTGGCTCATTTTAGTTGTTTACACCCAATTATAAATGTTTGCACTTTGTGCACCAAATATGACGATATGAGAAGCTTTATATAGTAAACACCATGTTAAATCGTATATGATGTTTAATGGTACATTTGTTTTTGTGGTTGTATGCAGTTAGTGTTATAGTTAGTTAGCTGGGGTGAAGATAAGTTTAAACTGATTACTGTGCACTTTTCCCCTTACTATACCAATGTGATACTAAAATCAAAAAGAATCAACAAGCATAATAAAACTGAACGAGTAATATTGCGCAATAAATGTGGAATTGAATTACTCGTCGTTTCATCCTTATTCTGGCAAAAGTGATAAAAATAATATGACTCTTCTTATGGCCCATCGGCAGCTAGATTGAAATTAAATCTTGCAAGACAAGTAACACAATACAATATCAAACTCACTAACTAACTATAAACACAATTATTCTTTGCAACCAAAAAAATACAGTTTCGAAAAATAAAGGAATAGAGCAAAGCAACTTAATGTTGCCAAAAATAGGTTCCTGTTCCTACTCATTTTACCAACTTCACTTACTTATAGCATAGTGGCATTTGTGAAAAGGAAATTAGATGACATTGACTTTGGCGTTCTTTCTATACTTTGCTTCAGAGAACTTCGTACACAAAGGATTAGCCATAGTCAGTTAGTAGTTAGTCAGTACATATTTAACTTTTACAGCCGAATTTAACTTCTTGGAAACAATTGACTCATCAATATCAATCGCTTTATGAACAAGGAATGTATACATGCCTTATAAACTAAAGTAAACATATCTAATGAACAAACAACAATCAGTCGTATAAACAATCCATCAACAGCTCTAGGCATAGATAGAAAAGCTCTCAGTTAGTAGTATGGCCATTAAAACCAAACCAAAGACTGGACTATGAAACCAGAATGGACTGGCGACACCAAATCATAATCATTGTTTATCAACTTTAGATTATCCTGAATCCTAACTAACCGTGCATCTAATGACCAAAACCAAAGTAACCATATGCAATCATCCTACAGGGAGTATTAGCCTAACAATTAGCACGTAAACAAAACAAGGAAAATTCAACTCTCATATGGCAAGGAAACATTTCCATTTCCTGGCAAGTTCCCGGAAAATGTTGTACTTGTAAATTCGCTCCTTACTGGAAATGTTTAACTCTGGAAACAGGAAAATAAGGCCTATCTGCTGGATATCTAGAAGTAATACATGCATAGTGCAATGTCCATTAAAAAAGGTTACCAATTTTAACGATAAATACAAAGAAAATAGAGCTTTTGCAGCTGTACGCGATAGATTTTTTATCTACTGCGGCAAACTCAATAATCTAAAACTTACAAACTATGATTGACATTATGACAGGAGGATACAAACGAGGTTCATGTTTACATTGGCTGCCTTTTCACATTGCAGCTTAACCACTGGATCTCAAGTTTCATACATTACATGTCCAGACCATAATGTAAACCTCCATAAAGCCAAATGCTTTTCATATCGTGGGACACGAAAAATATGCTCAGGTCATTTCTCTTATCCATTCAGGTATCAAATAGCTGTCTCTCTATCTCTTTTTTACTAACTAACTAACTAACTAAAAGAATGGAACATTCTTCACGATATCATTACCATATAGTTAGTTAGAGTTAGAACCGACACCTAAATAATGTACAGGAATTTTCTTTAGCCCATTGTTCAACTACATTTTTTTACTAGTTTATCAGTTGCATGTATTGGAAAAGATTAATAGCTGATAATGCATGGAATGGAACGAATGCATATTTAAACAGTGCACAATAACAAGTCAATTGGAGACCATAAGTTAAGCCAAGTTCGTATGATAACAGTAATGGAACCGTGGTTGATATAAACATAACAATAACAAGAGGAAATGGAATGAATCCAGGGTAATTCCCCCCTAACGTAAATAGCTAGCTATAGGATTAGGATGCAGTTATTGGACAGTACAGATAATTAAGTTAGTAACACTAAGGTCAAAACATAATGATTCATGAACATAATTAACTAACGAACGGTTTATTTTGAATCTTCGAGAGAATGATAAACTTACCAAAACTTTAGTGAATCGCTTTTCCAGCTCATCCGAACTGGGCATAGGAGCCGGAAACCCTTTGGGAGAATATTTAGATGAGCGCATACTCAGTAGCTCCTTCCGATTTCGGATGAAATTATTGCTGTCTAGTCCATTGCCATTCATGGTCCCATTTCTACTACTACCTAATGAGTCGTCCCCATTCATGATGATAAGTCCAGTTGGTGGGCGGATATTGGCTTTTAATTTTGTTATTGTTGCATCATCTTCGTTCCTATACGGACTGTCCGCAGAACTTCTCCTTGCACTGCTCAAGTTGCTACCCATGTTTGCTTTTAGATCTTTCAGGGGCACACAAACACGAGGAGTGAGGAGTATTTAGGCAATTATTTTGCCGCGTCACAAACTAAAGAATTCTTCAACTAGGGTTCATGTCAAGTCACCACAGACTGAAAATTTTTAGTTCCCACTTCATTGCTTGAGAGGACAATTATGATCATCATCATTACGTGCGTACTTTAGTTTGCTTGCACATAACAAACAAGTTAAAACTTCACTTAAAGTGCAAGTTCACATGTTATCACTGCCTTTACTAACACAGTCACTGGATGAGGCTTTGCAAACAGACAGGATGGCTAAGTTCAACATAAAGATAAACCAGGGAGTTGGAACAAGATTAAAGAGTTTTTGCACTTTGTGAAGGATAAAGGCACAATAAATATAACAGTCTTTAGTTGGTTGGTTAGTAAATAATCATTTACTTATTTTGCTTACTTATAGTTTCGAGAAACAAACCGACAACATTCAATTTCTGTTCAGGCTTGTACGTCACTTGGAAGACGTTTTTGGTTTTTTTATAATTCACTTCATGTAATGGGTCTCAAATTAGTCATCAGTATTGGATTCTATCCAAATTGGTGTTTCCTATATCTTTGATTCATACGCGCAAAAAGAGTTTGCGGAAGTTCGTCATATCGTCAACAAACAAGCTAATGAATAGACGCAAAATGAAACACACTCAGTCAGTCAGATCTGGAAAAACCAAATATTTTTTTAGTTAGTTACAGGCAAAGCTATAAAAGTTTGTCAAAAAATGTTGGGTAAAAAGCAATTTCAATTCATTTTTAAGGTTTTACCGAAAAACTGAAGACTGGACAATGGACATAGAATACTGTTTAGTTCACTGAACATTGATGAATTATTCCCTTAGAAATTCTGCAACTTGAAAAACACAGACAACGGGGGGAGGAATCACAAAACCAACAAGTTTTCGAATCCTTTGAACAAGTATTTAAAACAATCCTTTCATTTCAACTACACTACAAATAAATGTGGAATATTGCTTTTACTGAACTGCTGTGTATTTTAATGGGACGAGTATTTGCTGTCAATCAACAAATAATAAAAATCTGCACGTGTCAAAAACAACAATATTGCTTGTTGATTAAAATTTGAGTGAGATAGCTTAAATAATACGAGTTGTACACTATTGGAGTGCGATTCGAGTACTGAAACTTTCAATGCGACTGCAGCCTTCCATCATCGTATTATACACATCAGTTCTGCCCATTTGATTCTCTGTACAACACTGTCAACACTGTACACAAGAAAGTGAATGTGACGCCCTATTCATATAACATTGCAAATCCAATACAACTCCACATGCATGTAATTTTTCCGTTTGCACTTTAATGCAAAAGTCTGTGATTGAAAATGTTAGACACAGTACAAATGTAGAAGCATTTTTGCCAACAAAATCTATCAAATCTTGGTAAAGTTTTA
>Ga0210040_10006275_pt1 | contig 14853 bp, 10 predicted proteins | sample CryGeyCG12114_NA_FD_185462 | JGI IMG/M metagenome (GOLD analysis project Ga0210040, IMG submission 185462) | Groundwater microbial communities from aquifer - Crystal Geyser CG19_WC_8/21/14_NA (SPAdes) (version 2) | ecosystem: Environmental > Aquatic > Deep subsurface > Groundwater | place: USA... | reverse complement strand
TGTGTATGGAATGTGAACTCCTATATTTCATGCAATTTTCTCCACGGAAAAAATAAAAGGTACTTAGACAGAAAGCTTGCGGTTTCTCATTGTGTAATATTGGTAATGGATTGGGGGCTATCTAAAAATAGGCTGATAAACTATGAGATGTTAGAGGCATATGGGATTTAATAGACCATTTGAGTTGATAAATAGTAGTCAAAGAGATGAGGTCTAGGAACAAAAAAAAGCAGTAATTTGTTCCGAGCACGCACCTATATTTGATGAAAATAATAAATTTCGTGGTTTTCTGACGTATGTTTAAGCAAATCTGTATTTAAGATAGGATGTCAATAATTTGTTACAGTTAATTAATAATAAGGTTGGCTAGTGTACCAGTTATAAGTAGCTATGAAAAGAATTCTTATTGCAAAAAATTTTTCTTTGGAAGACAATTAATCTTTGGAGACTACTAGTTTGTAACTACAATTTAGAATGCTGATGCTTTTTTGTACACAACGAACTTTTTTTGCATAGTATTCAATACAAGTTCAAAGTTCTGGCATATAGGAATTGGAAGTATGCGCAGTTAAATTATTCAGAAATACTAATTTATGCGATCACACGATGTAAATAGCAAAGGAATAAAACGTAAAGCTCATACTTATTTCGTCACTGCTGATCGAAAATAAAATAAAACGTGCAAAATCAAACCTGATATAACTGGCGCTTGGCACAATAAGTCGAACGACAAAATTTTAACATTTTTATTTCCTGAAAACTTCACAATTTTTAATTTAACTTTATAATGTTCCGTACAATATTCTTGTCTGGCCTGCAGTGCAAAATGCTTGTGACGTCCAAAAATATGCAACTAAATGCGCATTTGATAATTTGCTGATGCTAAGGTTGTGTCTATACATCTGATATCCTATATTGAATTTCATGTTCTCACCCAAAATGTAAATTTTTGCGTCACGAGAAACAAATAGCATGCGACTATGTGGTTACTATTTGAGGTATCAAAATTCAGTCAGTTAGTCAACAACTGAGCATCTGTGCACTGCAGTTTCAAACCTGAAAATCTATATCCATTACAATGCAGTGCAATGAATATTAACGCATTTTTCATATACGAAATACGAATTAAAAAATGCATGACTGAAAATTTCTGACACCATTTTCAAGGCTATCTTCCCAATTTTTTCCCTTCAGAAATCCCATGCTTTAGTTTCAAATGCACTGCATGCATAAATATGCATTAAAATTACAGTCTTGAGTCACTGGGTATTAATATAGCATTTAACATTTCCTCATTCTTCAAGCAAACTACACCACAGCACTATTGCTGGGCTAGAGACATGAAAAGTAAACAAGGTAGGCACACTACACTATGTACGTGACAAAAGGGTGAACATACGACTAACTAACAAATTCTTTAAAAACCATGATTTGACTTACTCTTGCAACCCGTAATGAAATATTCTTGTCAATACCACCTGTGACACGAAAACCCCATGGCGGACCACCAGTTAAAAAGATGGCTCGTTTCTTCGACTCCCGACTCATCTTGCTATTAACAATCCTCTGCTTAACTCCACTAACAGTTAGTTAGTTACCAACTAACTTTATCACATAAGCAGGAGCAGCATGTGAGGAACGTTAGTGGTCGAAATTAAATGACACATAATGAAACGCACTAGTTGGTTGGTGACAATCACAATTGGCTATAAATTTGCATAATCAAGTTGCCCACATGTGAACATTGAAGACATGTTGTGGCTAGGGAATTTTAAATGGAACATTTTAGAGTCTTCAACGGTAGTTCTTGGACGATTTATAGACCCCGAAAACTCTAACCTAGTAGGCCTAATGGAATAATCAAGTGTAAAATGTGGTTTAATCTTTCATTAGTTAGTATCACAACAGATGCTTGAACAGTGATTTTTTCCACTTTGCAGTCTTCTTCTCTGTAGCATAAGAAAATGGGCACTTCGCCATGTTTTCTTATGAATTTCAAAGGTTTCTTTAATTTGCACGAAGTAGAGTAGGAATTTCTGGTTGTACTTGTACAACTTTACTTCCGTTTCCCACCTTTCATTGATTATTGTTTTGGTTTTGCTGCAGAGATATAGAGATTTTGACTTTGGGCCATAGAATTTAGTTTTAGGGAATTTTTAGGGCGCAAGGGCCATCTATGTGGTGTAATATTAACCAAAGTCTTGTTATAGTACAAAGGTAATGTTTTCTTATTGGTTGGAAAAATCAAAGCTGCGAAACTTGAATTTCTCAAGCCGGGATAAAAAGTTTTAGATTTCATTGTGAGAAAAAAAGTTTTTCAATTTACCAACTACCAGCTTCCTATTGGACTTTGGATTGACCGAATATCGACATCGATAGAATCTTTTACTTTTCAGACGTAAGTTGACAGAGTCCTTTCGTATTAATTATTTATTATTAGTCTTATAGTATAGCTTGGTGTCTTATCTAGCTGGATTCTCGATTTCCTCGGTCGATTGTTGTTAATTTTCTCCATTTATCTCTGTTTTACCATTAAATAGTACTGACTAGCGAGACAAGATGTGCGCCCAAACATATGAAGGGGATTTCTATTTGCGATATTACGTTGGACACAAGGGAAAATTCGGCCATGAGTTTTTGGAATTTGAATTCCGTCCTGATGGCAAGTTGAGATATGCCAACAATTCCAATTATAAGAATGACACCATGATCAGGAAAGAGGTTTACGTTTCTGCGTCCGTTTTGAGCGAATTGAGACGAATTGTTGAAGAATGTGACGTCATGAAGGTATAGAACAAACACTGAGTTTTTCAACTACTATTAGTTAACTAGCTAACTAAATTGATGACTATATGGTTTCTTTTAACTATTGTAGGAAGACGATGCAGCTTGGCCAGTACCAGATAGAGTAGGACGTCAAGAATTAGAGATCGTCAATGGGGATGAGCACATCTCGTTCACAACCTCCAAAATTGGCTCTCTGGTGGATGTGAACAACTCAAAAGATCCTGAAGGACTTCGATGCTTTTATTATTTGGTACAAGATTTAAAATGCCTTGTCTTTTCACTCATAGGACTTCATTTTAAAATCAAGCCCATTGCGTAAGACATTTTTGATTTTTCTTACTTGAGTGGGGAAAATCTTTTGTTAGTTATATCCTCCGTCTGTTTATAATTTTAATACGCTATCTAAGAAAAATGTTTTTGGTTGGGAGATGTCTGTTAAATTTTGCATCTTCCAGGATGAGCTGTGTAAATTAGTTTTGTATTAGCTACAGGGACTTTATAACTGTATTCGTATGATACTTCTTGTTTAGTTTTTCGATGATTATGATGAAAATGCATTAGCAGCAAACAAAATAAAGCATTGAAAGCTACAGTTGAACAGACGAATTTATTTATTACCAAAATTTCATCATTTAATGGGGTTTATGTATATTGCCGACGAATTAATTTTGTCCTAATCTGTTTTCATAACTAATGAAGTCTAAAAATCCATAAAAGTTACAGCAAGTGAGTAAATTGTACGCTCTTTATTTATCAAATCATCGTCAAAACATTACCTAAGTTAGAATCTCTGATCGTCATGGACAAAAGAAATAGAAAAATCTTGCCTACTACATGCTATATCAAATAATCCTTGAATCTTCAATAATGTTTATGCAATGTAAGTAAGAAGTCATTTTTGTTTCACAAAAATGTGTCTCTCTCTCGTTAAGTACATTAAAACAACACACACGGTACACTTACTTAGTGAGAGTTACACTTTTTACCCCACAACTAAAACTTCAATTCAAACCAAACAATAAAATCCATTCACCCACGAAAGCGTCAGGATATCTCGACCGAGAAAAATGAATAATGCCAGTCTAACATGAATTGAATTGTTTTTGAACTCCCCCACACAGTACTATCTATTTTCAAAACTTCCGAATACATAATTTCTCGAAATAAAACATTGCGAGTGTAGATTTTGACTGCCGTCTTCAAAAAACTCTTGAAATCTACAACAGCAGCTTTATAATTTTGAATAGTCAAACTAAAGAGCATCCTTCTGGTTAGCACGATTGTAATAGCAACAAAAATGAGGCTTGTTTTCACTAGCAGCAACATAAATTCGACAAACGATACAAGTCCTTCCTTCAATCCTACTATGAATCAAAAGACAAGCTTCTTTGGTTTCTCCCAGGTAAAAATGTTCCGTCCAAAGTGACCATAGCTACTTGTCGATTGGTAGATTGGTTGTCGAAGGTTCAATTCCCTAAACAATCGAAAAACAAAACATTTTATCCCAATATCTCTAAATTCCACCCTAAACCACAGCGTTCCAATAACTTACTTTACAATCCTGCCAGGCCTCAAATCAAAGTTCTTATTCACAATAGCGAGCAACTCCTTTTGAGACCGATTGGATGTGCCATAGTCGAAGACAGTGATAGAGAGCGGCTCCGGGACACCGATGGCATATGCCACTTGGACCAAACAGCGACGGCAGATGCCCGCATGGACCAAAGACTTGGCCACCCAACGGGCCGCATAAGCTGCAGACCGGTCAACTTTGGTGAAATCTTTGCCAGAGAAGGCGCCACCTCCATGAGCACCCCAACCCCCGTATGTGTCCACAATGATTTTACGTCCTGTGAGCCCAGCGTCGCCCATGGGGCCCCCAATGTTGAATTTACCACATGGGTTGATATGGTAAATGGTTTTGTCGTCCAAATACTTTGCAGGAATTACTGTCTTCACCACTTTCTCCATGACTTGGTCACGGAGTTCTTCCAGGGTGATTTTCTCACTGTGTTGGGTGCTCACGACTACAGAGTGAACACGGACTGGAACGCAGGCACCATTGTCAAAGTAGTATTCACAAGTGACCTACGTAGAGTTACGATTCTATTAAAACAACCACTAAAAAACGAATTTCAATACTATGAGAAAGTAAATTATTACCTGGGTTTTAGTATCGGGTCTAGCCCACCAGAAAGTTCCATCTCGTCGGAGTTCCGACAATTTTAAATTAAGTTTATGTGCCAAGGTTACAGTTAGTGGCATGTATTCTTCGGTCTCGTCAGTAGCGTAGCCAAACATTAATCCCTGCGTAAAAAGTTAGTTAGTTACTTACGTTTTCACAATAATTGAATGCAAAATACAAGTTTGCAAGAGATAGTGGTATGTGTTAATCACAAAGTCATTTACTAAATGTGCTAGTGCTAACTAACTAAAGAGAGTGATAATAATATACAAAAAAAAGTCTAGAGTTAGTCACACATGAACAAAAAATAAGTCCTAACTAAAACTAACGCAAGATGAGTGTACATGAGAACTAACTAAAACCTTAATCATGAAAAAATATACACAAAAACGACATTTTTATGCTCAATATACTAGTCCACATAGTCTAATTATGTACCTATCATCATCATATCCCAAATAAAAAAGTTAACCACACAAACTAACTAAACCAACAAACTAACTAGCCATACATAAAATTTGAAAGCTAACAAAAATTCATATGTACAGTGGGTGAGTGATTGTGCAGTGTAAACGAAAAGTTAACGTGAAATCATATAAAATGCACACAAAAAAGAGCAGTGGAGTTAGAACGAAAAAAAAAATGAATAAACGAAGATTTTTTTTGAGTAGTAGTGGCTTTGAATCTCTGACCTGATCACCAGCACCTACATCATCGGGATTTTTGTCCATATGAACGCCAGCAGCTATGTCGGGACTTTGTTGTTCCAGTGCCAGCAAAATATTGCAAGTTTTATAATCAAACCCTGCAGCAACATACATAGTTCATTTCATGCATAATACACACCTTAAGGGCTCATAAAAACTAACTACCATTCATTTCATACATTTAACTAACCATTGCATTTTGTAGTTAGCTATTACTTTTGCTTGCTGCTCTTTTCATATATTACAGTTCTTTATTTCATTACCAAATAGATCCCCACTTCTTATCAGATGACCTTTTAACTTTTAATGCGCTTCAGTAGTCAGCGGTCACGTATTTACATCTTATCTTGTTTTAATGCATCATTAACTATAACTAGCCAATAACTACATCTTCATATTCATATGCATTTAAATCGATCAACTAATGAACTACGACTACCTTACGATACTTTATACTTCATCACCAGATCTCTTTGGTATGCGTAGTAATGTCATGTGTGTGGATGTGGCAGATTAGGTATTAATAAGGTGCTTTTTTGGATGCTTCAGTCTATAATTGTCGAATTTCAAAAACTAGCAAACTTATCGTCTTGTGAAAAAAGGAAAAAATAAAAAAAAATCATAAAAAATAAACACCTGATCTCCAGCACCAACTTCATCTTCTTCACGTAAGACATGTACTCCATTGGCAATGTCAGGAGATTGCTCTTCGACAGCAATTAACAGATTCAGTGTCTTATAGTCATACCCTAATGACACATAGAGTTCCAAGTTCAAAAAATAATACAGACATGTCCTTACAAAGCTTTATCGTTTTGGCACAAAGGAATTGATAGCTAGCTAACTAGCTAAAAGTTAGCTATTATAATAAATACGCCCTGACATAGTATAAATGCTCATGAGACGAGTAAAAAATACACATGCATAGACAAAAAGACAGTGTAAACTTACTTCAAATTTGACGAAACAATAATATATATGAAAGCTAAACCATTATCAAACGCAGCTAACTAACTAACTGAATCTAAAAATGTGCATCGATATATTCCAATACGAGTTGAGTTAGTATAAATAAAGTAAAGTATGTTTGTGTTAGATTGTGAACGTGAAGTTCCTATCATTCAATTTTTATGTCATTCACCACGACTACGACATTAGACTACGTTGTAGTTAGCCTTGACAAAACATGATTTCCAGTGAACAAAATGCTCTACTGTCTACTAGTATGTAACCAACAGCCAGCCACATGCAATAATAGATGTAATAATATATGAATCCGAAACCAGTCGAGCGAAGCAGTAAGGGTACACCCGAAGCCGTGTAAAGTCGTACATTTCTACGTGCGTAAATCTCCCAGCCAATCAGAGCAGGCTTCCAACTTCTACTTACTGATCTGATTGGCTGGGAGATTTACGCACGTAGAATTGTACGACTTTACACGGCATCGGGTGTACCCCTAGTTTATTTGATGTTAAGTCACTTAGTCTTAAGTCTTACACATCGTAATTATGACGCCATGCAAATTCAGCAAGGTGCGAACTAAACTGGTCAGTAAAAATTAATTTCTACCCATCCATGTTGCCAATAACCAAAATCAACCTGGCAAACAAACGATATTATTATCAGTGTAACCATTTGCGTGCCCATTATTGTTGTAATATGCGTTTGCTTTATTACGCACTAGCTTTCGCAATTATTATGCATTGTTTCTTGTCAGGCAATAGCATACTGACAATACAACAACATTCAAGATTAATTATTAGGGAGAGTGAGGAAGTTGTTCTAGTATTATCATCATCATGCGCGACCTATTGTGAGATCAAGAAAGTGCAAGCCACAGACGTAAATATTTTCAAGTAGTTTTTTTTTAGGTTACTCGAGCAAATTGGGAATTCTTACCATTAACAAAAAAGGTACACGCTATTAAGTACTCAGTGGGAAGTTTTGCTTATTGTTTGCTTTTATTAACGAAAAAAAAAATTAATGAAGGTCTTAATAAAAACTGAACCACTACTGAAATACACGATGAAAGGAAAATCCAAGTTTACTGACGCATTTGTTTCTCAGATTCAAATATCTGATTTCCTGTGAGCGTCTCAACTTCGTCAAATCATAAAATAGTTACATTAAAATTACAGTGGACTGTTTTCCCTTCTGCTATGACGTAAAAAGGAAGAACTTTATCAACATATCGCAACGCATACCAGAATTTAGGAATCTGGGAAAACAGGTTTACATGTTTGAGTACCAAAAAAATTCAATCCTGTGTAATTCAAAAACTAATAACTAAGTAACTACATATGTGCATTCCATTTCCATTCTTCCAAACCATATTAATTATAATGTATCATGCGCATGTTACATATTCCCTAGATCACATGGTTCTAACTAAACTTACAAGAGCGACCCAAAACAAACTGACCAATTGTTGACTCACCAATAATGACAGACAATATCAATGTATCTATTACCAAGCGGTAGGCGTGTTGACCATTTCATCATCTAAACATTTTTTAGCTTTATGCGCACTGCAATATTTTTATATAACCTTTTCTCAGCCCAATTAACTTTATGCCGTACACAGACAGACAGACGGAAAAACAGGACATATTCGACGAGCTATTCTTTTTCCCCATTTGGATATTTGATATCCAAAAACGATCAACTAGCTAGCAGCAGCAAGCAGCAGCGTGGGAATTGAATTTTGGAAAACAATACCATCATCATGAAGACAATAAAAACGAACCTTTGGAGGAATCATCATATCCAATATGCTGGACACAATCCCTGACCACTTTTTGGTAATTTACATTGGCTTTGGATGTGATTTCTCCACTTATTAAAACCATTCCAGTTTTGGTCACCGTTTCTACATAACAAACCATATCATCATTTGACAGCTGCCGCATTTCCAACTTTCCTTCTAATTCCATAATGTTCTACAATTTCTTACCACAAGCTACTTTCGCATCAGGATCCTGCTTTAAATGGGCATCAAGAATTGCATCACTAATCTGGTCACACATTTTATCTGCAACAGAAAACGTGACATGGTTAGACGTTAGAGTCAATAGACTTGAATCAATGTACACGCTATCTAATGTAATGTACACGTATTATACAGGGAAGCAATGAAAACGATTTGTTAGCTAGTTGGTCAGTGTAATGTAAATCTACAATCTTCTATTTCTACAGACATGGAATTGAGGAGCGATGACATTAGTTCAACAAAACTTTATCAAAATTGGACAGAATAAATAGTGACATTCATCAACTCATTCCATTTTTAACCCAAGTGAGTGTAAGTGCCCAAAGCCAGACGCATAAATAAAGTACACACGTTAAAAATGTGCTTGCTTTATGACAGACCATCCTGTGTTCAGTTCAAGTACAAAGTTAAAGTATAGTCCATAGGAATTTTCCATTCCATAGTTTATTCATACACCATCCAATTTAGATAGCTACTAAATAAACGAGACAGTCATAAAGTTTGTTAGTTAGTCAAAAAACTAGTTAGTAGTTTAATGGGACAATGGCAAAAAAACTGCGTCGTGAAATTATTCCAAGATGATGTGAGTAAAGTCAGGTTGATCAAGTTTTTTTTCGCACATCGAATGAAACTAACTTAAATTGTGACCAATTGGCTAGCTTTTTGTGCAGGCAAAATTTACATGTTTCAAACATTTAGTTTGTTGGCTAACAAGTTTAAAAATGTAACTTGATTCATCTGGTCCTTCCAATCGATGAAAAGTAATCCTCCAGCAAACAAAAAGGTATGCTATGCAAGTAAGTAAGCAAAGCAAATAGTTGACGTCATTTCAACATTCATTGTTTAGAATTCGTAATAACTTTTTGGTGGTTTCTATACAAATGTAAGTTTTTCTCCACTTGAAACCTTTTTGGGGGTAGAATAACTATATGACGAAAGCAGCTATAGGGTCACAAAAATTAAATCGGTGGACTAAGTTTTTGTCGCAATACCGACAAACTAAACAAATATTATCCTGTTGACGCATAATAAACTTGAAAATGTATGCAGTTCGGATTGGGATATAAATCAGGATTCATAGTCCATGAACTGATTGAACTGTGTGTATTATAGCTGCAATGATTTGGTTCCATGTCAAAATTTAGTTGGCTCATCAAATAACCTTAGCTTTCAGATGGTATTACAAACGAAGCCACAAACGATAACAAAAATAAACAGACCCTGGTTGTTAGTTATCGCCACTTCTCATCTTTCATAGCATTATAATGTTATAAATTTTCAACTTGTTTTCCCTTCTCTTGGACGCATATCTCGTGCATATGGAACACAATAATAATAGCATGACTACTTAAAGCAAGGTGGAAGGTTTTAAGTGATTTTTAATCGTCCATGTCATCGAAATACATGAACCTGCGAATCATAAGCGGTGAGTGGTTATGGTAGTGTAGTCGCTACAAACATTCTTAAAAAGGAAATTTTTCCAGCCAAACAATGAAGCAATACATAAGATTGCTTTTAACAACAAATTGCGATGTTACCAAGATTTCAAGTGGTAGTCTGGTATTATTATGAAATAATTTTCCCTCAATCATTCCGCACAAGATAACAAACATAATTGATAAGATGTATACAAGACAAGCATTAACTTTAAACCCACTTTCGCACTTTAAAAAGACACACAATGTTGCAGTTTTCTTGCTAACAAACAATAATGCAACAAAATATTTGAGCGACCCATTTTAAGGCCGGCTTTTGTCTGATAACCGAACAGAGCATTTCAATTAGCTAGTTAACTAATACTCATATACTCTTCCCAACTACAATTAACTAACTTACATAGTGAAACACATTATGAATGCTACTGAGGAGGGCTATAGTAATATTTGTAGATAGAAAGTACGCTTTAGTTTTTAAGTACGTACAGAGCATAGCAGAGAAAAAGAGGAAACCAAATCCGGTGGGTTCGTTCAAACTTACCCGGATGGCCTTCTCCAACAGATTCGGAAGTAAACAAGAAAGTTTCCCCTTCATCAAGTCGGGCTTCAGGGAAACCATTCTGAAGTATAGTATGAGACTCCCCTGTTCCATTGGTCATCTGCGCTCCATTTCCATGTCCGTTCATCATGGATGACATTTTTATGAGTTCTGCAACCTTTTACGTACAAAAGAAAATGCTTCAGCAAACTAAACGTAATGGGCTTACCACGGCAAAACCAGATTACATTTGAATCGCACATTCTCATTTCATCTACGAATCCCCCCTCCCAAATTTCTCTTTTTTTGCTTATTTGTTAAACAAGCATTTCAGAATTTATCTCGAACAATGACTATAAACAATGCACTTTAATATTACTGCTTGAATAACTTTTGAATGTCGCGGAAGTAACTCAGCTCAAAATCAATCGTTAAAACACTGGTTTTGATTCTACCGCCGAACGAAATAGTTTCTAATACAATTGATTCCGCTGGGAAGCTCATGCCCGAGTTCAGTTCAGAGAGAAATATTTGAGTGGATTCCTGAAATTTCTCTCACTTTCAATCAACCGAACCATTTCTATCCCAGCAACTATTTAACTAACCATCTTCTCAACTAACTACCATTCATCCGTACAGGTTAGTACGATCTGCTGAAACTATATTGATTTGTAGAGAAAATCTTACCTGACGATTTGGTCCAACAAGTAAGGAATGACTGGATTTAAATGGTTTGAATAGGCAGTGTGTCACACGCACGAGGAGAGGCACAAAACCTGAATGAACGAAGCACATTCCTTGGCCAGTCTCTATAATGCGCGCTCTCCCATACCCTCTAGCTGTTTCTTATCTTTGCACCATATACACACACGTACTACATACTTTGCTTAGCATGAGCTTAAGGAGTAAGTTAGTTAGTTAGTATGGTACCACCATCATGCTATGCTGATTTGCTCATCATATGGCCTGTTGTGATTTTTTTACTTGGTGAGTTCTAGTTAGTTTTGGCTGATATGGGTTTTCTATTAATTGTGTTAATTCTACTGCCCGCTGTATTGTAAGTTTTAGCTACAGCAAACTTTTCGTTTGCTAACTATCAGACAATGCAAGTGACAATAATTTTGCTTCGATGTTCTTCCGATAGTTTGATTTGTTTGCGGAAGAATGTCATGCAAACAGTGAAAAGGGATGACAATTTAGTTATTATTGATATACTCGTTAGTTAGGTATAGGTGGTACCGGTTCTTATTTGGATTCTTACGGCTCGTTTACTTGAGATAATGATGCATGCATACGTAATAAGAGAAGACAAGAGAGCAGTCAAGTATTTAATGCATTTTTGTACCCAACATTATTGTGTGGACAAAAGCTTGTTGGTTACTTTGGTTAGTTAGTTACCACATTCTTGTTTGGCTGGGACAATGGTTAGCCAGTAGTATTTATTTGGTAGATTTGATTTGTGTATGCATATGGGGATTCGTACATATGATTACAATACAATGGATAGGAAAGTTGATACGTTACGAAACTAACTAACTAACTGGATATACATTATAGTATTCAAAAGGAAAAGAGTCCAATCGCCGTGGAAAAAATTGAGTTGCTAGCTACAGTGGGAAAATATTTTTAATGATATGTTTGATGTGTAGTATAGAGAAATGCTTACGAAGCAATTGAATTGTATTCTACAGCTCAGATTTCAAAGCTTAATGCATTTATAGTTAGCTTGTATCAATAGCTTCAGCACAAGAATGCGAAAATGACTTGTCAACACTTTTATATAAAATTTGTTTGCTGTTTGGCTTGCTGTTACTGTCATGCGATCTTTACATGATTTTATCTCTCTGAGTATTTGTCATTTATGGGCAAAGTATACAGAATGAATTTGTAAAAAATTTTATCATAATATTTTCACAACTGTGTAATTTTAAGTTAAATGACACTTCAGCTGCAGAATACGTTTTACGCAGTAGTGTGCCTTACCTACTGACAATTTTTCCGGAACTTATTTTTTTACCTATTGCTATTTTCCGATCAAATTCAAGGCAATTCATTTCTGCGCTTGCGAACTATAAATGACTATAACTAATGGCACACATTTTTGTGTTGTCTAGTTGTCTGTCCGTCTGCCAAAAGTGCATTGACACTCTTATTTTACTGTAGCTACTATGGAAGAAATAATGAGCCTTTTCATCTCGTATTGTGTGACGCTCATTGTGCTTCACATTGCATCGTGTTCAGAGTAGAGGAGTAGACTAAAAGAGCTTTAAAGAAAAGAACATATAAAATGGAACCAATTCTGTACCTATTCTAATTATTGCATTTTTTCCTACACTGGAAACTTGATCATTCTCTTGTGTTTTTAATCTGTATATGAAAGGCAACAAACTATAGTCAAGAAACGATTGCCAAGCAGCACCAGAAAAGCTAACGTACAGCGCCGTTTAGCAGTTTTCGACTCATAGTAATCCCTTTAAAAATACGCAGATCTTGTATGCGACGTGTAAATACTATATTTGATAAAAATTGTCTTCAAGCGGTTTTCAAGGGCTCATTAATTAATTTTTAGCGATTAGCGATCCTCAATTTATGGCAATTTACCATATTTGCCTGCAGAAATAAACTATAACCTGGTTCAAAACTGAAAAATTGTATTTAATTTCGGATTTAGGATATTATCATTTCATTTTCAAAATCTATGAGACTTTAAGCTTAAAAGGTCTAAATCAGTTGACAGGTACACAGATCACAGTTCCAGTCTAAAAAAGATAAAACTGCATGCGTATGAATAACTGGTGCGTTTCGCCCAAATTGACTATGGAGATGGAACCGCAAATGTACTTACGTTACATCGTCTGGTAATCAAATGAAAAGCGATATCATGAATACAGTGCCAAATGGTATCAACTAATTATTAATCTTGAACAGCTCAAATTTCTAGCATATTTCGCAGCTTATTCGGATGAAAAATGAGATTATATTGAAAACTGATAAAGATTCACATTTGTAAGTGACCTACGACTTTGAAATATGACTTGATTTTTTGCGTCTTGCTGTTGGCTGTAGTCTGTAGTTGATTACAAATACGCAGATATCCAAAAATTTGCATGAGTGATTCAAGCATTATCGAAAAGTAGCAAAAAAATAAGGCAGTTTGGGAGCTCTAAATTATAGAAAATGTGTATTTAACGCGAAGCAATCAAGCAATGGAGGAGATTTTCAGATTTTAGCTATCGTGTTTGACATCTTACGATGCTGTCTCCGCTTGTGAATTACGAAGCAGGGCAGTACATAGTAATACGGACACTACATGTTTAATAGCTAACTAATCAATGTCATGAAGTATGCTGTCTCAATTGTCTCAGCCAAACGTAAATTGACACTCTTATAAGTTAGTTTACTTCAGTTACTGTGCGAAGAAACTGAACATGCACACCAAATAGGTATGCACCAGATTTTCCTACGGCTTATAGCTGTTTTCAAAGTGGTCTTATTTATTTATGATTCTCAAAGTTTTGTGAGTTTTGTCAATGCAATCAATCAAGCATGTACACAGTAAGATGAAGTTAACTAATTGGAGAAAAATCTGCCAATCTGTAACCAAGAGCAAAACCAGAAAAGCTGGGAGGCTGGGACACGAAAGCTTTCGAAATGTAATGGCTTCCTAATAATCACTCATACATTTCTTGACATATTTTACATCAGCCGCTAATTTGAGCTAACCTTGCTGGTATCAATGCTAGGAAATCGTCTCAATTGGTGCATAATCAAATATTTTTAAAGCTATCCATTACTATACGTTGCAACGCATGGTGTCTAGAAAAAGAAATAAAACTATAAAACATATCATGATAATACGCAATAAGTGATTAACAAATCACTATCTACGAGTGGCAGAAGACATTAGGGGTATTCACGAGCACCGGGGTAACGCGGTAACAGGGTAAAAGGGTAACTTTTCTCCATTTAAATACATTGCAAAAAGTTACCCTAATACCCTTATACCCCGTTACCCCCAAGGTATATAGATATAAATATTGTGAGAAGGTACGGACAATTCAACAAAATTGCCTAGCAACTCCAGCAGGCCTCAAGATTCCAAATGGGCGACTTTGGTTGCATAATTATGCATTGGAAACATGCATTCATCATGTTAAAATATTTATTCTGGACTGATTTTTTTGCTTCTAACAAACAGTTTCTTCTTTTTA
>Ga0210040_10006274_pt1 | contig 14853 bp, 14 predicted proteins | sample CryGeyCG12114_NA_FD_185462 | JGI IMG/M metagenome (GOLD analysis project Ga0210040, IMG submission 185462) | Groundwater microbial communities from aquifer - Crystal Geyser CG19_WC_8/21/14_NA (SPAdes) (version 2) | ecosystem: Environmental > Aquatic > Deep subsurface > Groundwater | place: USA... | reverse complement strand
GTCGTCACCGGCCTGGCGACGGCCGTCGCCCTGCGGGCCCGCCCGGTCGCGGTGGCCGCCGCGGGTGGAGCCGTCGGCACGGTGGCCCTCGCGACCGCCGGGCGCTCCTGGGCGGGCCTCACCGAGCTCCGCCCGGAGTGGGCGGCGCTGGCGTCCCTGCTGGCCGTCGCCGCGCTGGTGCTGGCCGCGCCGTGCGCCGCGGACCGCTGGGCCGCCTGTCCGTCGCCGGCCCGGGTCGGCGTCGACGTCGCGGCCGCACTGTCTGCTCTCGCGCTGGGCTCGACCGGGGTGGGCCCAGCGCGGGAGCCCTGGATCTGGTCGGCGGTCTACCTCACCGTCGCCGGCGTCGCGGTGACGGTGCTGGCCCGGGTCCGCGAGGACCGGCGGGCCGTCGGCCCGCTCGGGGCGGCCCTGCTGGTGGCGGCGACCTGGGTCCGGCTGTGGGACCTCGGCGTCGGCGTGCCCGAGGCCTACACGCTGCCCTCGGCCCTGCTGCTGCTGGCCGCCGGCGTGCACCGGCTGCACCGCGACCCCGAGGAGACGACCGTGCACGCGCTGGCCCCTGGGCTGTGCCTGGCGCTCGCACCGAGCCTGCTCTGGGTGCTCGAGGACCCGACCGGTCTCCGGTCGCTGCTGCTGGGGCTGGCCTGTCTGGGGCTGGTGCTCCTGGGCGCCCGCCAGCGCTGGACGGCGCCACTGACGCTGGGTGCCGTCACCGGCGCGGTCCTGGTGCTGCGGCTCGCCGGACCGTACGTCGACGACGCCCTGCCTCGCTGGGTGCTGATCGGAGCGGCGGGCGCGCTGCTGGTCGCCCTCGGCACCACCTGGGAGCAGCGGGTCGCCGAGGCCCGGTCCGCCATGGGCCGCCTCCGCTCGCTGCGCTGAGCACGGACCGGCCCCGGGCACGCGACAGCCCCCGTGCCGGCTGGCACGGGGGCTGTCCCCGTCGTCGAAGGACGAGAGCTGGTCCTGGGAGGTTCAGCTCTCGTCGCTGCGACGCTGCTCCGGCACCATCCCGGTCAGCAGGTCCCGCACTTCCGACTCGCGGTAGCGACGGTGCCCGCCCAGAGTCCTGATAGAGCTCAGCTTGCCGGCCTTGGCCCAGCGGGTGACCGTCTTCGGGTCGACCCGGAACATGGCCGCGACCTCGGCAGGCGTGAGCAGGGGTGCGGACTCAGGTGGTCGCGTGTTCATGGCGACCCTCCCTCACAGTTGTCTTCCAGTGACACCCGGATCCGGGCGTCTCACAACAGTCTTACAGCAATCGTCCGAAATCGGGATACCTAAACCAGGACAATGACCTAAAGGTGCTATCAAGGCCGACCCAGTAGTCATTCCGGGCCATCTGCGACGGCACGTCGCGCGCACAACCGGCAGCGAGCGGGGCACTGAGCCTCCCCGGCACGGGGAGTGCGCTCAGTCGCGGCTGCGGGAGTAGTCCGCCCAGGTGTCGTCGTCGTCCTGGCTGGCGTCCTCGCCGTCTCCGGACGGGTGGCTCTTGCCACCGTGCAGCTCCTGGGCCAGCGCGCCGAAGTCCGTCTCGATGGACTGGTACTTCAGGTCGCGGGCAACCTTGGTCTGCTTGGCTTTCGCTCGGCCGCGCCCCATAGGGTCCGACCCCCTCGCAACTCGTGGCCGGAGTCACGCTGTCACCGCCCTCGGCGAAGCGGCCTGCGCCGCCGAGGACCGGCACGAACGAGCGTCCGGGCAGCTCGATTAGTTTTCGTGGCTCAACCGTACCTGGGAGGTGGCTGTCTCCGCACGCCGGACGCCATTCCCGGACGGTGAGGTGGCCCACCGCAGGTGCCGGACCGAGGAGCAGGGACGCTCAGCCGACGGGGTGGTCGCCGCGCACCCGGGCGGTGCCGCCGGTGGTGGTGGTGGTGGTGGTGTCGGTGACCGCCGTGATCTCTCCGCAGACCCACGCCGGCACACCGTGCCCGCCCAGCAGTGCGACGGCGCGGTCGGCCGCCTCGGCCGTGGTGACCGCGACCATGCCGATCCCGCAGTTCAGCGTCTGCTCGAGGTCCTCGCGCGCGACCGACCCCACCTGGCCGACCAGGTCGAAGATCGGCGCCGGGGTCCAGGTCGCCCGGTCCACGGTGGCGACCACCGAGCTCGGCAGCACCCGGGCGAGGTTCGCGGCGAGCCCACCGCCGGTGACGTGCGACATCGCGTGCACGTCGGCGGTGCCGAGCGAGCGGGCGAGGTCGAGGCACGCCTTGGCGTAGACGGTCGTCGGCTCGAGCAGCTCCTCGCCCAGCGTGCGGCCGAGCTCGTCGACGTAGCGGTCCAGCGCCCAGCCGGCACCCCCGTCGGACGGGGCGCCGAGCAGCACGTGCCGCACCAGGGAGTAGCCGTTGGAGTGCAGGCCGCTCGAGGCCATCGCGACCACGACGTCTCCCGGGAGCACCCGTCCGGGGCCGAGCAGGTCGGCCGCCTCGACCACGCCGGTGGTCGAGCCGGCGACGTCGTACTCGTCGGGCTCGAGCAGTCCGGGGTGCTCGGCGGTCTCACCGCCCACCAGCGCGCAGCCCGCGGCGACGCAGGCCTGGGCGATGCCGGACACGATCGCCGCGACCCGCTCGGGGACCACGCGTCCGGTCGCGATGTAGTCGGTGAGGAACAGCGGCTCGGCCCCGCAGACCACCAGGTCGTCGACCAGCATCCCGACCAGGTCGAAGCCGATGGTGTCGTGGACGTTCATGGCCTGGGCGATCGCGACCTTGGTGCCGACGCCGTCGGCGGAGGTGGCCAGCAGCGGCTGGTCCATCGCCTTGAGCGCGCTGGCGTCGAAGAGCCCGGCGAAGCCACCGATGCTGCCCATCACCTCGGGGCGGCGGGCCTTGTCGACCCACACCTTCATCAGCTCGACGGCCTTGTCGCCGGCGTCGATGGAGACCCCGGCGGCGGCGTACGTCGTGCCGCCGGCGCCCGCAGCCCCACCCGTCGGCGTGCTCACGGGCGGTCGAGGGAGTCCGCGGCGCCCCCACCGGCCAACGAGCGGGCCAGACCGTCGGTGCGGGACGGGCCGGCCGTCACCTGGGCCGCCGCCTGGACACTCGACTGGCCACTCGACTGGACCTTCGACTGGCCACTCGACTGGGGGGACAACCGCGGACCGGCCGGCGCCAGCTCGAGCAGGTGCTTGCCGAGGTGCTCGGGGTCCGGCAGCGCGATCGGGTAGACCCCGTCGAAGCAGGCCCGGCACAACGACTCCATCGGCACCTCGGTGGCCTCCTGCAGCTGCTCCAGGGAGATGTAGGCCAGCGAGTCGGCGTCGATGGAGCGGCAGATCTCGTCGGTGGTCAGCCCGTTGGCGATCAGCTCCGCGCGGGTGGCGAAGTCGATGCCGTAGAAGCACGGCCACTTCACCGGCGGGGAGGAGATCCGCACGTGCACCTCGCGGGCCCCAGCCTCGCGCAGCATCCGGACCAGCGCGCGCTGGGTGTTGCCGCGCACGATCGAGTCGTCGACGACGACCAGCCGCTTGCCCTCGATCACGTCGCGCAGCGGGTTCAGCTTCAGCCGGATGCCGAGCTGGCGGATGGTCTGGGAGGGCTGGATGAAGGTGCGCCCGACGTAGGAGTTCTTGACCAGGCCGGTGCCGTAGGGGATGCCGCTGGCCTCGGCGTACCCGATGGCGGCGGGGGTGCCGGACTCCGGCACCGGCATCACCAGGTCGGCGTCGGCGGGGTACTCCCTGGCCAGCCGGCGGCCGATCTCGACCCGGACGCTGTGCACGCGGCGGTCGCTCATCAAGGTGTCCGGCCGGGCGAGGTAGACGAACTCGAACAGGCAGTGCTTCGGTGCGGCCTCGGCGAAGCGGCGGCTGCGCAGCCCGTCCTCGTCGACGGCGACCATCTCGCCGGGCTCGACCTCGCGGATGAACGACGCGCCGACGATGTCGAGGGCCGCGGTCTCCGAGGCGACCACCCAGCCGCGCTCGAGGCGGCCGAGCACCAGTGGCCGGACGCCCTGGGGGTCACGCGCGGCGTACAGCGTGCCCTCGTCCATCCAGACGAAGGAGAACGCGCCGCGCAGCCCGGGCAGCACCTGGACGGCGTTCTCCTCCAGGCTCATGTCCGGGTGGTGGGCCAGCAGCGCGGTGACCAGGCTGGTGTCGTTGGTCGAGGTGGGCCCGCCGCGCACCGGGAGGTCGAGCTCGCCGAAGGCTCCGGCGAGGTCCGCCACGCGGGTGGCGAGCTCGGTGGTGTTGGTCAGGTTGCCGTTGTGGGCCAGCGCGATGGACCCGGTCTCCGTGGGCCGGAACGTCGGCTGTGCGTTGTGCCAGGTGCTCGCGCCGGTCGTGGAGTAGCGCGCGTGCCCGACGGCGAGGTGACCCTTGAGCGACTCCAGCGTCGACTCGTCGAAGACCTGGGAGACCAGCCCCATGTCCTTGTAGACGAGGATCTGACGGCCGTTGCTGACCGCGATGCCGGCGGACTCCTGGCCCCGGTGCTGCAGCGCGTAGAGCCCGAAGTAGGTGAGCTTGGCGACGTCCTCGCCCGGTGCCCACACCCCGAACACCCCGCAGGCGTCCTGCGGTCCCTGGTCCTGCGGGTCCGTCGCCGCCGTCAGCCGGCCGTCGCCGCCGCGGCGGCCGTTCTCGTGTGCGGGCACGCCACGAGTCTACGGGTCCCCCAGCCCCCCGGCGACCTGCACGATTCCCAGGGTTCCCTGGGGAACGTGCACGCTCCCTGCGTTGCAACGCAGGGACAGTGACTGATTCTCAGGGGACCCTGGGAATCGGTCAGCGCGGGAGGGCAGCCAGGTTGCGCAGCAGGAGCGCCTCGGCGAGGCAGACCCGCTCGAACTCGGCGAGGTGCAGGCCCTCGTTGGCGCCGTGGGCACGGGTGTCGGGGTCCTCGACACCGGTCACGAGAACCGCGGCGTCGGGGAAGGACTCGAGGAACTCCGCGATGAAGGGGATCGAGCCGCCGACGCCCATGTCGATCGGCTCGGTGCCGTCCCAGGCGTCGGTGAAGGCGGCCCGCGCGGCGTCGTACGCCGGTCCGGTCGCGTCGATCGCGGTGGCCTCGCCGGTGTCCACGACGGTGAAGCCGAGCTCGGCACCCCACGGCACCCGCGCCTCGAGGTGCTCGCGGAGCCGGGCCAGCGCGTTCCCGGTCGTGTCGCCGGGCGCCACCCGCAGCGAGAGCTTGGCCCGCGCCGACGGCACGAGGGTGTTGCTGGCGCCGTCGACCTTCGGGGCGTCCAGGCCGGTGACCGACAGCGCCGGCTTGGTCCACAGCCGCTCGACGGCGGTGCCGGTGCCGATCCACCGGGTGCCGGGCAGCGCCCCGGACTCGGCGCGCAGCCGGTCCTCGGGGTAGTCCACGTCGGCGGCCGGTGCGGACACCAGGCCCTCGACGGCCACGTCGCCGGCGTCGTCGTGCAGGGTGGCGATCAGGCGGGCGAGCGTGATCAATGCGTCGGGCACCAGGCCGCCCCACATCCCGGAGTGCACCGCGTGGGTGAGCGTGCGGACCTCGATGTCGGCGCGGACCAGCCCGCGCAGGCTCGTGGTCAGGGCCGGCACCCCGATGTCCCAGTTGCCGGAGTCGGCGATCACGATCACGTCGGCGGCGAGGTCGTCGTGGTTCTGCCGCAGCAGGTCGGCCAGCGAGTCCGAGCCGACCTCCTCCTCGCCCTCGACGAAGACGGTGACCCCGACGGGCAGGTCGTCGCCGTACGCGCGGATCGCGGCCAGGTGCGCGGCGATGCCGGCCTTGTCGTCGGCGGCGCCACGGCCGTAGAGCCGGTCACCGCGCTCGGTGGGCTCGAAGGGCGGCGAGTCCCACAGGGCGTGGTCGTTCTCCGGCTGCACGTCGTGGTGGGCGTAGAGCAGCACCGTCGGCGAATCCTCGGGGCCGGGCTTGCGGGCGATCACGGCCGGAGCGGTGCCCTCGCCGGCGACGGCGATCCGGGTGTCGAAGCCCTCGGCGCGGAACAGCTCCGCGGTCGCCTCGGCCGAGCGGCGCACCTCGTCCAGGCGCGCCGGGTCGGCGCTCACCGACTCGATCCTGACCAGCGCCTCGAGATCGGCTCGCACCGACGGCATCACGTCCCGGACCGCACCACGGATCTCCTCGAGCGTCATGGCGCCACCCTACGGGCGCACCAGCGGCAGCAGACCGGACAGGTCGGAGCGCTCACCGGAGGCGGTCAGCGTGCCCTCTCGCTCCGCCTCGGACCACTCCAGGTCGCCGATCGCCAGCCCGATCCAGGTCGTCGCGTCGAGCTCCACGGTCGCCGGTGGGGTGCCGCGGGTGTGCCGGGTGCCGGTGAGGCACTGCGCCGCGGCGTACGGCGGGACGCGCACCTCCACCGCACCACCCGGGGCCCGGGCCACCAGCAGCGCGAGCAGGTGCTTGGTGAGCAGCCGGAGGTCGTCGTCGGCAGCCGCGCCGGCCCGGAACCGGTCCACCGCCGGGGCCACCACGGCGGGATCGGCGGGACGGAGACGGACGGGCACGGACTCATTCTCCCCCGGCCGGCCCGGCGTGTCGGAGCCGGCCCGTCCCGGCGTTCGCTGTTACCTTTGAGGATTCTGTGACTAGAGTGACGCGGATTCCCGACGTCCGGAGTCACCCATGCACCTGTCCCGCCTCGCCCGCACCGTCCTGGTGACGGGCTGGACGGGGCACCGGCGCGTGCACCAGTACCGCGGCGGTCACGTGGAGAGCCACGGAGGCGTGCGGATCAACATCGACCGAAACTGGCTCGACCTCGGGGGCGGGTCGCGGATCGGGCGCCAGCCCGCGCACTGCGGCGGCGCCGCGACGTACGACTTCGCGAGGTACGCCGCGCGTGCCGTGGGCAGCAGAGGCGCCCTGGTGCGCACGGTGCAGTGCCTGCTGACCGGCAAGGGCCGCTACTCCGGCGCCGTCGACGGGAAGTACGACGCCGGGCTCGGCACCGCGGTCCGGAAGTACCGCGTGAGCCGCGGGCTGGCGGCCGGCGCCGCGACCACCGTCCATACCTGGGTCGCCCTGCTCGCCGACGGGACCAACCCGGCCCTGAAGTACGGCTCGGCCTCGATCGCCGTACGCCGCGTGCAGCGAGCGCTCAACGCCGCCGACGCCGCCGGCCTGTCGGTCACCGGCGTCTTCACCGCCGCGACCACCACTGCGGTCAAGCGCTACCAGCGTGCCCACGGGCTGTCGGCGACCGGCGTGGTCGCGGCCCCCACCTGGCGAGCGCTGGAGGCCGGTCGGGCCTAGCCCGCCGCCGGGCCGGCCGGCGGCTGCGCGCGGCGCGGGGCCTCCGGGTAGGTGTCGGTGTCGTGCCACTTGCGGCGCAGCTCCTCGAGCTCGGCCTCGGTGGGCTCACGCCCGAGGTTGCGGCGCACCACGTCGAGCACGAACGGGTCGTCAGCCGCAGGTGGACGTGCGGTGACCGGGCCCGGCAGCACCGCCTGGTCGGTGTCGACAGGCACCACGCCACGCTCGCGCAGCGCGTCCAGGACCTCCTGGGCGCGGGCGACCGGGAACGCCCAGGTCGCGGTGGGCGACAGCGTCTGCCCCGGCGTGGCACCCGGCCGCACCGCCCGGCTCCGGGTCGAGGCGTCTCGCACCTGCGGGCCGGCCACCCCGTCGACCTCGAAGGCGAGCGCGGCCCGTCCGCGGGCAGGCAGGTAGCCGAGGTACGTCGTGGGCTGCGGGGCGCCGGACCCGCGCCGCGCCGCCTTGCACATCGCCGCGACAGCCGACCGGTCCTGCACCAGGCGCACGTGGGACATCGCCGAGAACGGCACGTCGTAGGGGTTGCGGGCGGCGAACGTGACCTGGGCGGGCCGTCGGCGGGGCTCCCGGGTGCCGAAGTGCAGACCCGCCTCGTCGACGCGCAGGGCGGCGCCCCACCACCAGATCAGCGGCTGGACGGCCCCGAACAGGAGCCAGGCGACGGCGGGGAAGCCGAGCAGCCACCGCTGCCAGCTGTAGCCCGGCGGCAGCAGCGGCACGACCAGGGCCATCACGAGCAGCGGGACGACGACGGCCGGCACCACCCGGCCCCACGGCACGCCGGCGTTGCGCTGCTGCACCTCAGTCATCACGGTCTCCTGGCAGGTCGGCCGCCTGCTCCATCAGCTCCTCCAGCTGCCACGCCGCGGCACCGGGGTCCTCGGCGTCGTGCGGCTCGCGGCGACCGCCGAAGAACAGCGTGCTCCCGGCGGGGCGTGTCCCTCCCTCCTCGGGTGGCTGGAGGGTGACGGCGGCGGCCTCGAGCTCCTCACCCGCCCGGTGCCGCAGGACCTCGAGGACCACCGGCGACGCTGTGCCCTCGGACACCAGCACCTCGGTGGCCCACCGCGTCAGTGCGCCGGCGGCTCGGGCCGGGGACAGCAGCCGGTAGTCGTGGGAGTCCCCGTCGCGCAGCTCGAGCACCACGGCACGGACCCGCCGGAAGTCCTCCACGACGCCGTAGGCAAGCGGCGCCGGGAGCGGCCGGTCGCCCGGTCCGACCGCGAGCGGCGTGACCAGGAAGCCCGGTCGGGACCGCGCGGCCTGCACGAACCCGAGAGCAGCGGTGGACACCAGGCCGTCGGCGTCGGCCGCCGACACGGCCAGCCCGCGCGCCACCAGGGCGGACACCGCCGCCGACGACCGGGCGTCGCGGTCGGCCTCGCCGAGACCGCACCACCGCCGCCAGGTGCCGGCGTCGGAGAGCGCCCAGGTGCCCTGGCCGAGCACGCACTCCTCGTCGTCGGTGAGCACCACGAGCGGGACCGCCTCGTCGCCGTCGGCCCGTGCGAGCAGGTCGGTGGCGGCGGCGGTCCGCGCGGCGAGGTCGGAGGTCATCGACACGTCCCGCTCACAGCCAGCTCGTCGCGGAGTGCCAGGCGCCCGAGGCTGCGTGGCCGACGCCCGAGGCGGCGTCGCTCACGTCGGAGGCGACGTTCTCGGCGGCGTGGGCGACGCCGGTGGCGGCCTGGGAGACCTCGTGCCCGGTCCACTGCGCGGCGGCCACGGTGCTGTGCGCCACGGTGTCGCAGGCGTCGTGGAAGGCACCCCAGTGGTGGTAGAGGTAGTTGCCCGCCAGGTAGGCGCCCGTGACGGCTATCGTGACCTCGCCGACGACGGGGATCTCGTCGGTGAAGAGGTTCGCGGCCACCAGCGCTCCGTTCACCCCGGCGACGCCACGGTCGACGTTGCCCATCACGCCCTTGTCGGGCGGGTCGATGATCGTGAGCGCGTCCCCGAGGACAGCGGTCACCCCGACGCCCTTGGACAGTCCACGCAGCCCCTGGAACAGCGCGCCGGCGCGGCCGGCGTCCGCAGCGGCCCCACCCCCGAAGGCCTCGAGCGCGTCGAGGCGCTGGGCCAGGGAGCTGGCCTCGGCGAGGTTGTCGGGGGTGGCCTCCCCGATCTCGGCCAGCCGTTCGAAGGCCGACAGCTGGCTCGACCACAGCGTCCGGTCCTCGGCGATGCCGCGGGCGATGTCGGCGAGGCCTGCGAGACGGGTCTTGGACGCCTCGACCAGGGCCTCGAGCCCCTTGTCGGCGTAGACGAGGTCCCACACCGAGTGGAACTGGTCGTTCCATTCACGGTAGGGCTCGGAGCCCTCCAGCACCTTGGCCAGCGGCGACCCGTCCACCTCCTCGGCCATCTCGCTGGTGGCGCTGGAGGCGGTGCGAGCCGCGTCGTGGCAGGCGGAGTTGTACCTCGCCCACGCCTTCAACGCGTCGGCCTCGGCCTGCGCCGCGTCGTCGTTCGCGGCATCGACCCGTCCCTGCGCCGCCGTCACGTCGGCCTGCGTCGCGTGCGGGTCGGAGTTGACGGCGGTGGCCTCGTGCTGGGCCTTGGCGCGGGCCGCGTCGTAACGGTGCTTGGCCTCCCGGATCTGGTGCTGCGCCGTCTGGAGCGCGTCGGCATAGGTCCCGGCCGCCTTGGCCACACTGGCCAGCGGCTGCTCGGTGGTCGCGACCAGGCTCTCGGTGCGGCCGGCGAACCCGGTGAACGCCGAGGCCGCGGGGCCCGACCAGTGGCCGTCACCCACCAGCCCGGACTGCGCCTTGCGGGCGGACGCGGCCAGCTCCGAGACCTGCTCGGCCCGCGAGGTGAGGCTCGACGCACCGGCGCGGATGGCGCCGGGCGAGCCCGGCGGCGGGGTGAACAGCGACTCGGACCCGCCGCCGCCCCCGTCGTCACTCAACAAGGCTCTGCCCCATCCGCCCGACGTGGTTCGCGGACGCCGCGTCAGCCGCGTCGTACGACGCAGCCGTCTCGGTGAGCTGCGACCGGCTGTAGTCCAGTGCCCCGCCAGCCAGCTGGAGACCGCGCAGCACGGCGACCAGAGCCGCCCCGACCGCGGTCGAGACCGCGGGGTCGGAGATCTCGCCGTCGATGCTCTTGGCCGCCGCGGCCACCTGCTGGGCCACCTGCTGGGCACGCGTCGCAGCGCTGCCGTAGGAAGTGGATGACGCGCGGAGCTGCTGGGTGTTCACGTGCACGGTCATGCTGGCTCCCCCACGCGGCGGACCGCGCACCGATCAGTGTAGAGACCACAGGATGCCCCGCGTCGAGTGCCCGCAAACCACCCGGCCCACCGACTCAGCCGGGCGCGGCCCGCCGTCGGCGAAGGGCGACGACCACAGCGACGTTGCCCGCGACGAGGACGACCGCCGCGGCCACGCCGAGCACCTCGGCACCGTGGCCGTCCGAGCCCACCAGGACCGGGTGGCGCGGCCGGTCCGACGCGACCCGTACCGCCACGCGACCCGCGAGCGGTCGGTCGGCGCAGCACTCCAGCTCCACGTCGTGCTCGGTGCGGCCGCCGACGGTGTAGCTGCCGTAGCTCTCGTAGGCGCAGCCGCCCCGACAGGAGCGCGAGGTGCGGGTGACGGTCGCGGTGACCTGCGTGGCGCTGCTCGAGGTGAGCGTGCGTCCGTCGCGCCAGGCGGAGACGCCTCCGAAGACCGCCACCAGCAAGAGGAGCTCCGCCACCAGCAGCGGGCCGACCAGCCACCTGCTCCAGGAGCGCGGCATCAGCCGAGCGCCGCCGGCAGGGTCGACGACCAGGCGTCCCGCAGCTCGACGAGGGGCACCGCGAACTGGCCCGACACCTCCAGGACCGCGTCGGGGCCCTGCCCGGTGGTGGTGCCGATCCGGGTCAGCGACACCCCGTGCTCGGCGCAGAGCCCGGCCAGCCGAGGTCCGTCGGCCGGTCCCGTGGCGACCACCGCGCGACCCGCGGACTCCGAGAACAGGGCGACGAAGGGGTCCAGGTCGTCGGGCAGCTCGACCCGGGCGCCGACGTCGTGCCGGAGACAGGACTCGACGAGGACCTGCGCGAGGCCGCCGTCGGACAGGTCGTGGGCGGCGGTGGCGATCCGGTCCCGCGAGGCGTCGACCAGGACCGACGCCAGCCGCTTCTCGGCCGCCAGGTCGACGGCCGGCGGGAGACCGCCGAGGTGGCCGTGGACCACGTGCGCCCACTCGGAGCCGGCGAGCTCGTCGAGGGTGGTGCCGAGCAGCCACAGCTCGTGCCCCTCGGCGGCGAAGCCGGTCGTGGTGCGGTGGGCGACGTCGTCGATCACGCCCAGCACGGCGACCACGGGCGTCGGCAGGATCGCGGTCGTGCCGGTCTGGTTGTAGAGGCTGACGTTGCCGCCCGTCACAGGCACGCCCAGCGCCCGGCAGCCGTCGGCGAGCCCACGGGTGGCCTCGGCGAACTGCCACATCACCGCCGGGTCCTCCGGAGACCCGAAGTTCAGGCAGTCGCTGACCGCGAGCGGCCGGGCACCGGAGGTGGCGACGTTGCGGTAGGACTCGGCCAGGGCCAGCTGCGCCCCGGCGTAGGGGTCGAGCAGCGCGTAGCGTCCGTTGGCGTCGGTCGCCACCGCGACCCCGAGCCCCGACTCGTGGTCGACGCGCACCATGCCCGCGTCCTCGGGCTGGGCCAGCGCAGTGTTGCCCTGCACGTAGCGGTCGTACTGCTCGGTGATCCAGGTCTTGTCGCACAGGTTCGGCGAGGCCACCAGGCGCAGCAGCGTCTCGCGGAGCTCGTCGGCCGTCGCCGGCCGTTCCAGCCCGGCGCCGTCGTCGGCCTGCAGCGCGTCCTGCCAGTCCGGCCGCGCGAACGGCCGCTGGTAGGTCGGTCCGTCGTGCGCCACCGACCGCGGGGGCACGTCGACGACGGTCTCCCCGTGCCACTCGATGGTCAGCCGGCCCGACTCGTCGACCTCCCCGACGACGGTCGCCTCGACGTCCCACTTCTCGCAGATCTCGAGGAACCGGGCCACGGAGCCCGGCTCGACGACCGCCATCATCCGTTCCTGCGACTCCGACATGAGGATCTCCTCCGGCGCCAGCGAGGAGTCGCGCAGCGGCACCCGGTCGAGCCACACGTGCATCCCGCCGTCGCCGGCGGAGGCGAGCTCGGAGGTGGCGCAGGACAGGCCGGCGCCGCCGAGGTCCTGGATGCCGACCACGAGGTCCTCGGCGAAGATTTCCAGCGTGCACTCGATGAGCAGCTTCTCGTAGAACGGGTCCCCGACCTGCACGCTCGGTCGCTTGGCCGGGCCACCGGCGTCGAACGTCTCGCTGGCGAGCACGGAGACGCCGCCGATCCCGTCCCCGCCGGTCCGGGCGCCGTAGAGCACCACCTGGTTGCCGGCCCCCGAGGCCTTGGCGAGGTGGATCTGCTCGTGGCGCATCACCCCGACACAGAGGGCGTTGACCAGCGGGTTGCCGGCGTACGTCGCGTCGAAGACCGCCTCGCCGCCGATGTTCGGCAGACCCAGGCAGTTGCCGTAGCCACCGACGCCCGCGACGATCCCGGGCAGCACCCGGGCGGTGTCGGGGTGGTCCAGCGGGCCGAAGCGCAGCGGGTCCATCACCGCGACCGGGCGGGCGCCCATCGCGAGGATGTCGCGGACGATGCCGCCGACGCCGGTGGCCGCGCCCTGGTAGGGCTCGACGTACGACGGGTGGTTGTGCGACTCGATCTTGAACGTCACCGCGTAGCCGTCACCGATGTCGACGACCCCGGCGTTCTCGCCGATCCCGACCATCAGGTGCTCGCGCATCGCCTCGGACATGTCGCCGAACTGGCGCAGGTGCACCTTCGAGGACTTGTAGGAGCAGTGCTCGCTCCACATCACCGAGTACATCGCCAGCTCGGCACTGGTCGGCCGGCGACCGAGGATCTCCCCGATCTGGGCGTACTCGTCGGGCTTGAGCCCGAGGTCTGCCCACGGCTGCTCGCGGTCGGGGGTGGAGGCCGCCAGGTCGACGGTGTCGAGGGCCTGGGGACGTGAGCTGGGGGGACGGACACGCTGGTCGGTCAACGCGACGGCTTCCTGCTGGCGGCGGGTGCGGGCGGACAAGACGCCCGGCGTGTGGCTGGCAGGAGGGAATCTACCGGGCCTCCGGGCGGCTACAGTGGCGGCCCGAGCCGCGAGCGGCAGTCCCGGCACCGTCGAAGGGGAGCCACATGCGTCGAGTCCCTACCCCGGTCCGGTCCCGTCTCGCACCGGTCCTGCTCCCGGCGGCCGCGGTGACCGCTCTGCTGCCCCTCCTGGCAGCCTGCAGCGGCTCCTCCGACGACGCGGCTGACGCGGCCTCCACATCGTCGTCCGCGTCGGCCTCCGCCTCGACCTCAGCACCCGCGTCGTCGTCGCCGTCGTCGTCGTCGAGCAGCACGGGGTCGGCCAGCCCGTCGGCCACCGCGAGCGCCAGCCCGGCCGGGACCGGGTCCACGCCGGCCGGCACCCCGAGCCAGCTGCCCACGGTCCGGCGCGACGCGACCAACCTCCACCTCGCGATCCTGCAGAGCAGCGTGGCCACGACGGCGGAGGAGAAGGCGGTCGTCACGGCCTGGATGGGGTACTGGCGGGCGGCGACCGACAGCACCTACCTCGGGCGCGAGGTCCCGAAGCTGGCCACGTTCTCCGCCGGTCAGGCCCGCTCCAGCATCCAGACCCTGCTCCGCCAGAACAAGGCGGCCGGTCAGCGCGGCGTCGGCTGGGCCAAGGACAACGTCACCCGGGTCACTGTCTCCGGCGACAGCGCGACGATCCGGGACTGCACCCGCAACTTCACCTTCAACGTCGACGAGGAGGGCACGCCGGCGACCAAGCCGTTCCCGTGGTACGACGTCAGCGGCCGCCTCGAGAAGCGCGACGGCAGCTGGATCGTCGTGCACTCGGCGTCACCGGGTCGCAAGACCTCCTGCCTCGGCTGAGCCGACGTCAGCCGGCGTCAGCCGACGAGCTGCTCCACCAGCGCGAAGAAGCCGAGACCGTCGGTCGCGGGGCCGAACCCCTCCTCGACCGCGTGCTCGGGGTGCGGCATCAGCCCGACCACGTTGCCCCGCTCGTTGGTGACCCCGGCGATGCCGCGCAGGGAGCCGTTCGGGTCGCGGCCCAGGTAGCGCGCAACCACCCGACCCTGCCCCTCGAGCTCGTCGAGCGTGGCGGCGTCCGCGACGTAGCAGCCCTCGCCGTTCTTCAGGGGCACGACAATCTCCTGGCCGTCCTGGAACGACCCGGTCCAGGCGGTCGAGGCGTTCTCGATCCGCAGCCGCTGGTCGCGGCACACGAAGCGCTGCGCCTGGTTGCGCACCAGCGCACCGGGCAGCAGGTGCGCCTCGCACAGCACCTGGAAGCCGTTGCAGATGCCCAGCACCGGCAGGCCCCGGTCGGCGGCCGCGACGACCTCGGTCATCAGCGGGGAGAACCGGGAGATGGCGCCGGCCCGCAGGTAGTCGCCGTAGGAGAAGCCGCCCGGGAGGACCACCGCGGCGACATCTCGCAGGTCGTGGTCGCGGTGCCACAGCGCGACCGGCTCGTGGCCGGCCAGCCGGACCGCTCGGCGGGCGTCGACGTCGTCCAGCGAGCCCGGGAAG